>MDSW01117306.1_pt1 | contig 10384 bp, 7 predicted proteins | sample 811171 | NCBI WGS metagenome assembly MDSW01 (sample SAMN05326641, study PRJNA326480) | marine metagenome | isolation source: seawater | place: Atlantic Ocean: North West | collected 2012 | reverse complement strand
CGGGGGCATCGCGCGCGTCGCGATGTGCGGCAGTGGTCGTTGGCTCGGGCGCTCGCGCGGCGCCGCGGCGTCTGTCGCGCGCCGATTCCGATCGAAAGCGCGACGCATGCGGGGCGAAAGAGTGCGTAAATAATGCGAGATGTTGATTAACAACGTTCGAGGGATGAGAGCGTACCTAACGGGCTACGGCGTCGATGGCCGAAAATGCGCGCGCGAGCGGTGTCATCGAGGAGACGCCGTCGCGTCCGCAGACTTGGCCGGCGACGGGGTAACTTCTTGCGAAAGTAAGAAGACGTTGACCACGCGCGCGGCGATGCGTTCGGCGAGACCGGTGGCGACGTGTTGGACGAAGATGCTCGCGCTCGGTTTGCGCAAAGCTTCGGTGAAGGGCGTCAGCGTCTGCGGATCAAAGCCTTTGCTCGACGAAAACATTTCGACGATGCGTAGTACTTGCTCACGCTTTTCCAAGAGCTTGGCTTCTTGCTTGGCGTTGCCGAACGTGAGCGGTGGTAAAGCGCGGAGTTCCGCCGGAAGGGCGGCTACGATGGGCGCCAAAGCGTCGGACTTGGCCGAATCCATGGCCGAGCCGAGAAGGATGGCTTCGAGCACCTTCACGGTTTCTGCCTCGATAAGCGGACGAAGGGTGTTCTTCGCCTCACCCGGCTTATCTTCACCGATGGCGAGTTCGATGAGCGGCGGCACTACAGCTGCGGCGTCGTAGTCATCACTCTTGCTGCCCTCGCGCAGCAAGTTTTCGAGACGATTCCATCGAAACTTGCCATCCTGGAAGAGCAGCTCGGCGAATGAATCTCGAAGTTGCGGGCGAGGATCTGTGAGCAAACGCCGCGCCATATACGGGTACGCCTTGGCTAAGACCTTAAATTTTGGATCCGTCGTGAGCGCCAAGCCTTCAAGCACGGTGAGGGAGCGCAAAATAAGCGCGTAGTAACCTGGCACGTTGAACGGGTACTTGTACAACACCGCCCCGAGCCCATCCGTGATAGTCTTGAAGTTCAACTCGTCTACGGTAGCTTCAAGCACATCATCGAAGAATTCTTCGAGCGCCGGCACGATTGGTGTCACGTCTACGCTTTCATCTAAAAACTCCAAGGCGTAGTAATCGTTTGCCATCTCGACGTAGTCGCGGTTCACCAAGTGAACGACGTGATCGATGATGGCGTACCGCGCGCTCTCCGGCATCTCACTCATCATCCCGAAATCTAAGAACGCCAATCGACCGTCTGGAGTGGCGAGTAAGTTTCCTGGATGCGGATCTGCGTGAAAGTAACCAAACTCTAAGAGTTGTCTGAGCGAACACTGAATACCGGAATCTACGAGCGCGAGCACGTCCAAGCCTTGCGCCTTGAGCGATTCTTGGTCGCTTAATTTCGTTCCTTCAATCCACTCCATGGTGATGACACGGGGCGACGTGGTTTCCCACTCGATCCCCGGAACGACGATGTCTGGTCGATCTCCGTACAGTCGCGCAAAGCGCTCGGCGTTGCGACCCTCTTGTACGTAATCCAACTCTTGGAACACTCTCGCGGCGAATTCATCCACGAGCTCAACCACAGACGTGTTCAAAGACGTCACGAGCTTGTCGATCACCACCGCACCCGAACGAATCAGGAAAAAATCTAAATCTAAGCCCCCCTCTATGCTCGGCCGTTGCACCTTGAGCGCGACATCCCGACCCTCCATCGTCACCGCCTTATAAACCTGTCCGAGACTTGCCGCTGCGATTGGCGACGGCGATATCTTTTGGAACATCGTCCCTAAAGGTCGTCCGAGTTCCTTCTCTACCAACGCGAACGCATCTGCATCCGCGAACGTCGGCAACGCGTCTTGTAGCGTGCTCAGCTCTTCCAGATACTGCGTCGGCAACAAATCCGGTCGCGTACTAAGCGCCTGTCCGACCTTCACGAACGCCGGTCCGAGTCGCGTGAGTTTCTCTCTCAACTCAGCCGCACGTTTCCTCGCGTTCTCCTCCACGGTGCCTCTTTGATAATCCAACGCCACGCTCACCGCGAACGAGCTCAGACTCGTCGCGATGTCCGCCGCGCGCGCCGCCACTCGCACCGGATCCTTGGTGAACTTCGCCGCGCTCGCCTCCGGCGCGTACCGCAGCGGCGATTGACTCCGCATCGCCGCCCGGCGCTGCGCGTCCGTGGTCGGGACCTCGCCATCGCCCGCGCCGAAGGATGATTTCGACGTCGTGACGTCGATGCGTTCGTCGCGTTCGTCGCGCTCGAACGTCGACGCGCGAGGCGGTTCTGCGATCGCGTTCGCGCGCACGTCTCGAGCGCGCGCGTCCGGCGAGCTTTGCGGAGCCGCGACGCGCGCGCGCGGCGCGGCGTCGGCGCGCGCGGCGACGAAGGCGCGCGCGGGGCGTCCCCGCGTGGGTTTCGCGTCGACGTTGCGGCGCCGACGCGCGCGCGCGGTGGCGACGTTGACGACACCGTCGGCGCGGACGCGCGGTGATGCGTTCGAAAGCATCGCTCGCGCGACCGTTCGCGCGTGCGAGCGTTCGTCGGGAGTGGAACTGTGTGGATAGAGTGGCGACGGGGCCCTGTGGCGGCGAGCGGGACGGCGACGCGGGAGCCGACGGGCGAAACGGCGCGCGCGTGGGATATCACTGAGAATAACGCTGGATATTGAATGCTAGGTCTTCTAAAACGTTTAAGACGTTTAACGTTTACGCATGACGTTTAAGACGCGCTCGATTACTCGTCCGCCGCGGTGGCTTGCTTTTCGAAGCCCGCTGTGGCGGTTTCCCAGTCGACGGTCATCTTGCACAACCGACCGAGAAGGCCAGGAACTTCGGGAATTGGCACGCGAACTTGACCGCACGAATCGCGCTCGCGAACGGTGACGGTGTTCTCGGTGACGGATCTGTGATCGACGGTGACGGCGAACGGGACGCCGAGCTCGTCGGTGCGCGCGTATCGCTTGCCGACGGAAATCGCGGTGGCGTCGAGCTTGGCGCTGATACCGTTCGTGGTCAACATCTTGTTCATTTCGGCTGCAATGGCGTTCAATTTGTCATCGTTCACGAGCGGGAAGATGGTGGTCTTGATCGGCGCGACGACCGGGGTGAGGCGGAGCACGGTTTTCTGTTCGTCATCCGGACGAATGTAAAAGGCGTGCTCGAACATGCAGTACATGATGCGGCCGATACCGAAGGATGGCTCGATGACGGACGGAGTGTAGTTGCGCCCGTTCACCGTCTTCGTGACTTTTTCCACGGTGAACATGTCAGCCGCGATCTGTTGCTCACCGTTCTCTGTTTGAAGCGGAGCCGAACCATTCGCCGCGCACGCGTCTTGCAAAGCAAAAGCATCAGCTTCACTCAACGCAAGGAGCGCATCCGTGACGGGCTTCGCGTCTTTCTTGAAAGCCTTGCCGAGCACCTTTTTGTTCGGCGTGATCTCCACGACCGTCTCTTCGATCGGCTTGTCGAAGCGTTCGTACGCCACCAAATCCACCTTAGACTTGTCCGAGTGCGCCTTGAGATCGAACGCCGAACGATCGGCGAGCCCGACGCACTCAATCCAACCGTACGAACACTGAATTTCAGCGTCCCAGCAATCGGCGGCGTAGTGCGCCATCTCGTGCTTCAGGTGTTGACGGAAGCGAAGACGATTGGTGTCGATGCCAATTTGAACAAGGAACAAGTGGCATCGAGCAATGAAATAACCCAAAGTTTCGTTCGCGATGATGCCCTTGCTCACGGCCTCGCCCACAGTCATCGGGAACGGCTTCTTCACCTCACCCAGCTGTGCGTCCTGGCTAAAGAGACTGAGAACGGTGTCCGCAACTTCGGCAAATCGTGGGTGCTCCTTGTGCTCCGGATGCACAAAGTGCTCGATTTCCGCTTGCGTAAACTCACGCACGCGCAACAATCCAGCGCGCGGTGCGATCTCATTACGGAAGCTTTGACCAATCTGCGCCGCGGCAAACGGGAGCTTGCCACCGTTGTAGTAGAGCAAATCTCTAAAGTTGACAAAGATGCCCTGCGCGGTTTCGGGGCGCAAGAAACCCTTTACCGCCCCGGACGGACCAATTTGCGTCGGGAACATCAAGTTAAACGGATACGGCTCGCTCAAATCGTTGCCTGTGACCGGTGCCTTGGTGTTGGTGTCCTTGAGCGCCGCAGACATTTGTTCAACGTTGAGCTCGTCGATGCGCGCTTGCAAATCTTCCAACTCGCGTCTGCGGTCGGCCTTCAACATCGGGTCACGCAACAGCTCCTCCACCACTTCTTCGAGCAAGTGATCGGCGCGGAAGCAATCTTTTGTCACGACATCGTTCACCATGAGATCAGTGAACTTTTCGACGTGCCTGGGATGATGGATAAAAATATCGTCAGTCTCGCGTCGCCCGGTCGTCGTCTTCGTGTCGCATCTCGTTCGACATTCGACGCAAAAACCTCAGCGGTTTGAGTGCGTTAAGCTTAATAATCACGGTTTACTCAGCGATAGCTGGAACTTAATTGATTCGTCACAGGTAATCGGTCGAATGTCTCCGAAGTCGGCTCAAGTTCGCGTTTTGGATATCGTTCTCGCTCGTCGCGCACGTACCCCGAAGCCCTCAGCACTGGTTCCGGCGTCACCGCCGGGCACTCCACCTCCAACATGCTATCCTCGAGCACGAAATGTTGCCTCCAAAACTGCTGCACGTTCGATTTCACCGCGCACCCCGGCGGCCCGTAGTCGTACAACCCCGCCACGCCGCCGTAAATCTTAAACGACGGAATATAAAACAGCCGGCCCTCGAGCAACTGCCCGAGTTTCGCGCGGAACTCTTCCTTCGCTTTTGCCTCGGCGTTCCCCGCCTCCTTGAGCGCGTTCAGGTCCTTCTCCAGATCGACTTTCAGTCGCTTCAGCTCGGCGATGGCGGCTGCGATCGCATCCGCGTCGGCGTTTTGCGCCTTGAGCGCGCGCACCTGCGCGCCCGCCGCGTTCACCTCCTCTTGCTTTTGCTCCAGGGCGTCCATGCGTGCTCGGCGTCCGCGTCGCGCGCGTTCGTGTGACGCGTCGATCGCGGCAAAACGCGACGCGGTGATTTCCACTCATGACGACCTCGCGCGCTCGATAACGCGCGCGCGACGCGATCGCGGCGGCCATGCGAACGATACGACATCATTACATCGCCAGCGGCACGCGCGATGGACGAGAGGTGCGCGCGCGCGACGCGGCGGGACGTCGATGATTAAGTGAATAAAGCGACTCGAACGCGACGACTGACGACGCTTCGACGACGACCGCAGCGCGCGTGCGCGACGCTGGTGCGAGAGCTCATTCGAAACGATGTCGCGACGTGCGTGTTCGCGGACGATCGAATGGCGATGGATTTGGTGATGGAGCTCGTTCGAGAGGCGGCGCGAGACGCGAACGTCGACGCGTTCGCGCCGCACGACGACATGGCGACGTTCGCGCGAGAGCGAGACTATAACGACTGGCTCGCGCGATCGTACGGTGACGATCGCGCGACGCCGATGTTGGTGACGACGGACGCTTTCTCGTCGCCGACGCCGGCGCGGACGCGGTGTCTCGTGCACTTTGATTTTCCGCGAGACGCGTCGCAATATCGCGCGCGAATGGCGGGCGCGTTTAGCTGCGACGACGACGACGCGTGCGGTGGAGAACTACACGTCATCAGTCTCGTCGTCGGCGCGGGCGAAGCGGCGAGACTTCGCTCGACCGCCGACGCGCTTCGATGCCGCGTCGACGAGTTTGACATCGAAACGCTCGCCGAGATTCGTACGGCGCGCGCGCCGTAACCATCACGGATTATTTCGTTCGCGTCGCGCCGTTTGTTAGCCACGGCTCCGAAGGTCGTTCCCGTGGTATCACGCGCGACGGATGCTCCGAATGTATCACAGACGATATGTAACAAGAATGTACAACGACTCAAGAAAACTCGCATTCTGCGTCGCGCGAGTCGGCGTCAGCTCGCCAAACCTTCAACCAGCTACCACTACCACCTCGCGTCACTCCGCGACGCGAGATGTCTTCGAGCAGACACATCGCGCTCACCGCAATCGGCGGCGCGCTCGCGGTGCGCGTCGACGCGTCTCGATCGCGTCTCGATCGCGCGCGACGCGTTTCTTTTCGGTCTCGTGACTGACGACAGCTCGTTTTTCGTACGACAGGCAGCGGGCGCGTTCTACGGCCCGAGCGCTCTGGAAGTGTACACCGCGGAGTCATCTCTGGCGACGGCGGAGCGGAAACTCGCGGCGGTGAAGGCGTTGGCGCGAGACGACGAGCAGAACTTCGCCAAGGCGCGTTCGCGGTGGAGCGCGGTGACGTCGGCGTTTAAGGACGCGTCGGAACGCTATCGGAGAACGAAAGAAAGTCTAGACACTCGCTTGCGGGCGTTAGAACAGGCGAAACGCGCGTACGAGGATACAAAGAGAGAGGTAGACGAGGCTGCGTGTGCGCTCGCAGAGGCGGAGAAGGATGAAGCGGAGGCGAATTTGACGCTCGCGAGGGCTCGGCAAAAGCTCGGTACGCACGAGGAAGCAATCGCGCAGGCAAAGGTAGAGGTCCAGAAGCTGACGACGGTCGCTGAGGCTGCCATCAAAAAAATGAACGCGCTCAAGTTGCCGACGTTTTGACCTTTAATATTAGACTATCCTTCTACGTCGTCGTCGGCGCACAACCAATCCACGTACGCACTGAGGGCGCCGAGTCCCACCCCTAGGAGGCGCTTCCGTTCGGCACGATACTCCACCGCTGCACGTCCGAAAGCCGTGGTATACTTTCTATTTTCTAATAACTCCGCTTCATCTTCTTCCAGCGTCGTGGCAAAGGCGTCCAACTCGCGCTCCCACGCCTCACCGAGCTTCACGGCGTCGTCTAACTCTCGCTGGATGTCGTCGCCTTCCAGCGTCCAGTCGTCGTCGGCCACGAGTTCTCTTCCCGGAGGTATTCCGCCGCACGCAGATGCCGTGACGGCAATTATTCTGCGAACATCCTCTTCGGGCGTCGATCCACCTAGCACGCCCGACTCTTCCATCGCCTGCCGGAATGCGCCGAGCCGCAACGTGATGTTCGCGCCGCCCAATCGATCGTTGCGGTTACCTCGTAAACTAAAACCGTAACTCTCCATGAGTTCGTCGTTCGAGGCGTCGGGCTGGTATGAAATCGTCACTTCTTCGTCCGCGCCTTGGATTGGACGATTCGTTTCCAAGCAACACGCGCCACCGCCGCCGTCCACGCTTCCGCCTGTTACGACTCTCCAGTATGCGCCCTTCAATCCGCCGCCATCGCTCGCGCCAATTTTCTTCAACGCGGTGACGTTCGCGATATCGACGTGATTCGCCATATCCACACACGGTGCAAGCACCGCGACCTGCGTGTCGTCCGCCCCTCCCTCCTCATCTGCGCCCACCTCCGCGGCGATCGCGCGCGACGTCACCAACGCGTACCCCCAGCGCAAATCGTCCGGCGTCAGCTTCCCCGGCACCGCCCCGAACGGCACGCGATCGAACGCGAGCGAAACGAGCGACCTCACCTCTCGCGCCCGCCGCACCAGCGCTTCGTTTTGCGTCGACGCGAGCTCCTCATCCGTCGCCAACAGCGTCGACGGCAGCCCGTTCGCCGCCGTCGGCAACCACGCGGCGTACGCCTCCCAAATATCCCCACCCGCGCGCGTCGCGAACAACAGCCAAAGCACCACCGCCAACTCACGATCATCCTCGTCCTTCGAGAACATCAAATCTTTGATCGCGTCCGGCACGGGGCGATTCCGTTTTTCCCACGCGCCGACAATCTTCTTCGCCGTGGCGTCCGTCCCCGTCGCCAGCCCTCGTCCGACGGGGCACACGATGCACACGTCGAGCGGAACCTCTAAAAGGAGCTCGACGGCCTTCCATCCCGCCGGGGCCGTGGTGAAGAGGCCGCGACCGTTTTCGCCGCGTCCGAGGGCGACGCGCGAGCGCATGGAGGCTGACTTCATGAAGGCGTCGAAAGCTTCGGTTTCGGTGGTGATGAGCGCGCGCGTGGGCGCGGCGCGACCGCCGCGGCGCGGTCGTACCGTGCGCCGCGGACGCGCGCGCGGAGCGAGACCGACGCGCGCGGGGGAGGCGCGCATGGTGCGGACGACGCGCGGCGGCGTGTGCGGATGGAAGATGAAAGACGCGCGGACCCGAAGCGAAACGAATATAAAGTAATCGTAACCATAACAAAATAACGTCGTTACGCGGCTGGTGGTTCTAAAGTAATCGTGCCGAATGGTGCGCGCGTCGTCGGTCACCCGTCGACCTCACCGCTGATGTCCAAAAACTTGGCGGCGGTGTTGACGTCCTTGTCGCCGCGGCCGCTGCAGTTGAGGACAACCTTGGTGCCGTTGGGGAGACCAGGGCAGAGCTTCCACAAGTACGCCAAGGCGTGGGACGTTTCAAGGGCAGGGATGATACCCTCGAGACGAGAGGTGGCGACGAAAGCGTCGAGCGCTTCCTTGTCGGTGATGGCGTGGTACTCGGCGCGACCGAAATCCTTCAAGAAGGCGTGCTCCGGACCGATGCCCGGGTAATCGAGACCGGCGGAGATGGAGTGCGGCTCAACGATTTGACCCTCTTCATCTTGAATCAAGTACGAGAACGAGCCGTGAAGCACGCCCGGGGTGCCCAAGGTGAGCGTCGCGGCGTGCTTTTGGCCCGGCTCGATGCCTTCGCCGCCGGCTTCGACGCCGATGATGCGCACGGATTCGTCGTCGATGAACTCGTGGAACAGACCCATGGCGTTGGAGCCGCCGCCAACGCACGCGACGAGGATGTCCGGCAAACCGCCCCATTTCTCCATGGCTTGTCTTCTAGTCTCTTGACCGATGACGGCGTGGAAGTCGCGCACCATCATCGGATACGGGTGCGGGCCCGCGACCGAGCCGAGGATGTAGTGCGTGTCCTCAACGTTCGTCACCCAGTCACGAATAGCCTCAGACGTCGCATCCTTGAGCGTGGCCGTGCCCGCGCGCACCGGTCGAACCGTGGCGCCGAGCAAACGCATGCGGAACACGTTGAGCTTTTGTCGCTCCATATCCGCCGCGCCCATGTAAATGATACACTCCAACCCGAATCGCGCGCACACCGTCGCCGTCGCCACGCCGTGTTGTCCCGCCCCGGTCTCAGCGATGATGCGCTTCTTCCCCATTCGCTTCGCCAACAGCGCTTGCCCGACCGCGTTGTTGATCTTGTGCGCCCCCGTGTGGTTCAGGTCTTCGCGCTTCAGGTACACGTCCGGCCCTTCCCCGTTCGCGTCCTTGAAGTGTTCGCTCAACCTTTCGGCGTAGTACAGCGGATTCTCGCGTCCGACGTAATCCTTCAGAATATCCTTCAGCTCCGCCTGGAACGCCGGGTCCGTCTTGATCGCCTCGTACTCCTTCTCCAGCGCCCGCAGCGCCGGGATCAGCGTCTCCGGCACGTACTTCCCCCCGTACGCGCCGTACCTCCCGTTCGCGTCCGGTCGCGACTGCTCCGAGATCTTCCCCTGCGTCGGCGGCGTCATCACGCGTCGCACGACGCGCGCGCCTCGCGTCGCCGCGCCCGTCGCGCGCCTCGCCTCGCGACGCCCCCCCGTCGTCGTCGTCGTCACCGCCGCGCCCATCGTTCGCGCCGTCGCCATCGCGCCCGTCCGTTCGCGCGTCGCGCGTCACCCGCGCGTCGTCTTCGTCTCGCGTCTGACGCCCGTCGTTCACCGCGTCCGCGTCGTCGCGCGCCGCGCCGTCGTGTGCCGACGCGCGGGTGACGCGCGCGCGGCGTCCCTCGCCCTATCCGCGACCGACCGCTCTCGTCGGACTGTTTGCCCACACGCGAGACGCGTTTTTTTCGCGACGTCACCGATTCGATCGATCGATCGCGCGCGCGCGCGACCGTCGCGGTGTCGATCGCGCGGCGCGCGCGATCGACGACGCGAGGTTCGATCGATCGATCGAGCGATCGATCGATCGATCGCGCGATCGCGCGCGCCGGCGCGATTCGGCGCGCGAGACGGCGGCGCGCGCGATGTCGACGTGGGCGGACGACGACGGGGACCTCCCGCCGCCGCCCGGGTTCGAGGACGTCCGCGCGGGCGCGCACGCGGCGGAGATCGCGGACATCGCGAGCCAGCTCGGCGGCGCGCCGGCGATCGGGACGCGCGCGGACGCCGTGGACGCGCCGGATGTGGCGCTGAAGAGCGAGGGCCTGCGCGAGGAGCACGCGGGTGAGGTGGTGAAGGCGATCGTGGATCCGTCGACGCCGTACGCGAGCGCGAAGTCGTTCGAGGATCTCGGGCTGAGCGCGGAGCTGCTCAGGGGGCTGTACGGGGAGATGAAGTTTGAAAAGCCGTCGAAGATTCAGGCGGAGACGTTGCCGCTGATTTTGATGCCGCCGCATCGGAAT
>MDSW01040909.1_pt1 | contig 10384 bp, 10 predicted proteins | sample 811171 | NCBI WGS metagenome assembly MDSW01 (sample SAMN05326641, study PRJNA326480) | marine metagenome | isolation source: seawater | place: Atlantic Ocean: North West | collected 2012 | reverse complement strand
CTATTGCAATTAAAGTTACAATTCAATCTGATCATAAAACTCTAAATGAAAGTGATTTATCAAATATCTCAAATAGAATTATCAAATCAGTTGAAGAACACACTGATGCAAAATTAAGATCTTAATGGACAGCATCAATAATATTAGAAATTTTGCAATAATAGCTCATATAGATCATGGTAAATCTACTATAGCAGATAGAATTATTCATAAGTGTGGTGGACTTACAGATAGAGAGATGAAAGCTCAAGTTTTAGACTCAATGGATATAGAGAGAGAAAGAGGAATTACAATTAAGGCTCAAACAGTAAAACTAACTTATAAATCAAAAAATGGAAATGAATACATTTTAAATATTATTGATACACCAGGACATGTTGATTTTAGTTACGAGGTGAGTAGATCATTATATGCTTGTGAAGGTTCAATTCTAATAGTCGATAGCACTCAAGGGGTGGAGGCGCAAACACTTGCAAATGTTTATCAGGCTCTAGATATGAATCATGAAATAATACCTATATTAAATAAGATTGATCTTCCTGCTTCTGATTTAGATCGTACCTCAAAGCAAATAGAAGATGTAATTGGAATAGATACAAACAACGCTATTCCATGTTCAGGAAAAACTGGTGAAGGAATAGATGATATACTAGAAGCCATAGTTAATAATCTTCCAGCCCCAAAAGGTGACAAAAATAATAAATTAAAATGTTTATTGGTTGATAGCTGGTATGATACTTATTTGGGTGTTGTTACTTTAGTAAGAGTTATTGATGGTAAAATAAACAAAAATATGAAGATAAAAATGATGTCAACTAATCAAGAATATATAGTTGAAAAAGTTGGAGTATTTACACCAAAACCTAGAGATATAAATGAACTAAATTCAGGAGAAATCGGCTTTATAATTACAGGAATAAAAAACCTTTCTGACACTAAAGTCGGTGATACGATTTGTGAAGCAGATAAACCATTAGAAAAAACTTTACCTGGATTTAAGCCAAGTAAACCAGTTGTATTTTGTGGATTATTTCCTGTTGATAGTTCCGACTATCAAAAGCTGAAAGATGGACTTGCTAAACTACAACTAAATGATGCTAGTTTTTCATTTGAAGCAGAATCATCCTCTGCATTAGGATTAGGATTTAGATGTGGTTTTTTAGGTTTGTTGCATTTGGAGATTATTACAGAAAGACTAGAAAGAGAATTCGATATTAACTTAATTACAACTACGCCAGGTGTTGTATATAAAGTTCACCTAAATAATGAAAAAATAATTGATTTACAGAATCCATCCAGTCTTCCTGACCCCACCCTAATAAAAATTATTGAAGAACCATGGATTAAGGCAACTATAATAACACCCGATGAATATCTTGGTTCTATTATTAAACTATGTCAAAACAAACGGGGTATACAAACTAATTTAAGTTATTCAGGAAATAGAGCAGTTTTAAATTATGAAATTCCATTAAATGAAGTTGTTTTTGATTTTAATGACAGACTTAAATCTATGACAAGTGGCTATGCAAGTTTTGATTACGAAATATTAGGTCATAGGGTTGGAGATTTGGTAAAACTCTCAATTCTTGTAAATGCAGAATCTGTAGATGCTTTGGCCATGATGGTACATAAAGATTTTGCACAAAGTATAGGAAGAGATGTTTGTGAAAAATTAAAAGACTTAATTCCAAGACATAATTTTATGATACCGATTCAAGCTGCTATTGGGGGAAAGATTATAGCTAGAGAAACAATAAAAGGATTTAAAAAAGATGTGTTAACAAAAATTCATGGAGGTGGTGCGCGAGACAGAAAAAGAAAACTTCTTGATAAACAAAAAAAAGGAAAAGTAAGAGCAAAACAATTTGGTAAGGTTGAGATACCCCAAGAAGCTTTTATTGGAGTATTAAAAATATCTAAGGAAAACTAAAATGATTTATGATTGTTTTTCGTATTGGGATGAGGATCTCCTTCTGGATTTAAGATTACATACACTTGATAAATTTGTAGATTATTTTGTTGTTGTTGAGGGAAATAAAACTTGGCAAAATAATCATAAGGAATTTAGATTTGATATTAATATGTTTTCTAAGTTCAAAGAAAAAATTATTTATGTTAGGGTAGATGATTTACCCGATGGTCAGAATCCCTATTTAAGAGAAAATCATCAAAGAAATTCTATATCTAGAGGTTTAAAAAAAGCATCTGAAAATGACATAGTGATAATTTCAGATCTTGACGAAATTCCAAATCCTGAAGTGATAAAAAATTTTAATAAGAAAATGAGATTTGCGGTTTTTGAACAAAAACATTTTTATTATAAATTTAATTTACAAAGTAAAAATCACCCTCTTTGGTATGGGAGTAGGATTTGTTTACTTAAATATATGAAATCACCTCAATGGCTAAGAGATTTAAAATTTAAAAAAAGACCTTTTTGGAGAATAGATAAATTTAGATTAAATAATATTATATCCAATGGAGGATGGCATTTCTGCAATTTGAAAAGCATAGATAAGCTTAAATACAAATATGAAAATCTTTGTGAAACAAATGATCCTATAATATTTAAAGAAAAAATTGACAAAAAGTATTTAAACCTAAAGAGTATTGAAGAGATGATTGAAAATAGAAAGGATATTATAGGGCGAGATGATGAATTTTATAAAGTTGATATTGATAATTCATTTCCCAAGTTTATTATTGATAACAAAGATAAATTTACAGATTGGATTGTAACATAAACCTTTATGAAAAAAGATAGAAAATTAGAATTTGTCGAAAAAGAAAATAATCCTTTTGAAGATTTAAGAGGAAAAATATCAAATTATAAGTTATCAGAGAAAATTAACTTAGTAGCCACAATAACTTCAAAAAGTAATACATTAAGATCGAATCATTATCACCCTATACAACAACAAAAATGCTTATTGATCGAAGGTCAGTATGTAAGTATTTATAAGGACTTAAAAAAACCAAATGCGCCTAAAATTACCCATCTTATAAATAAAGGAGATCTTGTAATAACTGAGCCAATGGTGGCACATACAATGGTATTTAGAAAAGATTCAATATTTTTAAATTTGGTTAATGGTGAAAGAGAACATAAGAATTATGGAAAAACTCATACAATACCATTCGAATTGATTAATAAAAAAGAAAAAGAGTTTCTATTTAAAAACTATAAAGATAAGTGCAGAGTTTGTGGAAAAAGTGAGTTTTTAAGGTGTATTTCTCTAGGATACCAACCTTTTGCAAATAATTTTGCAAGTAGTCCAAAAGATCAAGAAAAATATCCTTTAGAAGTAAATGTTTGTAAAAATTGTAGAAATGGACAACTTTCAATTCTGCCAAATTTTAAAAAAATATTTAGTAAATATTTATATAAATCATCAATAAGCGCTATTTTTAAAAAACATTTTGAGAATGCTGCAAAAAAATATGTGAAATTTTTTAATATAAAAAAAAATGATTTCATAATTGATATAGGTAGTAATGATGGAATAGGCTTAATACCATTTAAAAAAATGGGTTTTAAAAATATTCTTGGTATTGAGCCAGCGAATAATTTAGTTAAGGAAACTAGAAAAATAGGGATCAAAACAATAAATAAATTTTTTAATGAAAAAATAATTTCTAATATCAAATCTAAAGCAAAGTTAATAATGGCATCAAATGTTTTTGCCCATGCTGATAATCTTCATGAAGCAATAAAAACAATGAAACAAATATTAAAACCAAATGGTAAAATCATAATAGAGGTTCAATATTTTCCTAAAATGTTAAAAAATTGTACATTCGATAATATATATCATGAGCATGTAAATTATTGGTCATTATATGCGTTAAATAAATTTTGCAACTTAAACGATCTCAAAATATTTAAAGTTGAAGAAATTGATACTCACGGAGGTTCTATTAGGGTTTATATAACTAAAGAAAAAAAATTTAAAATTGAGAATTCAGTAAGTAAAATTTTAAATAATGAAAAAAGTATTGGTATTTTGGATGATAAAATATTTTTAAACTATGGAAAAAAAATTCGAGATTTAAATAATAATTTGAAAGCAAATTTAAATAAATTAAATAAAAAATATAAATTAGTTGCAGGATATGGAGCTCCAGCCAAAGCAAGTACAGTAATTAACTTTGCAGGTATAAATAAGCAACATATTAAATTTATTATAGATGATAATAAATTAAAGAAAAATAAATTTATTCCGGGTACAAAGATCAAAATTGTCTCCAAAAACAATATTAAAAAAGTAGATTGTATAGTTGTTTTCGCTTGGAACTTTTATTCGGACATAAAAAAAAATAACTCCGATATAGGAAAAAAATTTATAAGTATTAGAGATTTGTATAAAAAAGACTTAAAAATCTAAGTTTTTTAAATCAATGGTTATTTCTTCTTTGTTAATAGGATCTAAATTAGCTTTAACTTTTTTATAATTTAAATTTAATAAGTTACTTATATTTCTAAATACATCACATTTAAAATTAGGACTTTCTATTTCTATAACTTGGGTACTTGCTTTACAAAAAATTATATTTGTAAGTCCAGCACCATGATTACCCACTATAACTTGTGCATTATTAAAAATTTTAATTTGCTCTTCAAAACTTAATTTTGTTAACTGAACAACCTCAAATCCAAGATTTTTTAAGTGAGCACAAACTGCTTGATTATTTGATAATTTATTATGTCTAAATTTTGAGTCTGATCTATCTATAAATATTTTTTTAAAATTTTTCGTATCACTATTATTTTTATGTAGAAATATTTTTTGTATTTCTAGCAATATATTTTTATCTACATTAGCTACTGTAACAAGTTGATGACGATTCAATTTCCAATAAGGATGTGCAGGAATTGTAAATTTGTCGGCATATAAATGCCTAATTTTACTACCATCAATCAGTTTTTCATTTGGGATATTAAAATATGTGAAGGTAGTTTTTTGAAATTCTTTGTTAATATTTGGGGCCAAAATTGCATCAAAAATTCTTAATTCTTTATATTTTTTCGATATAATTAATTTTGGAATTATATCAAGTAGCCAATGTCCATAATTTTCAATTCCAGGAATACCTTGCACCAAAGACAAGACATTTCCATAGATTTTTTTTGTATAAATTTTCTAGTTCCTGTTTTTAGTATTTTGTTTTTATTAACATCCACCAAAGTGTTGTCTTCTAGTTGAATAGAAAGCTTTTCATAAATCTCTTTGTCTTTGATAAACGCTACATTTTGGGAAAGGTCACTATAAACACGAGCTTTATTAATCTCATATATTTCGTATTCTTTAGTACTTTTCTCATTAATTTTAACTTTTATTAACTTAATATTTTTAAAAATATTATTTTGTATTGGATAAAGTTTACCGTAAATCAGATCAAAAATTAACTTAACTAGTGTGAAATAAATTTTTTTAAATATACTATTTATTGAAGACACTATATTAATTTTTTATTTCTTCCTATTACCTTAAATAAATATTCAATCTGATTTTTAGTAATTCCAGGGTAAAAAGGGAGTGATAATATTTTTTTAGATATATCGTTTGTGACTTTCAAATTTGAATTTTTAAATTTTTTATAAACTTTTTGTAAATGTATTGGAATTTCATAATGAATTTGCGTCTCAATATTTTTTTCTTTTAATTTTTTTAACAGCAAATTTCTTTTTTTTACAATAATTGGATATAGGTGATAAACATTTTCTGAATTTGGGCGCTCAAGTATTCTTTTTATTCCCATCGTATCACACTTTTTATTATAAATTTTTGCTAAATCTTTTCTTAAATCATTATTTTTTTTCAGACTTTTAATTTTTAAATTTAGAAATGCAGCTTGTACCTCGTCCATCCTAGAATTATAACCTACAACTTTGTGATCTTTATCTTTAAAGTTAGTACTTCCATAGTTAGCAATCTGTGTACATTTAAAGATCATTTTTTTTGAATTTGTAATAATTGCTCCACCATCACCTATTGATCCTAAATTCTTACTGGGGTAAAAACTCATGCAACCTATATCTCCAAAATTTCCAACTATTTTATTTTTATACTTAGCCAAATGTGCTTGAGCAATATCTTCAATTATAAATAAATTATTTTTCTTTGCAAATTTACATATGTGTGTCATTTCACAAGGATTTCCATACAGATGAGTAACAATTATTGCTTTAGTTTTTTTAGTTAATTTTTTTGACAATAATTTTTCATTCATTTGAAAATATTTGTCATCAATATCAACGAAAACAGGTTTGCAATCATTTAGCGATATTGCATAGGCTGAAGATATCCAAGTATTTGATGTAGTCAAAATTTCATCTCCTTTTTTTAAACCTAAGGCTTTAATAGCAACAATCAATGCATCGGTACCGGAATTTATAGTTAAACAAAATTTAGATTTAAAAATTTTGGAAATTTTCTTTTCTAACATTTTATTATATTTGGATTTTATAAAAGAATTTTTTTCATATATTTCTTTAAGGAATTTAAAATATTTTTTCTTAAATGGTTTATTTATTTTATTTAAATCTACAAACTTAATTTTTTTAATCATTTAATAATGTATCTCTTGTACTTTTAATAATACTAGAGGGTTTTAGTACTTTATTTTTAAAATAAATTTTCTTTAATGTAATAACACCATCAGAGCACAAACAATCAACATCTCCATTTTTATATATTTTTACTATTCTTCCAGGTATAATACCTTCAAATATAGTTCTTTTGTTAATTTTAGATTCTAGAACTACCAATTTTTTTTCTCTCAAAAAACAAAATGCTCCAAAATCTTTATCTTTACAAGCTCTTATTAAGTTGTGCACATCCTTCCTTTTATTAAAAAAATTAATCATGCTATCCTCAGGATTCCTTGAACAATTCCAGGTTTCTTTATTTTGATTGTTTTTTTTTAAATTAATTTTATTTCTAAGATAGTTAAAAACTATTTTAGAAATATCGTTTTTTAAAAATTTACCTATCTTTGATTTAACACTTTGATAATTGTCTTTACTAACTATTTTTATTTTTTTTCTTTTAATAATCTTACCAGAATCTAATTTTGGGACTACTTGATGGATTGTAATATATATTGATTTTCTTCCCATTAAAATAGCCCAATTAATACTTGCCCTACCTTTTTGTTTTGGAAGTTTACCATGATGAATATTTATATATTTTGATAATTTTATTAATTTTTTATCTAATATTTTATTAAATGTAGAAATTATGACAGCATCAGGTTTTATCTTTTTAATAAAATTATAAATTTCAAATTTATTGTCCGATTTTAAAATATTAATATTTTTATTTAAGTTTATTGAACTTAAATTTGATTTATAAAATTTATTTTTGCCAGGTAAAATTATTCCTCTAACATCAAAAGATTTATTTTTTTTAAAACTTTCAGCAGAATACTTACCCATAAATCCATAGGCAAAAATTATTATAGATATTTTATTACTTGTTTGCACTTATTTTGTTATATTTTAATACTCTACTAATACCTTCATAAATTGAAACCGAAGGATTATAGCCTGTATGCATTATTGCTTTATTTATATTCGGGCATCTTCTTTTTGGTTCGTCAGCTGGATAGTTTTTCGGATAATCTATTAACTTAAATTTATTTTTTTTATTTAATATTTTATTAAAAACTTTTACAAGATTAATCATGCTTATTTCATTTTTTTGATTTCCAATATTATAAATTTCACCAACTCTTCCTAAAAATATAATTTTTAAAAAACCGGAAATAGCGTCTGTAATATAACAAAAAGTTCTAGTCTGTTTCCCGTTACCATGAATCAATATTTTATCATTACTAATAATTTTATTTATTATATTTGGTATAACTCTATAGTCTTTCTTATTCATTAATGGACCAAAAACATTAAAAGGTCTTATAATTTTAATATTACATTTAAAATAATTTTTATAAATATAGCAAAGTGTTTCACCAACACGTTTTCCCTCATCATAGCAAGACCTAGGTCCAAAAGAATTCACATTACCGTAGTAAGTTTCTTTTGTTGGAATATTTTTTTTGTCGGGGTTGCCATAAATCTCGCTTGAACTAAAAAAAATAAATTCTGATTTATTTTTAAGGGTATTTTTTAAAAGATTTTCTACTCCAATATATGATACTGATAAAGTCTCTAGAGGGTATTTTTTGTAAATAAAAGGGCTAGCAATACCTGCCAAAAAAATAATTTTATCATATTTTTTTTTTATTTGGATTTTTGAAACATCACCTTTATAAAATTTTATAAATTTATTTTTTTTAAATAAATCGAGCTGTGTTTTCGACGATATAAAATTGTCATAACAGTCTACTCTCAACTTTATTTTACTTTCATTTATAATGGTATTAAATACTTCAACAAAATATTTTCCTAAAAAACCATTCGCTCCTACTAATAGTATTTTTTTATTTTGGATTTTTTTTTTACAATTATTTATCGAAGATACTATTTCTTTTATATCATTTTTGTAAAAGTTTTTAGACATATGGAGTTTATTAAATAAAAATTTTATAAAATAAACAAATAAATTTAAAAATAAAATAAAATCCTTATAAAATACTAATATTTAAATAATTATGAAAAAATTAAAAATCTTCTGCGTTACAAATGAGCAGAGAAAATATCTTGAAAATTTGCCTATAATTTTAGCTGGAGTTGGGAAAAAAAAATTTTCTAAAAAATATATATCTTGTTTAAAAGGAAAAAATATTCAAAAAAAAGAGCAGTATTATTCTGAGTTAACATTTCACTATTGGTATTGGAAAAATAAACTTAAAAATGAAAACGAAAATACTTGGATAGGATTTTCTCAAAAAAGAAGATTCTGGATAAAAAATAATAGAAGAATAAAAACATTATCGGACTTAAGAAAAAATATTTTACACAAAGCACCAAATTATTGGGAAAAATATGAGAGTATAATTTGCAAACCTATATTTGTTCAAAATCCAAAAAAAATGAAATTGTTAAAAAGGGGTTGGAAAAATATTTTAATGGATCCAAGCGTACTTATAAATGAAAAGAAAAGAAATATAGAACTTCAATTTGATATGCACCATGGTTACAAAATTTTGGAGAAATCTATAGATTACTTGAAACAAGAAGACAAATTAAAATTTAGAAAGTTTATAAAGACAGAAACTAAATTTAATCCTCACATAATGTTTATCTCAAAAAAAAAGATTTTAAATAAATGGTTTGAAGATTTGTTTTCATGGTTATTTAAGTGTGAAAAAAAATTTGGTACGAAGACCCTTAAAGGTTATGATCAAAAGAGGTTATATGCTTATTTAGCAGAAAGATATTTATCTTATTGGTTCAAAAAAAATACAAAATACTTAGAATATAATTGGACCTTTTTTGAAAAAAAAAATGAAATTTAAAACTTTTTTTAATATCTACTTTAGACACAGAATTAATAAAGCAAATTTAATTTTGAAGTTATATTTATACGTTAATGTTTTAATTAGATATGTAATAAATTTATTTTACTTCGAAAAAAAAATTAATTTTGATAAGTCTATAAAAGATTATAAAAATTTATACGGGAAAGATATCAATTATCTATTTGAATATTTTAACTCAGATAAAGGATTAAACTTTATAGATCAGTATCCTGAACCTTTTAAAAGGAGAAAAAACAAAAATAAAATTCAAGCACATGGATATTCAGCAATTTACCAGAAGTTTTTTGAACCTTTAAAAAATAAAAGTATAAATATTTTAGAATTAGGTTCATTTTATGGAAATGCTTCTGCCGCAATGTTTTTTTATTTTAAAAATGCACGAATTTATGGTGCAGACATAAATCCAGATATGTTTAAGTATAGGTCTGAAAGAATTAAAACTTTGTATGTTAATTCCTCCTCAAGAAATTCTATAGATTATAATATAATTAAAAAAAATATTTCTTTTAACATAATAATAGAAGATGCAAGTCATATGCTAAAAGATCAAATTATTTCTTTATTTATGCTTTTTAAATCTTTAGAGCCAGGTGGATTGTTTATTATTGAAGAAATAGATTTCCCAGAAAAACGTAAAGATATGAGAATCAACCAAAAAGCTCCAGATTTAAAAACTATACTTAACAGTATTCTATTGAATAAGGATTTTAATACAGAGTATATTTCTTCTAAAGAAAAGAAATATTTCCTAGAAAATTTCAATTCAATCGAATTTTTTAAAGGAAATATTAATGAAATGGCAATTATTAGAAAAAAATAACTGTAAAAAATAAAATGGAGAGATGGCCGAGTGGTTTAAGGCGCACGCTTGGAGAGCGTGTATAGGGGCAACTCTATCGTGGGTTCGAATCCCACTCTCTCCGCCACTAAATTTTTG
>MDSW01150014.1_pt1 | contig 10385 bp, 25 predicted proteins | sample 811171 | NCBI WGS metagenome assembly MDSW01 (sample SAMN05326641, study PRJNA326480) | marine metagenome | isolation source: seawater | place: Atlantic Ocean: North West | collected 2012 | reverse complement strand
GATACATCTGTATTATCAATGACGGCAATCGCTTTACTGTATCTAAATTTACCGTTGAACTTCTCTGTGTCAGATCCATCAATGTATGCTTGGACAGCACCAATTACTTTAGACTGAATCTGAGCAGGTTTGTCACTAGTCTTACTTCTGTCATAGAAGATCTTACTTCCCAACTCGACATATAGGATAGATGGGTCAATTAATTCAGGAATAACAGAAGCGACACTATACTTCTTCAATTCTCGCTTAATCTCTGCCTTTGTAACACTTGTTAGGTATGCAGCATCCTCTGGTTTGATAGCAATGTATACACGACCATACTGAGGTGGATCCTGATCCTCACCACCAAAGATAATAGTGTCACTTACTGCAGGATAGATGTTACGAATCAGTGCATCATAGTCATTAGAAGTCACTGCCCTGTTCTGTGCAGCATATGCTCTAGGTGCAGTGTACTTAATCTTATCAAGAGTCTCAATGTTCTCACCACCAGCAGACGCAACCGTTGCAGAAGCGTCGATAGTGACCGTAGGAGAGGCAGGAGAGACTCCATTGGCATTCTCTACCCTACCGTTGAATGAAAACGATTTGACGCCGTTAGAGGCAGGACCATTGGTGATTAGATAACTGATCTCTACCTTCTCAGCATTCTGTAGTGCTCTACCAATAACACCATCACCAAAGACGAGTTCATATCTCTCGTCTTCAATCTCTTCTAGGTGAAAAATCTTAGAGGTAGGAGTAGCATTTAAAATATTGTCAATAAGAAGAAACTCTTCAAACACAGTAGAGTTTACATCCTCATATACCTTAACGGTAATTGTATTGGTGTCTACACCTGGGTTGTCAATAACATAACGCTGATTCTTAAGTGCAGTATTGACAATACTAGTGTTAGTAATGTAACTGCCTTCTCTGACAGGTACATTAGTAAATGTCGCGACATTGTTTACAACTTGTGCCTTGACATCCTTGACAGCAACATACTGATATAAAGTGTTATCATAAGAGGTAACAAATCCTGTACCTGCTTTTAGAATTAACTCAGTGTCAGTAGTAGTTGCGGCATAAGTAACACTGAAAGTTACATATGCTACGGGTGAAGTAATAGACTTCGGTCTATATCCCAACTGCTTTGCAATAGAGACAACATTATCCCTCAGGGTAGCAGAACTAAGGAACAGTTCATTCGCCACCATGTTGGTGTTAAATGCTGTATAGTATGTGTTGTATGCCAACACATCAATGAGGGTTGCAAAAGCAGAACCTTCAAAGTCATAGTCAGTGAAGTCTGAGGTTGATCTCAGATACTCCTTAATACTTGACTTGATATCCTCAAAATCTAGATTAGCTACCTGTGCGTATGGCATTTATCGTGTTCTCTCTAGGAAAAATTCAACAGTGACTGGTCTATCCTCTCTACCAATGATGCTATAAGAGAGTTCCACTTCGTAACCGTTGTTTCCTTCATCAGGAAGACAGATAATATTGTCAATAGTAATGCGTGGTTCAAAACGACCAATGGTATTTGTAATTTCACCTTTTAAGATTGCTGCTGAACCATAATCCAATGGTTCAAACAGCATCTTCGCAATATCGCACCCTAATTCAGGTTGAAATGGTCTTTCACCTTTGTTTGTTAACAAAAGATTCTTGAGAGACTGTGCAATAGCTGCCTTATCCTTGACAACAATGAGATCATCGTTGACAGGGTGTTTCTTAAAAGTGACACTCAAATCTTTGAATGTCTGAACAGTAGGCATGGCACAGAACTAGACTTAGCTAATTCTATTTATCACTTGCCACAGAACCCGTCTGCCCATTCTTCTTGGTTGTCAAAGATCTCTCCCTCTTTGACATCTTTCAACTTTTTCGCTCTCCTTAAATGACGCTCGCTGTCAACTTCGGTGATGAGAGTCATTCCTTCCTTTATAAAATCTTCACCCTTGTCTACTCGCTTGTCCATTAGTGGTCTCCGTCCGTAGTTTTCGTTCAGCATTATTACTTATAATAGAATTAGTCTAGTGTTTCAACTTCGTACATATAATGATCCGAAGTTTGTAGTTTGCGCTTGTTCTCTACAGTGTATACCGTGAGATCGATCTCGTAGCCTGGGTTCTTGTCAATCCTATCAAACACCCATGCATCATCATACCAAATGATACGATTGTTTGGATAGGCATAGTAGTTACCTGTCTCCACCTTAAACAAGTGAGCACACTTATGCTCAGGTGTCTCAGAGAAGTTTAAGTCTGGTACTCCCTTGTTCTCCCATGACCAATCTAGGGTAAACATATACTCACCCAAGACTTTCTTATTGTCAGGACGAATTAGTTCTGCTTGTAGTCCTGCAAGACGATGACGCCTCTGCACATCCACATAGGGCGAGAAGCAGTCCCAGTACATAATGGTCTCCAGAGGTTCTATCTCTGCATCAGGACGCCAGCAGAAGGCATGGAGAGGTCTCCTGGTCCAGTTAACACCATTCTCTAAGAATGCCTCAAACAAAGGCACTCGTTTCTCGATACTAGCAACAGTATGTACATCGCATTTTGTTACTTCTCCATGACCTTTCTTGTGATTATACAAGAACTCATTACGCATGTAACAAGACCAATCAGGAAGACTATGGTTTAGGTATGCCAATCTCTTTCTCCTGGGAAATAATAATCAGTTAGTTCTACACCAGCAGGAATATCCTTAATAGCGTAGAGTTTACCAGTGTCTTTATTATATGCGACATTTGGACTATGTGAGTGATTGATATAATACTGTGGACCTAGTTTGTCTAAGTCACTATCAATCCAAAACCCATACTCGTCGCAATAAGTCAAGGTTTCTAATCGTGGTCTTAAATGATCATCAACATCAGTCCACAGTACATACTGCTGCTTTGCAGGAGTGAATATACAAGTGTCCTTCGGAATCTCTACTAAAGAAAAAACACCTACCCCCTCACAGACTTTACTGGGAGCGAGATAGGTGTACAGCGTTAAAGAGTACAATTACTTGCCTTGCCCACGATAACGCTTACGCTTTGCATTGCGGGAACTAGCAGCATACTTCGTGTGCTGTCCACATCCCTGACGAGTCTTTTTGGGCTTCCCTTCAATGAAAGCGCCACCACTAAGACCAACTTTTGATTTTGCCATGATTTAATGCAATTTGACTTTTATATTATACCACAGGATTATCGCCAATGAACACATTATGTGAACCTTCAGCAAATTTTCCTCCTGGTACTAGAGGATCCCCAATTCTCATCGCGGATACTCCGTTTATTCTAACAGTAAGTGACCCAATTCCCGCAACATCAGTGCGGGGCACTCCGCCACATACCTGTGGCAACATAACATCTCCTTGTTTGTGCGCGGGAAGTCCGTTTACAAATACATTTGGAGGAGCAGGTGTTGTTGCTGGTGGTACAGGAGGAGGGGGAACTACTCCTATTGTAGGGGGATAACATCCGTCCCCAGTAGTAATGTCTCCAATACGAGACATTCCTTTTAATACTGCCATTACTCTGGATCGGGTATAATGCCTATACCCTTATTTAGATAGTAGTCCAAACGATTCTGTGCAGGATCCCAGTTGTTACTTACATCCATATGACCAGTAAACACATGGGTAAATGGTGGACAATTCGTCGTTACAGTTAAAGTATAGTAATACCTAATTACAGAGATTTCACTTGGTTTAAACTTGATCCATGCCGTTACATCATTTGTAATGCTATCAAGGTACTCTGTACCACTCGTTAAGACATCCGTAGAATCGTCTATAGCAAGTCCTAAGAAGTTCACAGGTGTCCCTGTCCCAGGGAACATGTCAGCGATGATTCTACCCTGTTGTGGAAGGGCATTAAATGCTTCTCTCGTTAGGACCTTATTGCCGTTAATAAGATCAACTAGTGTATACCTGTCGGTGGCATTCGGCGCTTGCGTCGTATAATAGGTTGCAAAGATATACTCCTGGTCATGAAAATACTTCTCGGAGTAAAACCCACTAAGGGCATTCGGTAATGTCGCAGTCGGAACTCCTGATCCGTAAGACATACTACCATACTGTATATTAGGTTCTGAAAATACTGGGAGTTGCATCTCAGGTATATCTGTAGCACCATTGCTTGTTATGATAGTGCATCCAGGACCACTGCCAACTGCTAACCCAGGGGTCATTGTCATAGACAAAATGACATGGGGTGTGCCTGGTGGTATTGGTGGGGCAATCCCTGTTGCAACACACTCAATACTTATCCCTGTACCAACTGTAGCAGGTGGGATAGGAGGTGGTCCTAGCGTCTCATACAATAACGGTTGAGTGCCTTCCCTCAACACGGGAGGATCTGTGTACAACAGATTCCCAGGAACAGGACGCAACTCAAAGGTCGTTGGACCTGTTACGATGACCTCTTCGGATGGTGTGATGGTGGGAGGCGTACAAGTCATTACATTCTCGTCGCGACTTTCATAAGGTCTACTTTGATTCCCTCTACATTATTGTGAAGATAATCTAAACTCTCAGATATCTTCTCGTGATTGCTCGATCCAGGGCGCTTGTACATTAGGGTCGGGCATTCCAGTGCCGAGATCCTCTGTTCCAGGTTCAGCAACTTCTCGGACAACCTCAGGAGTAGATCTTCTATACTTGGAGGTGTATTGGTCGAGGGTTGTGGGGGCGTCCCTTGAGAGGAAACTCTCTGATGCTGCTCGTTCAAATCCATCACAGAATGCGTCGAAGTTTTCTAAGGCGTTTTTGAAAAATTCTAAGTCAACTTTTTTGTCCATTTTTTTGGCGGGAAATTTTTTTCCTATCGAGGTTTTCAAAAAACCATTTTCAAAAATATTTATCGATCGTCTGGATACTTTTGTAGGTTAGGGGAGTCATGCATTTTTGGAATCGCTTGGCGACCCTAAGTAACAAATAAGGGGGACAATTAACTGTCCCCCGCTAACACTGTGTCAGGCAGATGTGTCACACAATTCTTCTAACATTTCATCCATTTCTTCACGGTCGATGTTGCTATCTTCCCACATCAATCCGTCTCCATTTGTCATGCTGAATGCCTGCAGATATGGGACGAGTTTGTCATATCCACTGTGCCCATAGATGCGAGCGGTGCGATACAAATGCTCTTCATTGTTGATCCACAGTGATGCACACCATGTCTCCCAATTTGCCCAACCGTTGTATGTGGATGCTGTCATGAGTGAGTGTTAGTTAGTGTGTGTTGAGTTAGTGTAGAGAAATCAGCGACCGTACCCATACTGTCGGGCGTCTCGCTGATAGCGGCGGCGGTCGTAATCCTCTGCCGTGAAGTTGTCGTCAAAGTCGCCATCCCATGCCATGGGTTGTCCAGCGCGACCCGTGAAGGTGGCGAAGGTGGCACGGTAGCAGTTCTGCCGATCGTAGAGGTCCTGTGCCATGATGAAGTCGGAAGGTCGTTTGATGTTTGCCATGGGTCTAGTATAAGGGGTCAGCAGAGGGATGGGGTCAGTGGGCGGACACTTGGTCAGGCGTCACACGAACCCATGCCATGGGGTTGCCAACATGGGGGCAGCGCCATACGATGCAGTCTTCACCGAAGGCGCGAGCGATACGGTAGGCATGGTTGATGTCGGTCGCCCACTCGCAACCCCACTCATCGAAGGAACCGAAGGATGCAGGTTGGACAGCGAAGTTAGCGGTGGGCATTGGTCGTTTGCTTTGTTGAATCTATTATAGGCACAGGGTGGGCAGGATCAGGCGGATGCCTGTGCCAGTTCCTCATCTGCCATGTCCTCGCTGATTCCTCGCCACATGCGAGACATAAAGTCGTCCCCACGAGACCGCAGGCAGTTGTGGTTCACCCACTGACCATAGGACCGATCCCGTCCAATCATGAGACCAAGAATGGCACGACGGGACACGCCTGTGTGGCGATACTCAGTCAGGGGAGACGCAAACCAACGGACCTTAGCAGTGCCTGTGAAGGGGTTCACCTTGAGAGTCCACACGCTTTGGGAAACGCTGCCTTTGGTCAAGTTGATGTTGAACATGCTTGGTTTGGTTGCTTGTGTGTATTATAGGCACAGGGTCGGACTGTTCGCCGCGGCCACTGTGACAGTTCTAGGACTGGGTGGTGTACTCTATCTCTAGGGGTGCATCTGTACTATCATCGTAGAGGTGCGAATCTCTATACCCTAGCAGGCAATCTTCCAACCATTGTGCTTCCATCTCTGCAATCATTTCTTCGGTTGACATTTAGATGCTCCAATTGCCTTTCTAATAATTATACCAGAAATGTGCCAAAACAGATCAATTCCATGCATTTTGTCCGAATAGATGATGTCCATTGTGGGCATCGTTGCAGAGTTAGTTTGCATCAATTAGCGTCAGGAATGAGGTCGATAAGTGTATCCTCATCATAGAGATCTACGATCTCTTCAGTTACTTCATCCCATGACATCTTTTCATACTCTCGTGTCAACAAATCAAACAACATTTGATCGGCAGACTTGTGATCCAAACCATCGATAATATGCCAAGCATAGTTCTCAATGAGTTGCTCAAGATCTTGCTTTGTAGGTGCAGGTTGAGTCATGACAATTGTGTGTTGATTGGTAATAAAAAAGAGAGGGCAATTGCCCCCTCAAGCGAACACATAACCAGACTCAAAATCTTCAGTCTGATATACATTCTGACCGTTCACACATCCAACAAACTTGCGAACATACCAGAGGAAATCCTTCTGAAAGACGCCTTCGCCAGCAATGCAGAATTCAGAGCAAAGTGCATTCAAACGAGACTTTGTGGTGTTGGATTGCCAACCACCGTCAAAGATTGTCATGCTGTTGTCATCAACCATGGCGATCTTGTTACCGTGCAGGTATACAGTGGAAACGCCATCATTGGTGACAACTTGAGTGTTTCCAGACGACCAGTTCTTGTCTGCCTTGATAGCGGCATTCATTTGCTGTTCGATCTTACGCATTTGGTGTCGTGTTTGGTTGACTTCTATACAATACATGAGATGAGGCAGGGCACAACCGATGCTGTGCCACTTATCCAACTGGTTCAGATGAGACGCTGGGGGCGCACGATCTCAGGCACACTATCATCAACCCAGCATGACATAACATGAAACCCAGGATTGTTGCGTTTACAGTTAGCAATTGCCTCCTCTTGTGTGGGTGCCATGTAACTCAAGATCTCATTCCTAGAGTAACCATTAGAGTGAAACATTTCACCGTAGATGTTGAACTTAGTCTCTTCAATCATAGGGGAAGAATGATGATGTAGTGGATTGAGTTGTGTAGGGGATATCAAAATCTTCCCCGAACATTTGATAGTAGAACTCACTGAAGATAGCGAAATCGTCTGGCGTTTCGCTATTCCAAACTTTGAGAATTTCAGTGTAATTCATGTCACTCACCGAAGAAAGCAAAGTGTGCATCAAGGACGAAATCGATGACCTCATCGGTTGCATTAACATCGAAACGTTCGCAGAACCAATCAACTGCCATCTCAGAAGATGCCATGGTATCGAACATGAAATCCTGCAGATCTTGCAGGGTTTGAGGAGAGGAAAGAAGTCGTTTTGTTTTCATGCACCTATTATAAGCACAGGGTCTGGCAGATCGCGACCTCTAGTGTGCCACCTTGTCAACTGGTCGGGCGGCTGATCAGTTTGTATTAATTAACCTCCAAACATATCATCCATGAATGCACTATCATGTCCACGACCTTCGTTATCAATTTCCTCAAACAATTTCATCAGTTCAGCATCAGCTTCGAGTGCAATCTCGCAAGGCATTTTGATGTCGTCAGTCATAAAAAAATCCCGAACATGTATACAATACACGATCGGGATGCAAAATCAAGTGTTACTATGCCAGTTCAATAAGTGTCATCATACTCACTGACTTCTCGTTTAAATTTGGTAACTTTCTTTTTAGTTTGGCGACGAATGTTCTTCACTTCGTAACCAAAATCCTCAAAATCATCATCGAATTGTTGATACTTTTGGTTGTCAGACTGATTGTATCTTTTGCCCATGATTTGTTGTTGATTTTTAACTCAAACTGTCTGATTATTTAGTAACAGGAACTAGTTCTCCTAGTTTAATACTATTATTCAACAGTTTACCCATTGATTCATTGTTTTTCAGAGTTTTTGACACTTTTTCATTGAATTCTTCTGTATTTTCACAGTTAAACTCATATTCTTTGTCAATATTACTGTTATACACTACATATACACTCTTTTCACTTACTTTTAGAGTGTTTAATGCTGAACTGTCAAGGTTTTCGTAAGTTTTCACAAACATGTTAAAGTTTAAAAAGTAAAAAATCGAAAAAACTCAAAAATTAAGTTTTTTAAGAATTTGAAATTTCTTAAAAAGTCAAAAAAGTGAATTTCTCGATTACTTGTAAAGTATAGGGCATTCTGAGGTGCCTGGGAGGGTCTGTGTGCCACTTTGAGACCTGTCACATACTCGGTTGACTTTCGAGTGGTTGCGTGCTAAGCCAGCGTCTCCAGAGTACCTTTACAGACACTTGACAGTAACTAGACAGCAACTAGACTATATTTTTCCACATATTTTAAAAGTTTTCCACAGGGGTTGTGGAAACTATGCAAATCCCTTGGTATCACTGACGCGCTTTGAGGTTGTATCAATGACTTCATTTGTCTTATCTTCGATGTCAACAGTAACACCAGTCCAGTTCCTTGCATTCTGCATCCAGTATGCTCTCAACACTTCATAATCATCAAATACGACATGCCTACCATCAGGGAACATTAGTTTGTATGTGTGTCTATCGTATGGTTTGGTTGATGTTGATGTGAAGTGTTTAGTCATTGTGTTTTTCTTGTTTAGATGTTTGAAAATATAGTTTGTAATATCTTTTCTTCATCTCATCTAGTATAGCATTGTCGTTATCGAATGCCATGTATTTTGTCAGTTGGTATGCTCCTTCTAGTTCACTGATTAGTCTGAGTATGTTGATACTATTTGGTTGTAGACCTCCATGAGACCATTTACTTAGATCGTTTGACACCCCATGTAAACTCCATTGCTATTGTTAGTAGTAGTATGAATGCAAGGATGAATAGTGTGTTCATTCTAGTATGTTTTTAGATGGGACTAGTTGTTGTGCTATCTTATCCCTTAGTTGATTAATACGCTCTTCAGTATAACATTCAAAGTTAGGGTATTTCTTTACTTTCTTGTAGTAATGGAGGGCATTAATGATAATAGTATAATCCTCCATGTCTAATTCAAAGTTCATCGGCAGACTAGCATTGTTTGATCAAGTTTGTATAATGTAACGAGGGCAATGATGAACTGTAGATATGGTAGCATTAATGTGATGCGTTGTCTCATTGATGTGCTAGTTCGTATAGTTTATCAAGGATTGGTTTCAATTCATCGTATCTTGCATTGTTTAGATGTTGTAGTGCTCGCTCTTGTTCTTTACGAACGATTGCTTCTACTTCTTGCCATTGACGTTGATTCATGATCGTGCGTTCTTAAGGACAGTCAATATGTGCATATTTCCATGTATGTATCCAGCGTAGATTGTTACCAATGTGAGCAAGAACATGATGGACAACATGATAACATTAGGCACTGGTGGTTCCAGTGTATTGGTAACATTTGTACTGTGGTTTGTATCTGTCGATGTATTTTTGGGCATGTTCAATGCATGTGAACCAACATCGTTTGTTTTCTGATCTGTCATCAAGGAAAATGGGGAAAGTTTGGTGGTGGGGAAACCACTCTTTCTTTCGAGAGTTTAACACCTTGATCCCAGGATCCTTCTGCTTCTGGCGAGAACGAGTAGAGGTACGCTTCGTATTGTTGGTCGAAGTCTTTGTACTCTTTACCTTCGCTTTCGCTGTTGAGGTAGTGGTCGATTTCTTCGCCTTTGACTGTGTACCAGTCGTAGTCAGAGAGCGTTGGTTCTTCTTTAGTGCTGCTTGTGTCGTTGATTTTTGTGAGGATGATTTGATTGCCTTTGATACTCCACGCGAGTTCGTCTCCTTCTTCCCAGTTGAGGTTTTGGAGGATGTAGTGCGGGATTTCGATGAAGAGGTCTTGCGTGTCGTCATACTGTTGGACGGTTGTTGTGAATTTCATCTTCAATAGCAGTTAAGCGAGCATTGATTTCTTCTAGTATAGCACATAATTCTTGGATATTCACCTTCTTTGTGATGTAATACCCATCATCACGATTCAGTCTACTTGATGTGTCCATTTTCTCTCAACCATTGTTTGGTTAGTGGTGTCGGTTCATAATCTGTCCACATTGTACCCCTTGCACAGGATTCTAATGCTTCCATGGTCATGTTCTCTGTTTTACCTGCCCATGTTGCTTCTGCTTCCCATGGTTGTGCTGCTG
>MDSW01071280.1_pt1 | contig 10385 bp, 6 predicted proteins | sample 811171 | NCBI WGS metagenome assembly MDSW01 (sample SAMN05326641, study PRJNA326480) | marine metagenome | isolation source: seawater | place: Atlantic Ocean: North West | collected 2012 | reverse complement strand
CACTCTCGCTGTCGAGCCAAAGCATCACGATCGAAGCCAACGCCAACGACGAAGGTCACTTGTATGGTAGCGTCGGGGCTCCCGAGATCGTGGCAGCGCTGAAACAAAGCGACTTCCAACTCACCGCCGATCAGATTCGGCTCGAAGGCCCGCTCAAAGAACTGGGGCTGTACACCGTCAAGGTGCATCTCCACCAGGAGATCGCTACCGAAATCAAGGTCTGGGTGGTACCCACCGTCACCGAAGACTAACCGTCCCGGTGCGGATGGCTGTCGGCGACCTGTCCGCATCGGACCGGACGTACGGCGCAAGTTTTCCGACGGCCGATCTGGGCTCGCCGTGCAACTCCCGAGCAGGAGCTTAGGCCCGCGCCCAGGGAGCATTGCGGCACGTCTGCACAGGGCCCCAACACCTGCTTTGCTGGAGACCCGGCCAGTGGTCTAGCCCTCGGCCAGGTGCCCTGCGTCCCCTCGCCAGCATCTCGGCTCAGAACACCCTTTAGAACGCGCTTGGGCACCCTACGCCGTTCCGAGCGAACCACGTTCCGCTGCGGTTCGTAGGGAGAGTTGCGGGTAACCCTTTCGCGGTAGGCGTCAACCGTTTCACAACCGGCCATCGCCGTCCTGTAAACCGCCATTCCGCCTCGTATGGTAGGATGAATACTCCTTGTCAATCCAGCGGTCCCGAAGACAGATGGTCATGCAGGCACCTCAGACGCGCACTCAGCTGACGCTCTCCTTACTACTTTGCTGCGGCTTCGCGGTCACCCTGTCCGGTTGCTCTGGCTGTCAACCGGCCAAGCCTTTGCAAATCGGGCCTGGCCCCAATGACTCGCCTCCCCAAGTCACAGAGCAGCCCGCAGAAGAGGAAACGGATTGGGAGACCGAAGCGTTCGCCAGTGCCGTTGGTGAGCAACTACACCGGATCCGTGATGCGCTGCAGCAAGCCGATGCGATGGACGCCAGCCAGTTGGCTGAAGTCGCGCTGCCGACAGCCACAATCGGTCAGCTTCGTCCCCAGCAAATGACGGTCGCCTTTGCTGATCCGCTGCTGAAAGTCGAGCGTGGCGAGGTTGCCGACGACGCGCAACAAACGGGCCCAAATGGCTTACAGATCGCTTTACAGCAACTCGCCAAACCTCTCGCCGGCCGCACCGACATCCATGTCAAATTCAAAGTCATCAGCGTGTTGGCTGGCGACGACACGGTCGCCACCGACGTGGTGTACCAGGCCAGCGGGAGAGGCACCAGCGACACCGTTCAGCAATCTGCCATATGGAGTTGTGTCTGGCAGAACGGACACTCGGAAGACGACGTCCCGCGTCTGCTGAGCGTTCGCAGCCGGGACTTCGAGGAGGTCCTGGGCACGGGCCCCGAAGCGACGTTGTTCGCTGACTGCACAGAATCCGTCTTCCGCAATGAGCCCGATTTCCGCGACCAGTTCATGCGTGGAATCGATTACTGGCGGACCGGCATTCAGTCCCAGTACGGTGTGTATCCTTATGGCCATCACGGAATTACGGTCGGAGACATCAATGGCGATGGCTTGGATGACATTTATGTCTGCCAACCAGCGGGGCTACCTAACCGACTTTACTTGCAGAACCAGGATGGCTCTGTCACCGAGGCTGCGGCCAGCATGGGAGTCGACTGGCTGGACCGTTCACGTGGTGCTCTGCTGGTGGACCTCGACAACGACCAAGATCAAGACTTGGTCCTGGCATTGAATGAGATGGTCGTGATCATGTCCCACGAAGGCGACCGGTATGTCGAGCGTTCCGTTTTTCGTCCGACTGGGGATCCCGGGTCTCTGGCCGCTGCCGACTACGATCTGGACGGAGACCTGGACATCTACGTGGTCGATTATGGCGAGCGTTTTCTGTCGGACAATGAGAGCAGTGGCCCAGTCCCCTATCACGACGCGAACAATGGTGGCGAAAACGTCTTGTTACGCAACGACGGCGACTGCCAGTTCGTGGATGTCACCAGTCGCGTCGGGCTGGATCAAAACAATCGACGCTGGAGTTTCGCGGCCAGCTGGGAAGATTACGATTCGGACGGTGACCCGGATCTGTACGTCGCCAATGACTTCGGACGGAACAATCTCTATCGGAACGACGGCGGAAAATTCACCGACGTCGCTGCCCAAGCGGGGGTCGAAGACATTGCGGCAGGCATGTCCGTTTCCTGGGGCGACTACAATCAAGATGGAAAAATGGACTTGTATGTCGGCAACATGTTCTCGTCGGCCGGATTGCGGATCGCATTTCAAGATCGTTTTCAGTCCCTCGCCGGTGCCGATGTTCGTCAAGAATTCCAGCGTCACGCTCGCGGGAATTCGCTCTTTGAAAATGTCGGTGATGGCACATTCCGCGACGTAAGTGAAACGGCCGCCGTCACACTGGGGCGCTGGGCATGGTCTTCTAACTTTGTCGATATCAATAATGATGGCCGTGAGGACTTGCTGGTCGCCAACGGCTTCGTCACTGGTTCAGACACCGATGATTTGTGAAGTTTTTTCTGGCGACAGGTCGTGTCGCAATCTCCTGTTTCCGAAGAGCTCACGGACGATTACTCGGCTGGTTGGAGTCAGATCCTGGACTTGATCAACAGCGGAGGTTCCTGGAGTGGGCACGAACGGAATTGCTGTTTTCTGAACACGGGCCAACCGCGTTTTGCGAATGCCTCAGCGGTCACCGGATTTGACTTCTTGGACGATAGCCGAGCGATCGCGCCGGTTGACTGGGATCACGACGGCGATCTCGATTTGTGGCTGGTCGGGCGCACCGGACCGCGACTGCGATTTATCCGCAATGATGCACAACAGGCGGGCAAACAACACTTCCTGGCCCTGCACCTGACGGGTACCGCTTGCAACCGCGATGCGATCGGAGCTCAACTGCAAATACAAAATGGCGACAAGACACTCCTTCGCACCGTCCGTGCCGGCGACGGCTACCTTGGCCAAGGCAGCAAGTGGCTGCATGTTGGACTGGGTGACGCAGAGCAGGTGGATTCGGTGTCCGTACTGTGGCCTGGTGGTCAGCGGGAAACGTTTACCGGAGTGACGATGGACGGGCGTTTCCGCCTGACGCAGGGAACGGGCCAGGCCGAAGCTTGGCAAACCGCCCCTCGCTCAGTGACCCTCGAAGCTTCACGCTTGCCCACCCAGTTGGATTCAGCAACCACGCGTCTTCCCTTAGCCGATCGTATTCCTCTGCCCCGACTCGACTACACCGATTTCAGCGGCTCGCCAGCAACACTACCGAATTCCGAATCAGGCCCCGTCTGGCTCAGCTTCTTCGCCACTTGGTGCGAGCCTTGTCTGGTCGAAATGAAGCAAACGGCGTTGGAACAGGAGCAGATTCGTGAGGCAGGGCTCCGTGTCGTCGCCCTGAGCGTTGATGGGCTGGGAGACGATCGAACCACGGTCGAATCAGCGAAACAAGCGGTCGAGCGACTCAAGTTCCCCTTTGCAGCCGGCGCTGCCAATGCCGCGCTCGTAGACAAATTAGACGCCTTCGAAGAATGCTTGATCTCGCTCAGAACTCAACCGAATGCGTTACCGAAAAGCTATCTGATCGACGAATTCGGCCGGTTGGCTGTGATTTACACCGGACAAGTCTCGGTCGAACAAGTGCTCCAAGATACGGCGGCGCTGTCGTCATCCGAGCCGACCACCAAGCTTGCGTTTCCCTTCCCCGGTCGCTGGTTCGCGCACCCACGCCAGACAGGCACCGTGCTCGCCGAACTCGTGGGCGCATTCCGAGAACGGGGAAACAGCGAAGACGCGCTCCGCTTGGCCGGATTGGCTGCAGACCTCTCGACACGAGATGCCATCGCTCCGGCAATCGCATCGGAGTTGGCGACCCTGTTCTACAACGATGGGAACAAGCAAATTCAAGCCGGTGATCTCACGCTGGCCAAGCGGCGTTACGAGGCGTGCATTCAGCTGACTCCTGAATGGCCCGAACCGCATGCCAACCTGGGGGCTGTCTATCGCCAACAAGGAAACACCGAAGACGCGCGCAAACAACTGGCAATTGCGATTCAGATGAATCCCGAACTGCTCCCGGCACATGTGCAAATGGGGCTTTTGTTACTCGACTTAAAGCGGCCCAGTGAAGCGGTCCACTCGTTCCATGCAGCGACGAAGATTGACGAGCAAAATACGACGTGCTTGAACCTGTTAGGCATTGCACTCGCTCGCGCGGGAAGTACCGACTCTGCCGTCGAGCAGTTTCGCAAATCGGCAACTCTCGGGAATATGGAAGCCCGAGAACATATTAACAATGTTTTAAGCGGCAAGATTCCATGATCCAGCGTCACATCAAGCCGATCACCTGCTGGCTGATTGCCTGTGTACTCGCCTCGGTTCACACGGTAGCGGGCCAGGACACTCCGGCAACCAATCCGCCCCCACAACCGGATCCCGCAGTCCAACAGGCTCTGACGCGAATCCAAGCGCTGGGGGGAACATTCGAGATGGATCGCTCGGTCCCGGAAACCCCCGTGAACCAAGTCTCGTTTGCCGCCTCGAAAAAAGTCACCAATGAAGACCTCGCTACCCTGACGCCGCTGACCGAACTCGGCTTGGTCAATCTTGGATACACTTCGATCAGTGACGAAGGGTTACAGCATCTGGCAACGTTGTCCAAGCTGCGCGCGGTGAACCTGAACACCACGCGCGTCACCGGACGTGGCTTGGCCTATCTAGAAAACCTCTCCCGTCTCGAAGTCGTCGGCATCAGCGGTACGCAAACCACCGACGCCACCCTGGAACACTTGCTGAATCTTCCGCGTCTCAAGCGTCTCTCTTTGAGCAACTCGCGGATCACGGATGTTGGGGTGGAGAAAATCTGCCAACTCCAAAACATCGAACATCTCGACTTGCTGGGCACACAAATCACAGACCGTAGTTTGGCCCACGTCTCCAAGCTACCTCAACTCGACACCATTAGTCTGGTCGGCACGGAGCTTACAGACAAAGGCCTGGCAGCCCTGGCAGCCGCCGAGAAACTCAAGGTGATCGTTGCGGACAACACCGTGGTGACCAACCAAGGGTTGCAAAGCCTCCAACCACTGGAAAACCTGGAAGTGCTCAGCATTGGCATGACGCGCATCACCGATGAGGGATTGCAGTACGTCAGCAAACTCAAAAAACTGAAAACCCTGAGCCTCTCCGGAACCAGCATTTCCGATGTCGGCCTGGAGCAACTTCAGCAGCTGTCGAATCTCGAACAGTTATCACTTCGCTTCACGCGCGTCACCGACGACGGGGTCGGACGACTGCAACAAAAACTGCCGGGCTGTGACGTCCAGTGGTAACGGCGAGCAGCGTCTTCTATTCACTGCCGGACGCAAGCCGACAACGGATGGTCGCAACCGGCGCGCTGGTTACTCAGCGACAGCGTAAGGTAACTCGACGCGGAACGCTGCCCCCTGATTCACACCGTCACTGAACGCTTGGATCGTCCCACCAAGTTCCGCCAGCAAATTGGCACAGCTGTGCAGCCCAAAGCCATTGCCGTCACTTTTGGTGGTATAGCCGTGAGCAAAGATGCTTTGCAGATCACTGGCTTGGATGCCCATACCATTATCGGCGACTTCGATGTAAAGCTGCTGCTCGTCCTCTTCCCAGGTTTTCAGCACGAGCCGCCGGTTGGTGCGTTTCGCGCTCTGCATTGAATCTTCGGCATTCTTAATCAGATTGACGAACACCTGCAACAGACGCTGGCGATCGAGCAATAAATCAGGCAACTCTGCGTATTCCTTCACAATTTCCGTATCCGATTCCGTTCCCGAGAACGAGCTGAGCCGGAGGCTGTCATCCATCAGTTCATCGAGCTTGACTCGTTCCACCAAGCCAGCCACGCCCGCATACCGTTGCTGCGTCGTCACCACAGTTCGGATGTGTTCGACGTGCTTTTGTAATGTCTCGATCTCGTGGGTGAAAGCGTGCCGTTCAGCGACAAAGGCGGCCGACAATTCAATCAAGTATTCGGGCAACAGTTTGCCCCGTTCGTCCTGCGTAAAGAAAGTCACCGGATCGTTCAGATTGGAGTACAGCAACCGTACTGCCTTTTCCAGTGAGCCGACATGAGATTGTTGCAAGATCCGTTGCAACATGGTGGCAGACACGTTGACGCTGTTCAGTGCATTCCCGACGTTATGCAAAACTTCCACGGCAATTTCTGCTTTGCCGGCACGATACCGTTGATCCGCTTCCAGACGCGACGCCACTAACTGTTCATCTTTGCGCGCCACCTCGGATTCCAAACCCACTTTGTAATCCTGCAGCTGATCGTAATGCGCTTTGACAACCACCAGATTGCGTACCCGCAATCCCAATTCGCTGGCATCCACGGGCTTACCTAAAAAATCCGTCGCGCCGAGCTTCAGAGCCTCTTGTTTGGTTTCCGAGTCCGTCGCCGCGGTCAGAATCAAGACGGGGGTAAAACGTGTTGCTGGCGTCACGCGCAAGGTGCGCAAAATCTGCAAGCCATCCACATCCGGCATCATGATGTCGAGTAACACGACATCCGGTTGCTCTTTCACGGCCAGTTCGACCGCCTCTTGGCCCGACGTCGTCGTCACAAACTGCTGATGGCCAAACTGTTCTAACTGTTTACACATGCAACGCACAATCAAATCATCATCGTCCACGATCATGATTTTCGAGTCTTTGCGTTGGGGCGCGGCTCGCAATTGTCCTGCACGAGGCTCTTGGACGCCGGAGCCGACACGCTGATAGGTCATCTCCGCATAACTGCTGGTCAGTTCCAGGGGGGAATCGCCTGTCATCGCGGTGTTTGAAATCACCATTACTCAGCCCCCCATTCGTCTGTCGCGGCTAACTGGATTTGCACAAATCGCTCCAGGCACGCTTCAAATGCGCTGACGATTTCTGGATCAAACCGGCTTCCTGACTCCCGCAAAATCATCTCACAGGCTTCTTCCACATCGATCGCATCACGATACCTGCGCTGGGACGTCAGGGCATCGAAGACATCTGCCACCGCAACGAAACGGGCGGCCAGCGGAATCTGCGTTCCTTGAAGTCCGTCCGGGTACCCCTGGCCATCAAAGCGTTCATGATGGTGCCGTGCGATATCAACGGCCATCCCTAAGAAACTCCCGAACGGCGAAGCGATCGTAGTAGTCCGCTCTAAAACATCCGCCCCCATCTGTGCGTGTTGCTGCATGACACGCACCTCTTCCGCCGTCAGCGGTCCCGGTTTCAGTAAAACATCATCCGGGATGCTAACCTGGCCAATGTCATGCAACGGCGTCGCACGATATAAATCTCGAAGAAACTGCCGGTCGATTTGATTCGCGTAAGGACTGTCTGTCGCCAGGTATTCCGCTAAGGTCTGGGCGTACTCTCGAATACGAAACAGATGGTCACCCTTGGCGGGATCGCGTGCTTCGGCCAAATGTGCCAGCGCAAACACCACCGCATCTCGTGTTCCCAGAATTTCCACTGTCCGATCGAGCAATCGACGGCTAAGCGTATCCGCGCGATTCGCTAAGGAAGAGTGCGACTCGGCCAACTCTTGGCGTTCTGTTTCCACCAGTTTGACAACCCGGTCCAGTCGCGAAATACAGTTTTGTTGCGATTCGACCAAGCGATCAATCTGCTGCGTCAGACGCCATTTTTCAGTCAAGGCGCTGGCCAACAAATCCACCGCCACCGCGTCAAACGGTTTGCGTAAAAACAGCAAACGATCTGTCGTCCCCATCCGATCAATCACTTGCTGAGCGGTATGGTCCGCATAGGCGGTGCACAGGACAAGTTGCAGATTGGGATCCAAACGCGCCGCGCGTTCCACGGTCGCCACACCGTCCAAGCCGGGCGGCATGCGGACGTCCACGAAGGCCACGCTGTAGGATTGACCGCTGGCAACCGCTGCCGCGATCATGTCCAAACCTTCTTCTCCTTGCCGGGCGGTATCCACCTCATATTCCAGCGTCACACCTGATGAACAACTCTCACCAAACAGACGCTCTTCCTTGGCTGTCAACCCAGAACTCATGGATGGACTGCCGAGGATTTTCACGAAATCGCTATGGATCGATGGATTATCATCGATCACCAGAATTCGACGATGATGCACGGGAACGGTTGCGGAGTCGGCAGACTGCTCCAGAAAAGCAGTACTGCAGCAAATCGATTGGTCGGTAGTCATACCTGTCTCGATGGTCGGTAGCGCGAACGCGCATAAGCTAAGAAATCGATGGGATGAGCTACGAGGGAGCACCGAAACCCTACGTTATGCGACCGCTCTGCATTGCAAAAAATCACCTGGATGCGAAAAGTGCACCGCTGCCGTGTAAGCGCGATTGCTTTTTCTGCACAATCGCTAGATCCATCCCAGGCGTGACGCATGAGGCGACTTTTCAGCGCCCTGCATGACCGATGCGTTTAAGCATGACGACGGATTCAAGGAGACGTTACCGGCGTGGGAACCGGCAATCGATGCTTCAGTAGGCTTGCCACCACGACGTTTCTTGCAGACGCCCATGCGCAGAGGCGGGGCAGAGACAAGCGGGCACCCCATCAGGTGCTACCCCGAGGGCGTCTCGACGGCGTGACTCGCAGAAACGGTCTCCCGCGCATCCGCCTCCGCCAGCGCAGTCACAAACATGGTCCGCCACCGCAGTAAATAGTAGACCACCACTGCCAAGGTCAGCGCGCCACACAGAAAAAACACATGCGATGAGGTAAAGCCCAGGTTTTTGGCCAGCAAGAACACGAGGTTCCCGAAAATAATCCCCACGAATGACCCACAATTCCAGAGCCCCAGCACGCGTCCGCGTAACTGCGGGGTTGTCAAATGTTGGATCATCGTTTGTAGCGGCACCATAAAGAAACCGGCCATGAACCCAACCCCTGCCAAACAGAGCGCAATCACATAGTAGTTCAACGGCGCCACTCCCAGGAGAAAGAAACCGACAGTCGTTCCTACCGCCCCTAGCGTAATTAATTCAGGCCGAATCTTCTCGCCCGAGACACGACCTGCAACAAAATCTCCCACCCCAGTCGAGATCGCCAATAAAGCCATCAGCCCCGCAACTTCACTCGCCGTGATCTCCAGCAACCCCTTGTAATCCGGCAGCACCAAGATTGCCACGCCGCCCACAATGAAAAAGAAAATCGACCAGGCGATCACTGCGGAGGCGACCGGCGTCCCGGCAATCTCCCGCCAAGTGTCCACATATGTCCGAAACAACATCGGCTTGATCTTCAGAGCAGGGTCCTTGGCACGCAGTCGCGGTAACCCAAATGCGGACGCCGTACCAATCACCGCCACGCACAACAGTATCACACCGGGCAACCAGAGAATCCTTGGTACGGATCCCACGCTGGGAGCGTAGACGTCATACAGTGGTCCCCCCAGCGCCGATCCGAGAATCACAGCCAAGTACGTAAACATATTCAACGTACCGTTCGCACGGCTCAATCGGTTCTTCGGGACAAGCTCCGGCAACATGCCGAACTTGGCCGGCCCAAAGAAGGCACTTTGCGCAGCGATCAAGATTAATGCCCCCAGGACCATCCATAGACTGCTGAAGATCAGACCAAGCATCGCCAGGGCGGCAATGAAAATCTCCGACAGCTTAACGATGATACTCAGGTCACGTTTGCTGTAGCGGTCAGAAAACTGACCGGTAAATCCGGAGAGCAGGACAAAGGGTACTGCCAGGCAGAGTGAGGCATAGGCCTGCCCACCAACTCCGAGCTTTTCCGCCCAAATGCCTTCTGCCGCGAGCCCAAACATCAGCAGCTGCTTCAGAATGTTGTCATTGGCAGCGCCGCAGAATTGAGTAACATTAAGGAAGATAAACCCGCGTTGATGCGCCTTTTCCATGGCAATCCCTCTTACAATCGTCTCACAAGCGTACCCGGTTTCTAAGCGTAAAACTACCCAAACACGGCTAGTTCGACTCCAAATCGAAACGGATTAAGCCCACTCGAATCCGAATCCCTGGCAACAGGTCAACCATTCTTTCGAGAAACTACTGCATGCCGAATGAAACCACACGTCTGCTTGCAAACGCGGCTCGCGGGGATCAAGGCGCCGCCGAAGCGTTGATTCCGCATATCTATCACGAGCTGCGGTCATTAGCGGCAGCGAAACTGCGCAACGAACGCCAAGAGCACACCTTACAGCCCACCGCGATGGTTAACGAGGTGTATATGCAGTTGATCGACCACGCCGATGTCGACTGGCGCGACCGCCGTCATTTCTTTGCCGTGGCAGCGACTCAAATGCGGCGGATCTTGATCGATCACGCGCGGAAACGTGCGGCCGGTAAACGTGGCGGAGGCGCACGTCGTGTCCAACTGACGGATCAATTTATTCAACACACCACAGATCCGTT
>MDSW01029293.1_pt1 | contig 10385 bp, 9 predicted proteins | sample 811171 | NCBI WGS metagenome assembly MDSW01 (sample SAMN05326641, study PRJNA326480) | marine metagenome | isolation source: seawater | place: Atlantic Ocean: North West | collected 2012 | reverse complement strand
TGCTCTTACTTGTGCCATGAAAATTTCCGGATGGTCGAGAGTAACTCGAATTCCGCGCCATCCAAGAAATGGATTTTCCTCTTCAATTGGAAAGTAAGGTAAGTCTTTATCACCACCAACGTCTAAGGTACGCATGGTAACAAGCTTCGGAGCAAAAGCTTCGAGCTGCTCGCGATAGATTTTGGTTTGCTCTTGTTCCGAAGGAAAACGTTCACTGAGAAGAAAGGGGACTTCGGTCCGAAAAAGTCCAATCCCCTCTGCACCCTGGTCTAATGAATGCATTACATCCGACATTAAACCGGTATTTACCCAAAGATGAACCCGGTGATTATCAGCGGTTTCACAGGGTAAGTCTTTTAGGTTTTCAAGGCCCGCTACTAGCTGGTCTTGCTCCTTAATAGTATTTTCATAACGAGTAAGTAATTGCACAGAAGGGTTACTAATTACCTCCCCTCGATAGCCGTCCAAGATAATCTGCTTTCCATCTAGCTGGTTAAAAGGCAAATCAACTGCACCCATGACAGTAGGCACACCCATTGTTCGAGCAAGAATAGCGACATGAGAGTTGCCGGAGCCCTTTGCAGATATGAGGCCTTTTAATTTCTCCGTGGGAGCTTCTGCTAGCATGGCAGGCGTTAATTCCTCACTTACTAAAATAGTATCATCGAGGTACTCGGTAGTAACCGGATCTTCTTCTTGTAAGTAGAAAAGAACCCGACTACACAAATCTCGAATGTCTGCGGCCCGCTCGCGAAGATATTCGTCACTCATCATTTCAAATGTACGAACATGCTCTTTAGCAACGTAGGCGAGCGCGCCTTGAGCCCAAGATCCTGTTTTTATTCTTTCTACAACTTCATTACCTAATGCATCGTCATCTAGCATTCGTACATAGACATCAAAGAGCTGTCTTTCCTCTTCAGCAACTTGTCCAGCCAATTGATTATGTAGCTCACGCATATCGTCCTGTACTGCATTTAGGCATGCATTAAAGAACTCAATTTCTTTTTCAATATTTTTCGTGTGACGATCAGGTATTTGGTTTAAATCAGCCGGTGGAAAAACAACTACAGCCTGGCCGATAGCAACCCCTGATGAACCCGAGATGCCAGGAAATACAGTATCAGAAACTTTATGACCCGACGGGCTGAGACCCTCGATCGCGCCTGTCGCTTCTGCATGGGCGATTACACCAGCTAATTGAGCTGAGAGAGTAATTAAAAATGCTTCTTCTCCTTCATCAAAACGGCGCCGGTCTTCATGCTGAACAACGAGTACGCCAAGGACAGCGCGATGGTGAATAATTGGTACGCCGAGAAAGGCATGGAAGACTTCTTCACCGGTTTCTTCGACATAGTAATAACTGGGGTGATTGGATGCGTCTTGCAAGTTGATAGGTTCAGCGTGCTTTGCGACCAAGCCTACTAAACCTTCGCCTAGCTCGAGGCTGACATGTCCAATCGCTTCCTCTTTTAATCCTTCGGAAGCCATTAAGACATGGCTGTTGATATCAGTGTCTAGCAAATAAACAGAACAGACTTGAGTAGAGAGAGCTTCGCGAACCCGATGAACAATAATGTTCAATGCGGATTGCAGATCTTTCGCCGCATTGACCTTTTGAACGATGCCTCGTAGTTGTTCGAGCATACCTCATCCCGGCAACACCGATTCAATTATTCCAAACTATACAGTGAGTACTCTCGCATTATCAGAGAAAGGTTTCCCCAGCACAGCTTAATCGGTGGATATTCTAATTAGTTAAAAGAATTTTGTTGTTGTTGATTTACGTAGTTATTAAGCGGAGCTTCTAATTCTGTAAGAGCCCGGCGATAAACATCTCTCTTAAATTCAATAACTTGTCCAACAGGATACCAGTATTTCACCCATCGCCAGTCATCAAATTCTGGGCGCCCAGTCCGGCTTAGTTCCACCTTACTGTCTTTGCCCTCCAAGCTTAATAAGAACCACTTTTGTTTTTGTCCGATGCATAGCGGACCTTTTTTATAGCGAATGAAATTTTTTGGCAGACGGTAATGTAACCAGTCTGTAGTTTGATAAAGAATTCTGACATCCTTTTCTGTCAGCCCAACCTCTTCATCTAACTCACGATAGAGGGCTTGTTCCAGAGATTCATTTTCTTTTATGCCGCCTTGAGGAAATTGCCAAGCCGACTGCCCGATTCGTTTTGCCCACAGCAAATTACCGTGCTTGTTACAAATTACAATTCCCACATTTGGGCGGAAGCCCTCTGAATCAATCATACATATCAATTATTAGACAAATGTTTTTCACTATTGTTTCACACTATTTCTAAATGGACCAATGGCGAAAGCACTAAGAAAATTTGTTTTTATTAGGCTTGTCAGGTATTTAGACCTTATCTATGTATCTCGGTAATGAATAATTTTCTAGAAATTTAGTGCGAGTTCGGAAGGTCCTCACTATATAATGCGGTTTTTGGACGGAATCGACATGCGACAGCGCCTCGCTCTCTTTGATTTAGACAACACCCTGCTTGCTGGAGATAGCGACAATGCCTGGGGAGAATTCTTAATAGTAGAGGGTTTGGTTGATGATATTGAACACCGGAAAATCAACACTAAATTCTATAAAGATTATTTGGAAGGTGTCCTGGATATTCACGCCTATGTCGCTTTTGCTTTGTCGCCAATACTCGACTATACAGAATCAGAACGAAACGCATTGCATGCCAAGTATATGCAGAATGCTATAAATCCAATTTTATTGGAATCAGCATTTGGCTTAGTTGCTAAGCATAAAGCTGCTGGAGATTTTTGTTCAATAATCACAGCGACGAATAATTTTCTGACGAAACCAATTGCCCAGTTATTTACAATAGATCTATTGCTTGCAACAGAAGCGGAAGTTATTGACGGCAGACTAACCGGCCGTATTGACGGGACTCCCTGTTTTCAAGAAGGTAAGGTAAGGAAGCTAGAACAGTGGCTGACCCAATCAAATTCGACACTTTCCCTTAAAGACAGTGTGTTCTATACAGATTCAATTAATGACCTACCATTGATGCAGAGGGTGTCAGAGCCAATTGCGGTTGACCCAGATCAGAAACTTGCTGCAATTTCACAAAAAAACGGTTGGCAAATACTAAGCTTGCGTGAATAAATGTTTATCGAGAGCATAAATTTATCAGCAAATATAATCGATGATTTCGAGTGGTAAAAATAAGACTCTCAATACTACTCTAGCTTATTTGAATCTCTACCATTAAATCATCTGCTATTTGCTCAATCCTCCGTTGCAACATTTCCGGCTCTAAATCTACTGGTACTCTTAAATTTGCTTTTGCCTTAAACAATACATCATTAGACATTGGCGCTGGCGCACACTCTGTGGAAAGTTGTTCCACATTGATTGACAGACTCGTGAGGACATGAGAGATTTCCCGAATTATTCCAGGTCTATCATTGCCAATCAAATTTAGCTTAACAGCTTGTTGAAGCTCTATATCGCCGTCAGCTTCAGCTCGCTCAATCACTAACTTTAATTGATCTGAAATATTTTCTAACGCATGTATAAGCTTATCCGCATTATTGTCGTTAACACTAACACGGAGAATTCCTGCGAATTTTCCCGCTAACTGCGACATGCTGCTTTCCAGCCAATTTCCTGAGTTATCTGAAATTATTCGAGCGAGGGACTCAACCAGCCCCGGCTTGTCTTCGCCAATTGCCGTGAGTACTAAATAAGTGGTCATCGTTTACCTCTCGAAAAAAATAAAAACCAAACTAACCAACTAAAATAATGGACCTAAAGTTTAGAATAAGCCAATTTGCTGATTAATAATGTCATTCATAGAAGACGATTTAAAGATAAGAATTGCATCAGCAATAGGTGTCAACTGTTTATCAATGTAAAAGTTAAAGTCAATTGATGCTTGGCGATACTGACGGGGCTCTGGACCATTGGTTGTCATGAGGTATTCAATCCAACCTCCTGACTTATAGAGGCTGGGTAGTTTTTTCTCGTCGCGAATTACTTCTGCTTTGCGTGCAGCCTGCACGTGAGGAGGCACGTTCTTTACATAGTCATCCAATTTTCGGCGCAAGCGCTTTCGAAGCACTAATTCGTCTTCAAACTCTCCATTCAACAATTTTTCGACGATGTTTTTTACATAGTCATCAAACGGTTCATCAAGGAATACTTTTTTATACAATACTCTTTGAAACTCACGGGCTAAAGGAGACCAGTCACTGCGGACGGTTTCTAAGCCTTTAAATTGAACTTTATTATCTGCAAGTAGACCTGCGTAACGTTTTTTGCTTCCCGCATCAGAGCCTCTTATTGTAGGGATTAAAAATTTTTGATAATGAGTTTCAAACTGAATTTCTAGAAAACTAGTAACACTATGTTCTTTTTCTAATTTTTCATTCCACCAATTGTTTAAATCTTTAGCTATGCAATCACCAATTGATGCAATTTTATCCTTTTGAACGTTTCCTAGAAGTACAAATACAGAATCCGTATCTCCATAGATAACCTGGTAACCTTTATCTTCTATATATTCTTTGCTCTGGATAATAATTTCACGGCCACGTTTCGTAATTGAACTGACTAGGCGCGAATCAAAAAATCGACACCCGATAGTGCCTAGTACGCCATAAAATGAATTCATGATTATCTTTATTGCTTGAGAGAGCACCTCATTACTATTTGCTTTTGCTCTGTCTCGAGCTACCCAAAGATCTTCTATAAGGTCAGGCAATATATATTTGTCACGGGAGAAAAGACCACCGTCGTAACCCTCGATAGCATTATCTTCACTTAACCCCTCAATCAGCGCCAGTGGATCCACATGGAAACTTCGAATGATGCTCGGATACAAACTTTTGAAGTCAAGGACAATAACGTTATCGTGGATTCCGGGCATCGACCCCATAACATGTCCTCCCGGGCTTATATTCGAGGTCTCTAGCTGGTCCAGTGCCGGTGCGACAAAACCTTTACGATGTAATCGCGGCAAATAGAGGAAATCGATAGCTGCTACTGATCCGCCATAACGATCTAGTTCCAAGCCTGTTAATTGACTCCGTTCTATGGCAAAACTAAGTAAATTCTCTTTCTCAAAAATATCCCAAACTAGACGACAGTCTTCAAGATTGTAACTAGCTAATGCTAACTTGTTTTTTAGAAATAATTTGCCTATTTCCTCGCTTCTTTGCTCAACATCTTCTACTAGCTTGCCTCTTTTGAGCAGGCGACGAGACACATATTCTAAAGAAAAATTTTCAAACTGATACGTGGCGGAGCGCATCAGCTCTATTCCATCAAGAATCACGCGGCCAGGAACTAAAGCGTAAAATCGCTGATCGCTGTCTCTTGATTGCCGCCAATTAATTGGTTCATTATTCCTACCAAGTGTTAATTTAACACTCGCTCTATCAGCGAAATCTTGCAAGCATTTCAAATCGAAATTAACAACATTCCAACCGATCAACACATCTGGATCCAATTCAGCAATAATTCGTAGGAAGGCTTTAAGCAAATTTTTTTCATTGGCATAAAACTGCAAGTCAATAGATGGCTTTTGGCCAGATTGAATTGCTATACTTTTTGCCTCTCCTTCCCCAATCATAAGAACTTTAGCAATATCATCTGAATACAAGGCAATCGAGTAAAGTTTGCTAACGTCGTAATCAGTTTCTATATCTATTGAAATAGCACTTAATGTTGGTCGATAGTCCGTTGCTTTCAGACGTACATTAACGAGGTTTTTGTAGGATTCTTTGTCTTGTTGCTCAGCTTGAACTTCAACTGCACCTTTAATGAATCTTTCCATCAAGAAACGATCTGTAGGTTTAATATCTGATTCAAGTAATCGAATATTTCTTATTGCCAATCGGTCACGATTGTCGAATAGTTGTCGTTGGCTGGAGAAGTACAAAGCCGATACTTTTTGCCTCGTGAAATCTAGAAGCTCAGTCGAGTTTATGCGCCAGTTATTTTGGCCTTTTAGAATTTTCTTCACTTTATCTGTTTGGCTCGAGGGAAAGAAACAGATAGCTTCTTGCCTAGGCAAATGAAAACGAAGTGGCCCCTCGCTCGAGGCGAACCAAAAAATTAATTCCAATCCAGTATCAGATTCTTTCCACTGTCGAGTTAGGAGAAAGGCACTTAAGAGAAGGGGTTGATTAGAGGCTGCAATCACACCTGCAGACTACTAAGGGACCTTTACAAATAAGATGAATTGGCATGCAAAAATCCCTCAGACAATAGTGCTCGAAATCTTTTCTCAGATAGTTACCTGGCGGGGGAACTGCCCAAAATCTTCCCAAAAACTAACTTTCTCAGGAAGTTCCTCATTAGTCGCTTGGACATTTCCATTTATATCGGTGACTCGAGAGACAATAGTATGCTCTCCAGCGCCAGGATTACTCCAATCGAAACTAAACAATTTCCAAGAATACTTAGTATTTCGTGGATTCAATTCAGCTCTTTGCCATGGTCCATTATCTATTTTGATCTCGACGCTTTCGAGAGGTGTACCATCATTAAGCACGAACCCTTGTATTGAATATTGTCCGCTACTTTCTATCACTCGAACTATGGAAGATTTGAGATTAAGGGTTGTCACCGAATTTTCTACCCAACGCTCGACCCCGCCTACGTTTGTTTTCTTCAAAGTGACATAATCACGACCCATAAAGCGCCCCATGTAACGGGTATCTTGAACATGAATTTGGGTTAGCCATTTAACGTTAGCAACTCCATACCAGCCAGGAACGACTAGCCTTAGTGGTTTTCCGTGATAATGTGGAAGAGGTTCCCCATTCATTTCAAATGCGAGCATGTTTTCGCTACGCAGTGCATCTGGAATAGATAGGCTCCGCGCAAAGGCTTTTTCAACTTCTCTGCCCCGAATCTCTTCAGTTGCAGTATCAGCAGCAAAAAATACGACTTCCTTAGCGCCTTCCTGAATGCCGGCTCTCTCCAAAATACTGCTCAATGTGACACCTCGCCAATTCGCATTCCCGATCAGTCCGTACAATAATCTCTGGCTGTTTCCACCGCATTCGAAACCTACTTGTTGCTCGATAATATCGCCATTCATTAAATCATTTAGTGAAAGGTCAAGTTCATTATCAACCATGCCAGTTACTTTTAGCCGATAAGAGCTATTGTCGACCTCTGGCTGACCGTAGTGTTGAACCAGATAGAAATCATCATTGCTTGTGAAGAATGAGGTGATTTCTCGAGTGTCCTGCCAGTGAGTGGTGTTGGGTTCGATTGGGCGCCATTGAAAAGCTTCAGAAGCATCATCAGTGAAAGGCACTAAGTTTTCGCCTTGTGCCAGTGCTGGAAAAAGAAAGCCAGGAGCAGTCACTGCACCTGCAGCTATTACGCCAGTGCCTAGAGCACCTTTAAGGACATCGCGTCGACCTTTATCTTCAGGGTTCATTGTTATTATCTCTCTTATTTTTGGCCCATTACGACTATTTAAATTTGGGCGGTTATAGTTTCAAAGTAGCAGGCGATTAACTCTATCACAACAATACTAGTTGGTCCCAATGCGAGCTCTCATCTTAAAGAATCTAATTCCTCATTTAAGACATAGCCCTTTAGTGCTGATGTCCACCTGCGCCGTGTACATGGCCATGAGCTATTTCCTCAACAGTAGCATCTCGAACCGTATCAACTTCGATTTCATAGTGCAAAGTACGACCCGCAAATGGATGATTAAAATCAACGTCAGCTGTGAATTTTCCTGCTTTTAGTATTATTGCGTTATGCCAGCCTCTTTCTGACCTTGCTCTAGCAAGGCCCCCAACTGCAGCTTTCTTAATTCCATCGGGTAGTTGCAAGTGTTTTAAAGGAATGCGTTGAAGATGCTCTGGATTGCGCTGACCATAGGCTTCGTCAGGCGCCAATGTAATTTGGATCTTGTCACCTTTTTGTTTTCCATCTAGCGCTTTTTCAACACCGACAATGACGTTATGGAAGCCATGGAGGTAATACAAAGGTTCTCGATTATTGGATTGCTCTAACCACTCGCTATGTTCGCCTTGCTCATTGACCTCACATAATCGAAAGTGAAACGCGACTACCTTATTCGAAGTTATACGGCCATTCGATGTTTCCGCTGGCTGAGAAGCATCATCTTGTGTATTTTCAGATTCAGTCATGTGTGATCGTCATGTTGTGATTCATTCTTCAGGATTCTATCAAATAGTTCAATAGACTCACTATAAATTTAAAGCTTCTGTTGACTACTTTGATTAATCGATAGAGGTTCCCAGCTGAATTAAAGAAATATTTATCATAATAAAGCGGTTGTGTTAACTTAAACTCACTCTAGTTGAATAAGCATTCAGTAATTACTAATTGTCAACAAATAAATTGACTACAGGCGCGCAAGTATTGATTTCTAGGCGATCCTTAAGTCTCAATGTTTGTGTCAAATATTATGGATTATCCACAGTACTCAAAATTTTTTTTCATTGCGTTAAGTGTTAAGAAAAACGTCAGGCAGCTGCGATTAAAAGCTGGTTATTCGATGAACAAAGGAACACGATTACTCGATGTCTCGCGAAAACAATTGGAAGATATCAAAACTGTTCGCAACTATAGTTGTCACTGAGATCTAGAACTTTTGGCCAACATGAAAGCAATCTATAAAACCAGCATAGATGAATTGATAGGTGGGCTACCTGGCGATTACGACTCTGACTATTTTATTAGGCCAAGAAAACGGCGCAGTTTAAAGGATCACTTAGTAAAACTTTTTACCCGTTTTATTTTGGTTATCTCGTAAATTGAAATTTTCGTTTAACGATATCCAGAATTGAGTATTTCGAGCCAGGTATTCAAGAACCTCACTTCCTCTGCAATTCATAGCTAGGCCAGGATTAGGCTCGGCAAACTCGGTACCAAACCTCTATTGCGATGTTCTATTACGCTCATTGAAAGTGTCCTCAATTAGCCGAAATACGCGGTTTCATGTATACTTGCCGGCTTTTGAAGTAGTGAGAAATTGATATATGGCTAGCAAAGCATCAAAAAAAGACGCGGTGGTTAATACCCGCGCTGACCTCGCAGTGCATATCGAAGCGTTCTTGAAAGCAGGAGGTAAAGTGCAACAAATTCCATCAGGTGTTAGTGGTCAGACCTCGACTAGTGGCCCACGACAGATAGTGCTAAGCCATAAAACTAGTTGATAAGAATTATTCCTTAAAAAACAGAGAGATAGATAATTTTCTCTGTTTTTTCAGATTCTGTAGTTTATGATTAAGCGGTTTATAGTTGGATAACTTGATACCCTTTTAGTTCTAGTAGCTTCAATAAGCCCTCATCTCCGACTAAGTGAGCCGCGCCAACTAAAACGAACTCGGTGTCATTATCTTTCAGCATCTGATCAATCTGAGGGATCCAATTGAGGTTTCGCTGCCTTAGCAGGCTATTGTAGAGTTCCGGCGCCTCATTTTTCATTTCATTAATAAACAAATCTGCTAACTCGCTGTTATTGCCTAATCTCCAGGCTGCAATCATACCATCCATTAGATCAGCTGTTTCTTCAAGATCTCGCAAGGATAGAAGTATAAATTCGCTCTCGTTACCCTCGCCCATTGATGCAAGAAAGCCTATCTGTTCCATAACCGTTTCCAGTTGGCCGATGGATTTAGAATCGCTAATTGCCCGAGCATTAAAATAAGCGTCGACTCCTTCCGGAGTAAATCCTATCCGTTGAAATTCCATCACTTGGAGCATACTCACAACCATACCTGGTTTGAATTTCTCCATCATCATTAAGGGAACTCCGGCTTCATCAATGTAATCTGATAATGCAGCATAGGCTTCGTTTGACAAAACGCCTTTTAGCGAACGTCCATCTTGATAAGTAAGCTGTTGTAACATCTGCGTTTGCACCGACAAGTCTGACATTGCACTTAAATCAGTTTCAAAATATATCTGCGAAGAATTTTGATAGGCTTGTTCATATTCTTCGGGCAGCGGATAGTCACTTGGGCGCAGCAGATGAACTGTGCCGCCCAAATAGACTGAATTCAACCCTGAGGTAATTTGCCAAACTGCAGAATCTGCAATTACTCTATTAGTGATCAGGAATGTAAGCAAAAAAGGCAATAAGAAGTAAGCCATTCTTATGCTTCTCAACACTCTCTGCGCTTTAAACATGTTCAGTTTTTGCTTTACACTACATACTCTCTGTATTTTGTGCACTGTCCTTTCCCCCAACATTCTCTTTATTCTCATAGCTGAACCCTTACCAGTTTCTGTCGCAATAAATTTGAATTAAGCTAGTATGCGCAAGATCCTATAAAAAGCCAATTTGAGTCATTATCAGCCATGTCAAAGCTTCTATTCAAAATGCGCCATGTCCCTGAAGATGAAGC
>MDSW01165066.1_pt1 | contig 10386 bp, 6 predicted proteins | sample 811171 | NCBI WGS metagenome assembly MDSW01 (sample SAMN05326641, study PRJNA326480) | marine metagenome | isolation source: seawater | place: Atlantic Ocean: North West | collected 2012 | reverse complement strand
TTGCCACCGAAACCTTCGCCGCTGACGTCACCTGGAACGTTTCCGTCTGGGGCAAGCGCCGCGCCTTCACCGAGCACATCGAGTACCTGGCGGAGAAGGTCGCCGAAAAGACCGGCGGCAAGTTCGAAATCAAGCTCGCTTACGGCGAGGCGCTGTCGAAATCACGCGAAAATCTGGACGGAATTTCCTTCGGCGCTTTCGAGATGGCCCAGATCTGCGCTTCCTACCATGCCGACAAGAACCCGACCCTGACGGTTCTCGAACTGCCATTCCTGGGCGTGAAGGACCTGGACGCGGAAGTAAAGGTCAGCGAAGCGGTTTATCAGCACCCGGCAGTCAAGAAGGATCTTGCCCGGTGGAACGCACAGGTTCTGATGCCGTCCCCGATGCCGCAGTACAACTTCATCGGCAATGGCGACGCTCCGACCTCTCCGAAGGACTTTGACGGAATGCGCGTGCGTGCGCTGGGCGGGATCGGTAACCTGATGTCCGCAATCGGTGCCGTTCCGACCACCGTGACGGCTTCGGAAACCTATCAGGCCATGGAATCCGGAACGGTGCGGGCCGCATCCTTTGCGCCCCATGCTCACCTGGCGTTCAAGACGGTGGAAGTCGGCACCTGGTGGACCGCCAACATGAATCCGGGAACGGTGCAGTGCCCGGTGGTCGTGAACACCGACGCCTACAACGCCCTGCCGGACGAATTCCGCACGGCATTGGACGAGACCGTCCCGGCAGCCGTCGATCATTACCTGGCCACCTATGCCAAGGTCTATGACAAGTGGTGGCCGGAACTGGAAAAGCGCAACATCAAGCAGATCGAATTCTCCGCCGACGACCTTGCTGCCCTGCGGGCCAAGGCTGCCCCGATCCACGAACAGTGGGTCAAGGACATGGATGCCAAGGGCATTCCGGGACAGGAGCTGCTTGATCTGGTGAACACGACGCTCGGCAACGACGGCTGACCGGCCGAGAGCTCGAACTAACCAGTCGATCTTACAACCTCCGGCGTTTTATACGCCGGAGGCCTTCCTTGGGCGTATAAAAATGATCACACCAGATCGGTCCGTCGCGACCGCCGAGGCGCCGCGTTACATCGTGTTCGATGGCGTTCTTGCCAGGATAGAAAACGGCTTCAACCTGATTGCCGCAGCCAGCATCCTGCTCCTGATGCTGCTGGCTGTCGTGCAGATCTTCGGTCGCACCTTCCTCAATCAGCCCATTCCGGGGTTCATTGACATCACCGAACAGGCAATGGCCGTGTTCACCTTCATGGGAATTGCCTATTGCCAGCGTGTCGGCGGCCACATCCGCATGGAAATCCTGCTGGGCAAGCTCAAGGGCCGCGCGCTCTGGACGGCCGAATTCTTGGGGGTTTTCATCATATTCCTGGTGGTCTGCGGACTGATCTACGGCTCCTGGTTCCATTTCGAACGGTCCTGGAGTATCGGCGATTCCACCATTGACGTCGGGCTGCCCACCTGGCCGTCGAAACTGCTCGTTCCGGTCGCTTTGACCCTGCTCGCTCTCCGGCTGTTGTTGCAACTCTACGGCTATTGGCGGCTGATGGCGGATCCGTCACGCACGCCCCTTGCGGTTCCGCTCATCATGGATGTCAAGGAAGCGGCAAAACATGAAATCGAGGAAGCCTTCGGCGAAGACGACGGGGAGACTTCCCGATGACACCATTTGAAGTTGGATTGCTGATGACCGGCGTGCTGCTGGTCCTCGTGCTTATCGGCGTACGGGTCGCCTTCGCCGCCGCCTTTGTCGGGCTCACCGGCCTCATCATCATCTTCTCCATGCGCATGGGTTTCGAAAAAGGCTTCATCACCGCGTTGAAGATGGCCGGCACCGTGCCCCATTCAAAGTCGGTCACCTATTCCTTGTCGGTCCTGCCGACCTTCATCCTGATCGGCTTTCTGGCTTTCTACGCGGGGCTGACCAAGCAACTGTTCGATGCGGCCAAGAAGTGGCTTGGCTGGATGCCCGGCGGCATGGCCGTCGGCACCGTGTTCGCGACCGCCGGGTTTGCCGCCGTGTCCGGCGCCAGTGTGGCAACCGCCGCCGTGTTCGCCCGCGTCGCCATTCCGGAAATGCTGGCGGTGGGCTATTCCAAGCGGCTGGCTTCGGCCGTGGTTGCCGCCGGCGGCACGCTTGCCTCGCTGATCCCCCCCTCGGCGATCCTGGTGATCTACGCGATCCTCGTGGAACAGTCGGTCGGAAAGCTGCTCATCGCGGGCTTCCTGCCGGGGCTTTACTCGGCGCTGATCTACATCCTGATCATCGTCGGCATGGCGGCCTGGCGCGGTGACGCACCGGCGATCAAGGGCTTCACCTGGTCCGAGCGCTTCGCCTCGCTACCGGGAACGCTTCCGATCTTCGCGGTGGTGGCTGTGATCTTCATCGGTCTGTTCGGCATCGAAATCGGCGGGGATCAGTTCGCCGCGACGCCGACGGAAGCCGGTGCGCTCGGGGCCTTCGTCGTCCTGATCACCGCCTTCGTGAAGGGCATGCGCACCAAGCAGCTGGGCCAGGCCCTGCACGAAACCGCCAAGTTGACGGTGATGATCTTCACCCTGATCTGGGGCGTCCTGGTCTATGTGCGCTTCCTCGGCTTCGCCGGTCTGCCCGATGCGTTCCGGGACTTCATCGTCAGCCTGCCTCACGATCCGATGCTGACGATGATCCTCATCCTGTGCGCCTACGCGGTGCTCGGCATGTTCATCGATGCCATCGGTATGCTCGTCCTGACCCTGCCCGTGGTCTATCCGGCGGTCATGGCCCTGAACGGCGGTGAGGCCGTCAGCGCCGCGGACAGCACACTCGGCATGTCGGGTGAGGCCTGCTCGATCTGGTTCGGCATTCTGGTGGTGAAGATGGCGGAGCTCTGCCTGATCACGCCACCGATTGGCCTGAACTGCTTCGTGGTCGCGGGTGTGAGGCCGGACATTCCGGTCCAGGAAGTGTTCCGCGGCTGCGTCCCGTTCTTTGTCGCCGACATCATCACGATCGGCGGCCTGCTGGCCTTCCCGTCGATCATCACCTGGCTGCCGTCGATGATGTAGCCGGGAAGGAAGAAACGAAAATGAAGGCTGCGCCGGGAAACCGGCGCGGCCTTTTTCAATCCGGGATCCGTTAGAACTAAAACAGGCTGCCCTGCGACGTCGGCTTCTTGTTCTCCGAAGTCGCCGACTTCTTCGCCTTCCGCGCGGGCCCCGCAGACCCCGACGTCGCGACCGCGTCGATCGTTCCGTCGGCAAGCTCGATGCTGAGCGCATCGCCGGAGGACACGGCGCTTGCGGAGCGTACCGGCTGGCCCTTGTCGTCGCGCAGCAGCGCATAGCCGCGGGCGAGCACGTCCTTGTAGGACAGCGACTTCAGCAGCTTTTCCAGCCCGTCCAGACGGTCGCGCGATTTCGTCAGCCGGATGGCATAGGCCCGGTCCATGCGCTCAGACAGGCCGGACAGGCGCTCGTTGCCGATGGTGATCTGATGCTTGAGCCGAACCGGCGTGAGACGGTCGGAGACGGCCGCATAGCCCTGGCGTTTGTGCCGGACGGCAACCTGAAGCGCGCGTCCCTGGCGTTCACTGAGCGCATCCAGCTGGTCGCGTGCCTTGGTGGTGACGCGAGCAAGCAGGAACGGTGACAGGCGGCCAGCCGCGTTCTGATAGGTGCTGCGGTGGCTTCGGGTGTTGACGATCAGCGAGCGTTCCAGGCTGCCGGCGGCGGTGTCGAATCGCTGGCGGGGCAGGGCGAGCAAGTCGCGCGGTGCCGGCAGGGCCGCACCTGCCGCCCGCAGTTCCGTGCGCCGGTTGGAAATAAGGCGGTTCAGGCCGGAGAAGAGCCGCCGCGACAGGTCGTCGGTCATGGCCATCAGGTCGGCCTTGACCGGTACCGCGATTTCCGCAGCCCCCGTCGGCGTAGGCGCGCGCACGTCGGCGGCCAGATCGATCAGCGTCCAGTCGGTCTCGTGGCCGACGGCGGAAATCAGCGGAATCTGGCTGTCTGCCGCCGCCCGCACGACACCTTCTTCGTTGAAACCCCAGAGATCCTCGATGCTCCCGCCGCCACGGGCAACGATCAGGAGATCGGGTCTCGGTATAGGGCCGCCGGGGGGAAGCGCATTGAAGCCGCGAATGCCGTTCGCCACTTCCGCGCCGCAGGTCTCTCCCTGCACCCGGACCGGCCAGACCAATACGTGCAGGGGAAAGCGGTCGGAGATCCGGTGCAGGATATCGCGGATGACGGCGCCGCTCGGCGACGTGACGACTCCGATGACTCTCGGCAGGCTCGGCAGCAGCTGCTTGCGCTCTTCGCCGAACAGGCCTTCGGCGGCGAGCTTCCGCTTCCGCTCTTCCAAGAGTGCCATGAGCGCGCCGGCACCGGCCGGTTCCAGCGCGTCGATGACCATCTGGTACTTCGACTGGCCCGGAAAGGTGGTGATCTTGCCGGTGGCGATCACTTCCAACCCCTGTTCGGGCTGGATTTTCAGTTTGGAGGCGACCCCGCGCCAGATGACGCCGGACAGGACCGAGCGGTCGTCCTTCAGGTCGAGATAGATGTGGCCGGAGCCGGGTCTCGAAATGCGACCGAGCTCGCCGCGCACCCGCACATAGCCGAAGGAGTCCTCCATCGTCTTCTTGATGGAGAAGGAGATTTCGGAAACCGTGAATTCGGCGGCATTGGAAGCGGAGTCTGACAAGGCTGATTCCCTCTGATCCCTGAAAACTGGCCGTCCCGGAGGATCGGGTCAAGAGGTGGAGCCGGCGGGGGGCGGTGGTTTGCCCGCCTTGATGTAAGACAGCACCTCGTCGACCGTGGAAAAGACGATGCTTTTTCCGAAGGTGTGAATCAGTTGCCGACGGCTGCGGGAGGATGGATCGTCCAGCGTATGGGCGAACAGCAACTCGATGCCCTCGCCGGCAAGATCCTCCTGGATTTTCTTCAAGGCCTGCAGGGCCGTGAAGTCGATGTCGTCGACGCAGGAGAAATCGATGCAGAAGTGCCGCAGGCCGTCCGGAGCGGGTGTAACCAGATCCCTGATCTCCTCTCTCATGAGCTCCGCATTGGCATAATACATGGAGTGCGTGAACCGGTAGACCATCAGGTCCGGGGCCGCCATGGCGCGGGTTTTGAGAGGTTGCACCTGCCAGGTTTCCGCGGTCTCCGGTGTGAGCAGAACGTTGGCCGGGTGATAACCGTGCCGCGTATGCACGATGAGCGACAGCACGATCGCCAGCACGATGCCGGGCCCGACGCCCGCCACGACAACCACCAGGATCGTTATTGCCGAGACCCAGAATTCGGCCCTCCGGGTGCGGCGGATTTCCCGCAGGCCTCTCAGGTCGATCAGGTCGATGCCGATCAGAAAGACGAGGGCGGAGAGCGCGGCTTCCGGCAGATAGGCCAGGATTTCGGTGAAGAAAAGCAGGACAAGAATGACGATCCCGACCGTAATCAGCATGGAAAGCTGGGTCCTGCCGCCCGCACTTTCGACGATCCGGCTTTTGGTCGGACTGCCGTTGACGACGAAAGTTCCGGTCAGCCCGGCGCCAAGATTGGCGAACCCCAAGGCACGCAGGTCCATGCCTTCGTCCGGCGTTTCGTTGTATTTGGTGGCATAGGCGCGGGCGGTGGCTGCACTCTGGGCGAGGATCACCACCAGCATGGCAAGCGCCACCGGGCCGAGCTGCCAGATCAGCGCGAATGACCAGTCGACATCCGGCAGCGCCAGGTCGGGAAGCCCTCCGGGGACGCTGCCGACAACCGCAACGGTGTTGCTGAAGTCAAAAAACCAGCTGACGAATGTAATCAGCCCGAGCGCAACGATCGCGCCTGGAAAGGACCGGGACAGCCCCCTGGAACCGAGGATCAGGAACAGGGCGCTGAGGGAAATGGCTGCCGCCTGAAGGTTCAGGGTCGACAGCAATGGCAGGAGCAACGCGAGTTTTTCCAGCCCGCTGGCATGAGCGATCTTCAGGCCAAGCATGCCGGGCAGGGAGTTCATGGCGACCTGTATGCCGACGCCCGACAGGAAGCCGACCAGAACGGTCCGGGACAGGAAGTCGGCCATGAAACCAAGCCGGGCGACGCTCGCAACCAGCACCAGCACGCCCACCATCAGAGCGATCAGGCCTGCCAGCGCGACGTATTCGGCCGATCCGGTCGCAGCCAGCCCGGCTAGGCTGGTCGCCAGGATCGCGGCGGTCGCCGAATCCGCCCCGACCACCAGATGGCGCGACGATCCGAACAGCGCGAACAGCGCCATGGGCAGCAGCATGGTGTAGAGCCCGGTGATCACCGGCGTGCCTGCGATTTTCGTGTATCCCATCACCTCGGGAATCGCGACCGCGGCAAGGGTCAGCCCGGCGAGGATCTCCGGCAGGATCCGGCCTTTTTCGACGGGAAGGATGCCGGCAAAAAGCCACCGTTTCAGGTTCATTCCGGACAAGATAGGCTCCTTTTGCGGAGCGGATAAATATTTGGCCGCAATGCTATCTTGGCGAAATGACGGGAAAAGACAACTCCACCGGCGAAGGCGCGCCGCAGGATGCAGTACTGGTCCTGATGACCAGGCGCTCGGTCACACCAAAGGAAGGATGCGGCGCTGCATGGGCGTTATTCCATGCACCCGTCAGGCTAGCAGTTCACGAGGATAGATACCTGCTCATTTTTCGTGTCGATCTTGTAAGGCACCACAACGCACTTTTCAGATATTCGAATGGCATCTGCTTGTCTGGCATAGCCGCTAGTGGCTTTGCCTGTTTCCGAGTTGGACCATCTGTAGGAGATCCCGTCTGCTCTGCGATCGAACTGCGCAATGGAAAAAATAACAGCCATCGTGCCAACGGCGATGGAGTCACCTGCAGAAAGAGCGACCCGCTGTCCTCGCTTGACCACTTGCAGTGGATCGATGACCACGGGGCTTTCTAATACGACATCTCTCGGTGGTAAGCCGCTCGCATTTGTAGCCATTTCCATGACGGTTAGGAGGCATTGCAGATAGTTTTTATAGACCGCAGATTTTTCGGTATCGCGGAATTGTTCGAGCAGTGTTTTCAGTTCTGCGGCATTAAACGAGCCTTCGCCACTCCCGCCCGCAACTCTGAGGCGTTTGAGAAGTGCGACATCCAACTGCCCTTCCACGTCGATCGACTGGCCGCCACCGCAGGTAATTCCGGCCTGTCTTAGCCATGATTCCTGAACGGTTTGAGCTGGCAAAGTGCTTGTTGTTGTTAAAAACATAAGAAAAGACAGGATTCCTCGAATAAATTTGATCGTCATTTCATAGCCTCCCATCATTTAATTCGCATGACGTTATTTAAAAAATCTATTCAAGAAATTGAAATATACATAGAAATCCAATTTTATTATATTATTTCTATAAATTTAATTATAATTATTTATTTTGGTATTATCGCCATTACAGGCCTTCCTTTCATAGCGTCGTTTCGATAAACTGCCCAATTACCATTAGAAAATTTGATCAATTTTACAATATCAAGACTTTCAATTTTTTCATTCCTAAAAGTATTTGTATAGAAAATACTGCCAGTCGTGCAATTTTCTAGATGAATTCCAATAATTCTTTTCACGTGATTGTATCGATTTTCCTGAACCATGTCGATAGCGGAAGGAAGCTTAGCTTCATTTGGAGGTTTGTCGCATGTCTCGTTTGCGTTACCGTCAGAGCACGAGAGAAGAGATGCGATTAAAGGTAGTATTGCTAATATTTTCCTCTGGTTCATTTAAATCTCCATTTGAATTTCATCTTTTATGTTTTCGTGATATAAAATAACAATACAATAACAATATTTTACTATAAGAATTCTTTCTATGAACGTGCATAATTATCAAAAATAGAAATTATTTTTTCTGCATTATAACGTTGTGTGTTGGCTTATCAATATTTTATCGGCCAATTGGCCGGATGGCGCATTTCATCGGCGAAATCTGACTGCCGTCTGCGCGTCCATTGATGATAATCCATTCGGTTACAACTCAGGCGGAACTCGGGCGGAACTCGGGCGGCACTTCGCAAGCCAGTCCCCGGTGGCGGTTGAAATGTTTCCGGACATTTCTGCGCGCTACAGGAACGGGGCCCTTTTAACCCGGAGAAAAATTTATAAGGGACCCATACCTTTTCAGCAGACCCAAGGCGCACTATTTTGTGACAGACCCATTTCCCGCCGCGTCCTCCCCGCGGTGGAAAGAGGCATCACGGTATTCATTGACGACGGGCGCTAGAGCGAATGGCTGCGGCGCCCGTCGTCATGGAATTTTTGCATAGACCCTGCGCCGGCGTGACGGGCTGAAACCTGTTAGTATTCATGGCCGGGCGGGGTCGGACGGATAAGGTTCATGATCAAGCGTTTCATCATCGCCATCATTCTGATCGTACTGATCTGCGGCGGGCTGGTTGGTTTCAATCTGTTCAAGGAACAGAAGATCGCCGAGTTCTTTGCCAATCGGCCGAGACCGACGGTTACGGTGTCCACCGTGACCGTGGAAGCCCAGACCTGGAAGCCCGGTATCGAGGCGATCGGGACGGTCGGCGCCCTCCAGGGTGTCGATGTGGCGTCGCGCGCCGCCGGGATCGTGACCGACATCCTGTTCGCCGCCAACGATGAGATCGAAAAAGGGCAACTGCTCGTCCAGCTCGATGACGAAGAAGAACAGGCCACACTGATCGCGGCCAAGGCCAACGAGGCGCGCGATAGTCAGGCGCTGAAGCGTGCGACCACCCTTGTCGACAGGGGGGTGAGTTCGACTTCGGCCCTGGATGATGCCAAGGCCGCCCTCGATGCTTCCCGCTCCGTCATGGAACGGGTCAAGGCGCAGATCAATCTGAAGAAGATCCGGGCGCCGTTTTCCGGAACCATAGGCATTCCGAAGATCGATGTCGGTCAGTATCTTCCGGCCGGTGCCGTCATTGCCACGCTTCAGGATCTCAAGGTGATGAAGGTCGATTTCACGGTCGCCGAACAGCGCCTTTCCGAGGTGCATATCGGTCAGCTCCTTCACCTGGGCCTGTCGGAAGACGCCATGGGCTATGAAGGCAAGATCACGGGTATCGATCCCAAGATCGATCCTCAGTCGCGCCTGGTCTCGATCCAGGCGGAGGTCAAAAATTCCGACGGTGTTCTGCGTCCGGGCCAGTTCGCCTTCGTCCGGATCGATCTGCCTGAGGAAAACAACGTCATCGCGCTGCCGCAGACGGCGGTCGTCCAGAGTCTTTACGGCACCTACGTCTATCGGGTTGCCGAAGACGAAACTGCCCCGGCGGGCGAGGACGGCAAGAAGAAACTGGTGGCGCGCCAGGTGTTCGTGGAGGTCGGCCGCCGCTTCGGCGGCAAGATCGAGGTGACCGAAGGCGTGAAACCGGGAGACGTGATCGTGTCCGCCGGTCAGAACAAGCTGACGGTCGGCAGCCCGGTGACCATCGACAATACGGTCAACCCGGTCGGCGCCACCGAAAAACCGGGAGCCTGATGTGAATTTCTCGGAGATTTTCATCCGCAGACCGGTTCTGTCCACGGTCGTCAGCCTGATGATCCTGCTGCTTGGCGCGCAGGGCATCATGAACATGAATGTCCGCCAGTATCCCAAGATCGAGGAAACGGTGATCACCATCACCACCGTGTTCGTCGGCGCTGGCCCCGATCTCGTTCAGGGTTTCATCACGACGCCCATCGCCAAGGCGGTCGGGTCGGCCGAAGGCGTCGACTATGTCAGCTCGAGCAGTGCGCTCGGCCTGTCGACGGTGTCCGTGCACATGCGGCTCAACACCGATCCGGACAAGGCCCTGACCGAAGTCATCTCCAAGGTTCAGGAAGTCCGGGGGCAACTGCCGGACGAGGCCAAGGACCCGGTCATCAAGAAAGGCACCGGGCGGTCCTTTGCGATCATGTATCTCTCGGTCCTTTCCGACGGCATGTCGCCGCAACAGATCACCGAGTTCGTCTCGCGCGTCATCCAGCCGCAGCTTTCGGTCGTCGACGGCGTGGCCGACGCCCAGATCCTGGGCGAACAGACCTTCGCCATGCGCATCTGGATCGATCCGATCAAGCTGGCCTCGCGCGGTGTGACGGCGGCCGAAGTGCTTGCAGCGGTCCAGGGCGCGAACTTCCTGTCCGCGCCGGGCAAGACGGAAGGCGAGTATGTCGCCTACCAGATCGCCGCGAAAACGACGCTCCAGACCCCGGAGGCCTTCGGGGCACTGCCGGTCAGCGGTGAGGGAACGGAGGTCGTCCGTCTCAGGGACGTGGCGGATGTCACGCTCGGCAGCGAGAGCACGGATGTCCGTGTGTCCTTCAACGGCCGGCAGGGCGTGTTCCTCGGCATCATGCCGACGCCGTCCGCCAACCCGCTCGACACCGCC
>MDSW01065617.1_pt1 | contig 10386 bp, 12 predicted proteins | sample 811171 | NCBI WGS metagenome assembly MDSW01 (sample SAMN05326641, study PRJNA326480) | marine metagenome | isolation source: seawater | place: Atlantic Ocean: North West | collected 2012 | reverse complement strand
GTAACCGTATCTGTAAATTCAATATTATCACTCGCCCATAGTCCTTGGTCTTTTGCATATTTTTCTACTACGGAAACTGTATGCTCATCTCTTCCTGAAAATCTTAAGTACTTTAAAGTTTCGTTGTCGACAGGAAAAAAACCACAAGTTGCGCCATATTCAGGTGCCATATTTGCAATTGTTGCTCTATCTGCAAGTGTTAAATTTTTTAACCCTTCTCCATAAAATTCTACAAATTTGCCCACAACATTTTTATCTCTTAAAATTTTTACTACAGTTAAAACTAAATCTGTTGCTGTAGTACCTTCGGGCATTTTATTTAAAAGATTAAAACCAATAACTTCGGGAATTAACATAGAGATAGGTTGTCCTAACATTCCAGCTTCAGCTTCAATTCCCCCAACTCCCCACCCAAGAACTGAAAGACCATTAACCATTGTAGTATGGCTATCTGTACCTACCAAAGTATCTGGAAACAAGTAATCCTCCTTTTTATAATTTGAAGACCACACAACCTTCGATAAATATTCTAAATTAACCTGATGACAAATGCCTGTTCCTGGTGGAACAATTCGAAAATTATCAAATGCTTGTTGACCCCACTTTAAAAATGAATATCTCTCACCATTTCTTTCAAATTCAATATCTACATTTTTTTCAAATGAATCTTTGTCAGCTGATTTATCAACTTGAACAGAATGATCTATAACAAGATCGACTGTGGATAGAGGGTTAATTTTATTAGGATCTTTATTTTTTTCATTAACAGCATCCCTCATAGCTGCAAGGTCAGCAATAGCAGGAATTCCCGTATAATCTTGCAACAAAACTCTTGCAGGCCTATAAGCTATCTCTGTTTTAGATTTTTTTGTTCTCAGCCATTCCTTAACTGCTTTAATTTGATCTTTTGTAACTGATAAACCATCTTCATATCGTAAAAGATTTTCTAACAACACTTTTAAAGATTTAGGTAATTTATGTATCCCATCTAATCCATTTTTTTCTGCTTCTAACAAAGAATAATATTTATAATTACTACCATTAATAACAATAGCTTTTAAAGATTTATAAGAATTTTTATTTCCAGGTTTCATATTATAAATAAAATGTTGCTATACAACTTAGCAGGAGTATTGACATAACATAATTAAAAAACTTAATAAATTTCTCATTTGTCGCAAATTTTCTCATAAATTTGCCAATTAAAGCCCAGAAAATTATACTAATTATTGCAAAAAAAAATGAAACACTTATTACCCAATAAGAATTCATCAAAAAATTATTTCCAGTTTCTACATATGTTGATACAGCTATAATTGCAACAATTACTCCTTTAGGATTTAAAAATTGATACATGAAAGTTTCAACAAAATTAACTGGATTAGGATTATTTTTTTCATTGCCTGAGTGTGAAAAAGATATTTTATAAGCCAAATAAATCAAAAATATTGTTCCCGTAATTATTAAGGTATCTTGTATTATAGGATATAATATAAATATGTTTATTAATCCAAAATTGACAATTGTTATAAGTGTCGTAAACCCAAAAATGACTCCTAACATGAGCGGTATAGTTTTTTTTATTCCATGATTAAATCCAGAATGAGAGGCAACTATATTATTTGGACCAGGGGAGCAACTAGTAACAAACATAAATAAACATAAAGATAAAATTTCAGGATGCATTAATACTAAGCTATTGGAAGTCCATTTTCTGAATTTTGTGAAGGATGTACTAGTATAACTTTTCCTTCCTTATCAATTGAGCCTAAAATAAGAACTTGAGACACTACTCCAGCTATATTTTTTTCAGGAAAATTACAAACTCCAATCACCTGTTTCCCATTTAAATTTTCTTCATTATAATAATGAGTTATTTGAGCAGATGATTGTTTAATTCCTATTTCTTTACCAAAATCTACCTTAACAACTAATGAAGGCTTTCTAGCTTTTTCATTTTTTTTAACTGACACCACAGTTCCCACTCTAATATCTACTTTATCAAAAATATCATAGGTTATTTGTTCTTTCATAATTTTAATATATAATAGAAAATATTTATGAGTACAGAAAATAATACAGATCAACTATTTAATAATTCAATAAAAATCTTAAATGACCTAATAGCGTTTAAGACTATATCGGGAGAAGATAATAATTCGCTAATAAATTACTGTGATAATATTTTAAAAAAACTTGGAGCTACATCCTTTAAAACTTATGATAATGAAAAAAAAAGAGTAAATCTTTTTGCTACACTTAAATCAAAGCATACAAGTAATAAAAAACCAATTATTTTATCTGGACATACTGACGTAGTCCCAGTTTCAAAAAATTGGAGTACTGACCCCTTTAAAGCTACCATAAAAGGAGATAAACTTTTTGGAAGAGGCGCATGTGATATGAAGGGCTTTATAGCATGCACATTAGCTTACGCGCCAATATATTCTAAAATAAATCTAGATAGAGATATACACTTTTCATATACATTTGATGAAGAAACAGCTTGCCAGGGTGCACCATTATTAATTAGGGAACTAAATAAAAGAGGAATCAATGAAGGTATTTGCATAGTTGGTGAGCCGACAAATATGAAAATAATTGATGCACATAAAGGATGCTACGAATATACAACTTATTTTGAAGGTTTAGCAGGGCATGGCTCAGCACCTGAAAAAGGAGTAAACGCTGTCGAATATGCAACAAAATATGTAAACAAACTTTTAGAATTAAGAGAAATTTTAAAAAAAAAATTTCCAAAAAACTCAATTTTTAATCCTCCTTATACGACTCTTCAAATTGGAGGTATACAGGGAGGAATAGCTAGAAATGTTATAGCGGATAAATGTAAAGTTGATTGGGAATTACGTCCTGTTATCAAAGAAGATGGTATATTTGTAAATACAGAAATGGATAAATTTGTTAAAGAAAAACTATTACCAGAAATGACCAAGATCTACCCAAAATCTAATATTAAAAAAGAAGTTATAGGAGAAATAATTGGTTTTAATAGAGTAGAAAAATCAGATGCATGCGAATTTGTCTCAAACTTAACTGGTGAGAATGTTAGAGAAGTTGTTTCTTTTGGAACAGAGGCTGGTTTATTTCAAGAAATTGGAATTAGCACAGTAGTTTGTGGTCCTGGATCAATTGAGCAAGCGCATAAAGTAGATGAATTTATATTATTAGATGAAATAAAAAAATGTTTAAATTTTTTAGAAGGTATTAAAAAAAAATCAAAACAAAACTAATTGATTTTTTTTATCATTTGGTCAGGAAGCCACAAAGCAACCTCAGGAAAAATTATTATAATTCCAACTGCTAAAATCATTAATAAAAATAGTGGAAATGCGCTTTTGGCTATGAAGCCCATATCTTTATTTGCCATGCCTTGTAATACAAATAAATTAAAACCTACCGGTGGTGTAATTTGAGCCATTTCAACTACAATAACTAAAAAAATACCAAACCAAATCATATCAAATCCAGCCTGTCTAATCATTGGTTCAATTATTGCCATTGTTAAAACAACTGCTGAAATGCCATCTAAAAACATTCCTAGAATGATATAAAAAATCATTAAAACCAAAATTAAAACATAAGGTGATAGGTCCATATTTTGTATCCATATTGCTAAATTTCTTGGTAAACCAGTAAATCCCATTGCCAACGATAAAAAAGTAGCGCCAGCCAAAATGAAAGCAATCATACAAGAAGTTTTTGTAGCTCCTAAAAGTGAAGATTTAAATGTTTGTATGCTTAAACTTTTTTGAAAATATGATAAAATTAATGCTCCAACTACTCCTAAGGATGCTGCCTCAGTAGCAGTAGCAATACCAGTATAAATAGATCCTATTACTCCTAAAATTAATAAAATAATTGGCAAAAGTTGTTTAGATCTATTAATTTTTTCAAAAAAAGTAAAATTTTCTATAGATACAGGCATGTTTTTTTTATTTATTAATGACCAGATTATTACATAGGACATAAATATTAGAGCAATCATTATTCCTGGAAGAATTCCTGCAATAAATAATTTAGAAATGGATTCTTGAACTGTTACGCCATAAATGATTAATATAATCGAAGGAGGTATCAACAACCCCAGAGTTCCTGACCCAGCTAAGCTTCCTAATAATATTTTTTCAGGATAGTTTCTTTTTCTAAGTTCTGGTATTGACATTTTTCCAACAGTTGCAACAGTTGCTGCTGAAGATCCAGAAATTGCTGCGAAAAGTGCACATCCTACCACATTTACATGAATTAACCCCCCAGGTAGTTTCTGCATCCACGGAGCAAGTCCTTTAAATAAGTTTTCTGAGAGCTTGGTTCTAAATAAAATTTCTCCCATCCAGACAAAAAGTGGCAATGCAGTCAATGTCCATGATGATGAGGCTCCCCATATCGTAGTTGCCATTGCATCTCCTACAGGTCTTGAGGTAAACAATAGCATACCAATTGATGAAACCCCTATCATGCTTATTGCAACCCATATGCCAGTTCCTAAAAAAAACAAAAGAACACTTATAAAAAAAATTGTTAAAAAAATTTCAGTCATTTGATTTATTAATTATTGCTAAAATAAATTGATGAGAAACACTTAAAAAAAATATAAAAGATCCTACTGCTACACTTGTTTGTGGAATCCAAATTAATATTTCATCCGCACCTTCACTTCTTTCTTGAAACTCATAAGATATTTTAAGCATCTTTAAAAAATAAAAAGCTATATATCCTGAATAAAAACTTGCTATGATTAAACACCAAATCTCTAGAATATTTTTTTTAATTCCTGAAGCTTTCTCCAAAAAAAGAGTAATTCTAATATGACCGCCTTCGACAAAAGTATATGATAACGCAAAAAAAGATGAAGCAGCCATACAGTACCCTGAATATTCGGCCAAACCTCTAATATAAAAACCAAATATTCGAGATGCAATACCTGTTAATATAAATACTGCGACTAATATTAAAAAGAAAGCTGCTAAGTATCCTGAAAACTTGTAAAGAGATTTTAGGTGTATATCTAATTTATTAAACATATAAAAAAAAGGCCGTTTTTAAACGGCCTTTTTAATTATATTAATTTTATTTATAATCAGCAAGAACAGCAGCGCCTCTATCACCTGCTTTTTTCTTCCATTCTTCTGCCATGGTAGATCCAACTTTCTGGAAATGTTTTTCTAAAGCAGAATTTACTTTTCCTACTTTCATTCCTGCATCAGCTAGAGCTTTTTTATCAGCAACATTACCTTTTTTTGATAAATCCCACCCTTTTTTTTCAGCAATTGCAGCTTCAGACATAATCAAATCTTGAGTAGCTGAGTCTAATTTATTCCATGCTCCTCGATGAACTATAACCATGTTTTTTGGAAACCAAGCGGCAATATCATAAAAATATTTAACATCATTTTCCCATATTTTTTTATTTTTACCTGTTGTTGGAGAAGTAATCATGCTTTCTACTGCTCCAGTGGAAAAGGCTTGACTTATTTCGGCTGCTTCAATTTTTGTTGGAGCCATTCCAGTTAATTCAGCAATTCTAATAGTTGCAGAATTATAGGCTCTAAATTTTAATCCTTTTAAATCTGCTACACTATTTATTTCTTTTTTGCTATACAAGCCTTGAGCTGGCCAAGGAACAGCATATAAAAATACTAACCCTTTTTTATCAAGACCTTTAATTATTTCTGGCTTTGAAGCTTGATACAGTTTCATTGCATCATCATATGATGTTGCCAAAAATGGTTGAGAGTCCACTTCTAACAAAGGGTCTTCTTTACCCAAAGCTGACATAAATCTCTCACCTATTTGAGCTTGTCCAGTTCTTACAGCTCTAAAAATTTCTCCACCCTTAAATAACGATCCTCCTGGGTGAGTAACGATTGTTAATTTTCCACCACTTTTTTCACTTACATTTTTTGCAAATTCAGTAGCATTAGCAGAATGAAAATTGCCTGCACCATAAGCTAATGCCATATCCCATTTTTCTGCTATAGAAACATTTGTCAAAATAAGTAAAGAAATAACTGTAGAAATAAAATACTTAATTAATTTCATTTTTCCTCCATTTTTTAAACCTCTATTTCATAATGTATGAAAAATTAAATCAATAAAAAATTCATACTACTTTTAATTGAATAGTAAAAAATTTAATATATTATAGCTATATATTGTTACAGGAATCATTAGTATTAGTTCAAATTATTTTCATAGACGTAATTATGGCGGCAGATAATGCCATCATAATTGGAATGATTGCAGCAAGTTTTGCGCCTAAGCACAGAAATCAAATAATATTATGGGGAGTTTGTGGAGCTTTAATATTTCGAATTATATTTGCTTTTTTTGCGTCATATTTATTTGGTTTTGCATATGTAAAAATCTTAGGTGGTTTGCTTTTAATTTGGATAGTTAATGATTTGAGACGTGATTTATTTAATCTAAAAAAGATTAAATCACCAACTAAAATATCTAAAGAGCCTTCATATATTCAAAGTGTTTATAAAGTCCTGTTTGCTGATATTACTCTTAGTTTTGATAATGTCATAGGTGTGGTTGGTGCAGCAAAAGATAATTTCAATTTAATGATATTTGGTTTAGTGCTTTCAGTTGCACTTGTAGTAACTCTAGCAAGATATTTTGCAGAACAAATTAAAAAACATCAATGGTTTGGTTACATAGGATTAATTGTAATTTTAATTGTTGCCTTGCAACTAATTATTGGTGGGCTGGGTGATCTAAATATTATTAAGGTAAATGAAGAGTTTAATAAATTCTTTTAATAAGAATATTTTTTTGAAGGATATTTTTTTGCTTTTACTTGATATTTAAAATTTTTAATTCCAAAATTAATAACCTTTCTTAAATTAGCAAATTTTTTAACAAATTTTATTTTTGTCCTATTTAAGCCTAAAAGATCGTCTGTAACTAAAACTTGACCATCGCAATTTAAAGATGATCCAATTCCAATTGTAGGAATTTTAATATATTTTGTAATTTGATTTGCTGTGCTGGTCTTTATACATTCCAAAACTATCGAAAATACTCCAATACTTTCTAAGATCTTAGCATCTTTAAGAAGTTGTTTTTTTTCTCTTTCAGTTTTTCCTTTTGATTTAAATTTACCTTTAGCGCTTTGAGGTAATACACCTAAATGACCCATTACTTGAATGTTATTTTTAATTAAGTGTTTAATAATTTTATAAATTTTAAATCCACCTTCAAGTTTAACAGCATCACATCGAGTTAGTTTAACAATCTTTCTTGCATTTTTTAATGCTTCTGATTTGTTTCTATAAGTTTTATATGGCATATCAACCACCATTAAACTTTTGACAATTCCAGATCTAACACTTTTTGAATGTTCAATCATAGTATTCAAGGAAACTTTTCTTGTACTATTATAATTATATAAAACTGAACCAAGAGAGTCTCCTACTAATGTTATATCAGCATGTTGATCTACAATTTCAGCAATATTTTTTGAATATGCTGTCAAACAAATAATTTTTGAATTATTTTTTTTTGAAATAATCTTTTTTATTTTTTTTATCTGCATTTTATTTATTCTGAAATAATTTTAGTTAATAATTAGTCAAAGAATAAATTATGAAATAAATTAATATTTATAATTTTATATAAATTATTAATTTGACTCATTCTTTGCTTCAATATTTTTTAATCTATCTTTAATTTTTTCAGTTTTATTGCAAAGATTAATACAAACAACCTTAAAATCTTCTAATAAATTTTTAACTTCAGAAAAATTTGATTTTTCAATTTCTATATTAATTAACATGAAAAATGCCTCTTCATTTTTAGGATCTAATAATAATGTAGTTTTTAAATTTTTAATTGTTTCTTTTTCATTTTTTTCTAAATCATATATTTTTGCTAAATAAAGGTATGATTTATAATCTTTAGGGTTAAATACTATGTTTCTTTGAAATAAAAACTTTGAGTCTTCTAATTTTTTTTCATCGTACTTACTTTTGGCTTCATCAAAGAAATTTTCTTTTGCATTTATTTTAAAGTTTAAAAAAACACCAAGAAATAAAACTAGTATAATTAATTTTTTCATTAAAATTTTCCTTTTTTCAACTTTAAAGTAATTTGAAACTTTTCTTACTTTATTGGAGCTGAGATGACCATATATATATGATTATTAAAAAAATAAAAGTATCTATCTTAGTTTTTTGCAAATAATAAAACTTTCTTTAGAATCTTTTCTGCTCGATTTCGGTTTGAAGACTTTAACTTCTTTGAAAATTAATTTTGCAGCTGAAATTATTTCATTAAAAGTTGATCCCATAAATATTTTTGAAATAAATTTTCCTTCTTTGGATAATATTTCTTTAGAAAACAACATTGCTTCATTACAAAGTTCACCGGTATAGATTGCATCAATATTTTTAATTCCAGTTGTATTTACAGCCATATCAGATAACACAACATGTACTTTTGATTTAAAGAATTTCCTAATAACATCTTGATAAATTTTTTTGCTAAAATCACCCTGTATTTGAAAAGTATTTTCAATTTTTTCCATTTTTTGTAAATCAATTGAAACTATCTTTCCATTTTTTACAATTTTGGCCACATATTGTGACCAGCTTCCCGGTGCTGCTCCTAAATCTATTACTGAATTACCATTATTAAAAATTCTAAATTTTTCATTAATTTCAATTAATTTGTATACAGATCTTGCTCTGTATCCATCTAATTGTGACTTTCTGACATAAATATCTCTTCTTTGTTTATTAATCCAATCTTTTGAAATTTTATTTTTTTTCAAATAATTATTTTTTTAAGTTTTTAAATTTACAATATATCTTCGTGATTTTGTTCATCAGTATTTATTGCATTTTTTTTGTTAAGCTTTAAATAATGAATCAGGCTTATTGGTATAAATAAAAAATATAGCAAACCAGAAATAATCATTACTTTAAATGGATATATTAATAAAAGTCCAAAAAATAAAACGATGCTAAAAAGTAAAAAAATTGTCATTCTTCTAGGAACAATAATTTTTTTTAATGAATAAGTTGGAATTTTACTAATTAACAAAATAGAAACCGTAATAAAGAATACTGGTACCATTATGTTAAAATCTACATTTAAAAAATTAAATTCACTTAAGCTATATATAAGTGGCATTAAAACTAAAATACCCCCTGCTGGTGATGGAACTCCTTCAAAAAAATTATCTCTCCAAGATGGTTCTTCATTAGAATTAACATTAAATCTAGCTAATCTTAATGCAACACAGACAACATAAATTAGACATAACAACCAACCAAATTTACCTAAACTATTTAATACCCAAAAATACATTATAAATGCAGGTGCAACACCAAAGCTAATAACGTCAGTTAAAGAGTCTAGCTCTTTTCCCACTTTTGAAGTTCCTTTTATTAATCTAGCTATTCTTCCATCTAAACCGTCAATAACTGCAGCAAGAATAATAGCAATAATTGCTAATTCATATTTTAAATCAAGTGCAAATTTAATCGAACTTAATCCAATACAAACTCCTATTAAAGTTAAGATGTTTGGTAAAATTACTCTCGTTTTTCTATCTGCTACTATTTTAAAATTTTTTTTTGGTTGTTCCATATAATTATTTTTTTGCTATCAATGTTTCTCCAGCAATAGTTTTTTGATTAATTTTTACTAAAGGTAAATAATTTTCAAAATATAAATCTGCTCTACTTCCAAATCTTATCATTCCAATTCTTTCACCTTGTTCTATTTTTTGATTCTCAGAAGTTTCAGAAACAATTCTCCTTGCAATTAATCCTGCTATTTGTACTACAATTATATTTTCATTTAAGTTATTAGTAATTCTATAATAGTTTCTTTCATTATCCTCGCTTGCTTTATCCAGTGAAGCATTTAAAAATTTACCTGGCTTATATAATATTTCAGAAATTTTTCCTGCGCAGGGAGATCTATTTACATGGCAATCAAAAACATTCATAAATATACTTACTTTAGTAAATTTTTTATCTTCTAATCCTAATTCTTTTGGTCCATTAGTTTCTATAACCTGTAATACCAAACCATCTGCTGGACTTACTAAATAATTGTCATCATTAATCGAAATTCTCTCTGGATCTCTAAAAAAATAATAAACCCAAATTGTAATAACAAAAAAAATTAAACCTAAAAAACTACTAAAAAAATATAAAAATATTGTAATCAGAGCTGATATAATTAAAAATTTATATCCTTCGGTATGAATTTTTGGAAAAATCTTGTCTAACATAATCTTTAATTTGATAATTGCTTATTAATATGTATATAAAACTCCAAAATTCAATTAATAAGATATATAGTTAAATATGACTAAAATTAAGGTAAAAAACCCAATTGTTGAACTAG
>MDSW01210244.1_pt1 | contig 10388 bp, 9 predicted proteins | sample 811171 | NCBI WGS metagenome assembly MDSW01 (sample SAMN05326641, study PRJNA326480) | marine metagenome | isolation source: seawater | place: Atlantic Ocean: North West | collected 2012 | reverse complement strand
TTATGGAGAATATGGTATTATGATTGGAGATAAAAAATCTTGGGGGAAAGGATATGCAAAAGAAGCATCATTATGTGTAATTAAATATTGTTTTGAAAATTTGAAATTAAGAAAAATAAATTTAGGATTAATTGAATTAAATACAAAAGCCGTGCAATTATATTTAAATATTGGTTTTAAAATAGAGGGAGTATTTAAAAAACATGTTTTATTTGAAAACAACTATGAAACTTCATTAAGAATGGCATTGTTTAATAATAAATTAAAATGAAATTTGTAATTGGAACCGTTCAATGGGGAATTAAATATGGAATTTCAAATGATTCTGGAATTCCTAAAGATATTGAAATAAAGAAAATATTGAATTATGCTAATAAAAATAAAATTAGTTATTTAGACACTGCATCTGTTTATGGAAATTCAGAAAAAAGGATTGGAAAACTTTCCAAAAATAATTTTAAAATTATAACCAAAATAAAATCATTATCGAATAAAGGATCTATTAAAATGGAATTGAATAAATCAATAAAAAATTTAAATTCTAATTCAATATATGCATGTTTAATTCATGATATCAAAGAAATATTATCAAACTCAAGTAAATGGAATCAATTAAAATATGAAAAAGAGAGAGGAAAAATATCTAAAATAGGATTTTCTTTATATAATCCAAATGAACTTGACTTAATAATTAAAAAAGGTTTTATTCCAGATATAGTTCAATTACCTTATAGTGTACTTGACAGAAAATTTGAACCTTATTTTAGAAAGATTAGGGATTTAGGTTCAGAAATTCATGTAAGGTCTATTTTTTTGCAAGGATTGTATTTTTTAAATGTTAATACATTATCAGATTATTTTAATCCCATTAAAAAAGATTTAATTCATATAAATAAAATAGCAGAAGATTTAAATATTGATTTGTTAGATCTTTTAATACAGTTCGTTTTATTTAATAATATGATAGATAAAGTTATTGTAGGGATTGATAATTTGAAACAGTTAAAACAAATAAAAAAAAGTTCTAAGAAAAAAAATATTTATAACAAAATTTATAAATCAGTTGAAGATATTAAAGTTGAAAATAAGGAATTATTAAATCCATCAAATTGGTAAGATTATGAGTTTAAAAATCATTGCAGAAATAGCTCAAGGTTATGAGGGAAATTTGACTCAGTCAAAATTATTTATTAAAGCAGCTGCTTTTTCAGGAGCAGATTTAGTTAAATTTCAATTAGTTTATGCGGATGAATTGGCTAGTCCTGATTATAAATATTATAAATTATTTAAGAATCTTGAAATGAGTAATAAGAATTGGTCTAAATTAAAAACTTATTCTGAAGAAATGAATATTGAGTTATGTTTTGATATTTTTGGAGTTAAGAGCCTAAAATTAGCTGAATCAATTAATTTAAATACTGTTAAGCTTCATCCAACTGATCTTACAAATATTAATTTTTTAAAAGCAATTAAAAAAAGTAAAATTTCAAATATAATTTTAGGAGTTGGAGGTGGGTATTTTAGTGAAATAAAAAAAGCTGTTTCAATACTTCAAAACAAGAAATTAATATTGATTTTAGGTTTTCAAGGTTATCCAACTATAACGAAGGATAATCAAGTTGGAAGATTATCATATTTAAAGGAAAAAATATCTACTTTACATTCAAATTTTTCACTTGGTTTCGCTGATCATCCAGAGAATAATAGGTTTAGTAACACTTTATCAATTTTAGCCGTTGGAGCTGGAGCAACTGTAATTGAAAAACATCTTACTCTAGGTAAAGTTATGAAATTGGAAGATTATGAATCAGCATTAAATCCTGATGAATTCAAAGATTCAGTGGAAATTTTAAAAGCTTCCTATAGAGCATTAATTGGAATAAAAAAAACAGATAATTTTGGAATGAGTAAATCAGAAGATGAATATAGAAAAAGCATAAAAAGACATGTTGTATCAGCTCAAAAATTGTTAAAAGGAAGTATAATTAAACCAAAAGATTTAGCTTTAAAAAGAACAGGAGCTTCATCATTCATAGAAAATTTAGATCAGGTTTATAACAAAATAGTTTTAAGAGAAATTTATCCAAACCAAGCAATTAATAAAGATCAAATAAAAAATCAATGAAAAGAAAGTTAGTTGCAGCGATTGCATGCAGAAATAAAGGTACTAGATTATATGGAAAGCCTTTACAAAATTTAGATGAAAAAAAAGGCATAAGGATTATTGATAATATAATAAGTTGTATTAGAGAAATTAATGTAATTGATGAAATTGTCCTAGGAATTGCCGAGGGCCCAGAAAATGAAATCTTTAAGTTAATTGCTAAAGAAAAGAAAATTGATTTTATAATTGGTGATGAAGAAAATGTTTTATCTCGTTTAATAAAATGTGGAGAAAAGTCAAAAGCATCAGATATTTTTAGAATAACTAGTGAATCTCCTTTTTTATATTTTCAGTCAGTAGATTCTTTGTGGAATGAATACAAAAGAGAAAATCTTGACGCAATTTTTCAAGATGATATTATTGATGGATGTGGATTTGAAATTATATCTCTTGAAGCACTTAAAAAATCTAATATTAATGGAGAGGAAAAACATCGCTCAGAATTATGTTCCCTCTATATTAGAGAAAATAAAGAACAATTTAAAATTAAAAAGGTTCGACCAAATTCAGAACTAATTCGTAAAGATTTAAGGTTAACAGTTGACAATCCAGAAGACTTGGTTGTTTGTAGAGAACTCTATAAAGAATTTGAGTTTCAAGCACCAAGCTTTTTTATTGAAGACCTTGTAAAATATTTAGACAATCATCCTAAATTGAAAGAATTGATATTTCCGTTTACTGAACAAGGGTATAAGAATATGTATTTATAATTAATAATAATTAGAAATGAATAAATTGAATTTTTCACAATCTAAGTTATATAGGAAAGAAATTCATAATTTAATTCCTGGTGGAGCACATACATATTCTAAAGGAGATGATCAATTTCCGCAAAATTCTCCGGCTGCAATTTCTCATGGAAAGGGAGCGTATTTATGGGATATTGATGGGAATAAATTTTTGGATTGTTCTATGGGACTAACTAGTGTAAGTTTGGGACATGCCTATAAGCCAGTTATTGATTCAGTTAAGAAAGAACTATCAAAGGGTGTTAATTTTCAACGACCATCTTCTATTGAAAAAGAAATGGCAAAAATTTTTTTGGAAATAATTCCAAATCATGAAAGAATTAAATTTTCAAAAAACGGATCTACTGCTACAACAGCAGCAGTAAAACTTGCTCGAGCTTATACGGGCAGAAAACTAATTGCTTTTCCTCATGACCATCCATTTTACTCTTATGACGATTGGTTTATAGGTAAAACTTTATGCAATAAGGGTGTTCCAAAAGAAATCTCTGATTTAACTATTACTTTTAAGTCTTGTAGTATTCTATCATTGGAAAAATTATTTAAAGAATATCCAAATCAAATTGCAGCTGTTATTATTGAACCAGAAAGAGCATTATGTTCTTCATGTAATTGTAGTCAATCATCTAGTGAATATTTAAAAAAAGCAATAGAATTAACTAAATTAAATGGATCCATTTTCATTTTAGATGAAATGATAACGGGGTTTAAGGTAGATTTTCCAGGTGCAATTTCTAAATATAACCTTTCACCTGATTTGGCTACATGGGGAAAGGGAATAGCGAATGGATTTTCTTTTTGCGCTTTAACTGGAAGAAAAGAAATAATGGATTTAGGAGGAATACTAAATTATGGAGAAGAAAAAGTTTTTTTAACATCAACAACCCATGGAGGAGAAACTCATTCCATAAGAGCAGGAATTAAAACAATCGAAATTTTCAAGACTAAAAATGTTATAAAACATAATCATAATATAGGAAACATGCTTATTAAAAAATGTTCAGAAACTATTAAAAAGTTTGGATTAGAAAATTTTATTCAATTATATCCATGTAATTGGATGCTAACATTTTTGTTTAAGGATTCAAAGAAGAATCCCTGTAATTATTTTAAAACTTTATTTTTTCAAGAAATGATAAATAATGGGGTTTTATTTCAAGGAATTTTTGTGCCATGTTATAGTCATTCAAAAGTTGAAATAGAGATTTTTTTAAATGCTTTTGAAAAATCATTATTAATATATAATAAAGCCTTAATAAATGGATATAAAAAATATTATTCAGGGGAACCTATTAAACCTGTTTTTAGAAAAATAATTTAAAAATGAAGTTATTGTATTTAGGTGTGGAATCAAAATTGATAGATTTTTTAAAAAATTACGGAGATCTAGAAGTCTTTCAAGAAAAAAATTTAGAAAAAAATTTTGTAAAAAATTTTGATTGGATTATATCATATGGCTATAGATTTTTAATTGAAAAAGAAATTTTAGAAATAACAAAAAATCCCATCATCAATCTTCATATTTCTTATCTGCCATATAATAGAGGTGCAGATCCAAATTATTGGAGTTTTAAGGAAAAAAGTCCAAAAGGAGTAAGTATTCATAAAATTGATAATTCAATTGATGGGGGAGACATTTATATTCAAAAGAGAATTTATTTTCAAAAACCAGAAACTCTGAGAACTAGTTATAATATTTTAAAAAATGAAATAGAAGATTTATTTATTAAAAATTTTAATAAAATTATTTCTGGAAAAATTATTGCTACTAAACAATCAGGAAAAGGTACAATTCACTATAAAAGGCAGATGCCAAATAAAATTAATTATGATACAAAAATTAATGAATTATGACAGATTTTGAAATTATTGATGAAATTGAAAAAATTAGATCCAAAAATAATATTAACTGGATGAACCTATTGAGGTTAGCATTTAGAGAGTCTCCAGAGGAAGCAAGAGAGATTGTTTCCAAAATAAACATGGACGATAATAAAATTTCAGAACTTTTAAAAAAACTTTCTTTAAATAAAAAACAAAATGAGTAATATAAAATTTAAAGATTTAGAAAGAGTTTTAATTGTTGCTGAACTTTCTGCAAATCACAATGGAAGTTTTGATAAAGCTATTAATACTATCAGAGCAGCAAAGAGATCAGGGGCGGATGCTATAAAACTCCAAACTTATACTCCTGAAACAATTACATTAAAGTCTAATAAAAAAGATTTTTTATTGAATTTTGGCACAATATGGGATGGCCAATTTTTATATGATTTATATGAAAAAGCTCATACTCCATGGGAATGGCATGAAAAGCTATTTCAAGTTGCAAAAGATGAAGGATTAATATGTTTTTCATTACCTTTTGATAAGTCTGCAGTTGATTTTTTGGAGGAATTAGAAAATCCTATTTACAAAATAGCTTCATTTGAGATTACAGATGTGAACTTAATTGAATATGTGGCTTCAAAAAACAAACCAATCATTATTTCAACAGGAATAGCTAATTTAAATGATATTAAATTAGCAATAGAAACTTGTAAGAAGTCAAGAAATGATAATTTAGCTTTGTTAAAATGCACTTCAAGTTATCCAGCACCTTTAGAAGAAGCTAACCTATTAATGATAAATGATTTAAAGACTCGTTTTGGTTATACAGTTGGACTTTCTGATCATACTTTAGGAATTACTGCTCCAATAGTAGCAGTATCTCAAGGAGCTAAAATTGTTGAAAAACACTTTATTATAGATAAAAATGATAAAGGACCAGATTCTTCATTTTCATTAAATGAAAAGGAATTTTCAAACATGGTCAAATCAGTTAGAGAGGCAGAGACTTCCATAGGTAAGATTGATTATGATTTAACAAAAAAACAGTTAGAAGGAAAAAATTTTTCTAGATCTTTATACATTTCTGAAGACGTTAGAAAGGGAGCGTTGGTTACAAAATTAAATGTTCGCTCAGTTAGACCTGGATATGGTCTTCATCCAAAGTTTTTACCTCAAATCATTGGTAAAAAATTTGTTCAAGATTTAACGAAAGGAGAGAGATTTAAACTAGAATATATAAAATAAAATGAATTTAAAAATAACATCAAAAAATTTAAAATCGGATAATAAATTTGAAAAAATTTATGAAAACAGTAGTTTTTTAATCGAGGGAGATAATCTTTTGAAAAATTGGAATAATAAAATTGGAGATATTTTTTTCTTGTTAGGAGATATTATTGGATATAGAAAAAACAGTGAAAATGTTTTATCAAAAATTATAGATTTTTCTGTTTTAGAGGAACAAAAAAATATTAATCAAGTTGAAGGAAGATTTATAATGATAAAAATAGAAAAGAATGGGAATTTAAGTTTATGGACTGATAATTATGGTCGGCTAGATATTTATTGGATCAAAAATGGAGAATCTTTTTCTATAACATCTTCTATAAATCTAATATCTGATTCTTTTGATAAAGGAGAGATAAATAGTATTGGGCTAGCCCAGTCTTTAACTATATACGGAAGTCGTCCAGTTAAAAAACATACTTTATATAAAAATGTTTTTCGCTTAGGAGTTCAAGAAAGATTGATTTTTTCTAAATTGGATTTTAAAACAGAAAAAATAGATTTTAAACCTAAAAATTCCTTTTCTAAGGACGATGAAGCTAAATTAAATGAATATTCAAATTATTTTATAGAGGCTATAAAATCCCGAGCTTCAAGTACCGGTAATATTGTTTTTTTATCATCTGGATGGGATTCTACTTCAATATTAGCAGTTTTAGTTCATTTGTATGGTCCTTCAAAAGTAAAATGTGTTATAGGTAGAATGAAATATTCTGATAGGAGTGGAATAATTAATCAGTTTGAATTAGATAGAGCGAAGAAAATAGCAAATTATTATAAGGTAAAACTAAATATAGTTGAATTAGATTATACAAAAAAGATTAATGGAATAATAGATGAATTAAAACCAATTTTGAGATCACAAATGTTTTTTAATTTAACTGGATTTAATCATTGGCTATTGGCAAAAGGAGCTAAAAAAATAGCAAAAGAAGGGGATGTAATATTTGCAGGTGAAATTAGTGACGGAGCACATAATCTAGGATTTAGCCAATATTTTTCTATTTACCATCCTGTTTCTCATAGTTTTAGAGAGTATAGTGATAAAATGGCTTGCTATCTTTTTGGCCCTACATTTTTATCTCAATTAATCGATAATAAACATGAAAGTGATCCAGTTTGGAAAATATTTAAATTGTATTCTGATAAAATAAATTTTGATTTATTAAAATCAAATAAAAAAGAAATTATTCATCAGCTATTAGCAACATTTTTTTTAAGTGGAGGCAGAATTCCCTTATACTCTAAATCAAACACTAAACTTTTAAAAAAAAATGGAGTTAATAAATTTATGAATGAAAACGAAAGTATTTATTTAAAAGAATTTTACGGTAAAGTAAATGAAGATAATTTATATTCTCATTATTTACATTTATATCATTCATTTCATTGGCAAGGAGGTACAGTCGCTACATTAGAATATCTTTGTGAAGAAAATGGTTTAAAATGTAGATTGCCTTTTCTTGATAAAAAAATAATTGATTTTCTTTCTGAAATGCCAGAAAGTTGGGGAAGAGGTTTAGATATAAATAACACTAAATTTCCACTTAAATGGATGCTTAAAAACAGGGTTGATTATCCTTTTAGTATGCAAGAAGGGCCTCATTCTTATTTATATGATATTGAACCAAGCTTTTCTCATTCAAGAGAAATTATAGAGGCATCATCTTTCACTCCAATTTTTATTGAAAAATTAAAGACAAAGGATTTTTATAAAAAGTTTGATTCCAAAATTTTTAACTTAAATTATATTGATAAATTATCTAAAAAGTATATATCAGGTAATAAATTAAATGTTTCTGAAATTTCTGATATATTAAATCTTTCAATGTATACATTAATTCAACATTAAAATGAGAACAATTTTTGTTGATTATTTGAATTTTTCAGCATTTTTAAAAATTCTATCAAAATTTTTTCATTTTGACGAAGTAAAGATTATATCAAATAATGATTTTTTTTCAAAATTTTGGACTTTTGTACTTCGCTTATTAGGTTTTAAAGTCTATAATGAAAGGTTTTTTTTTGGAGATATTTTTAACTCTCAAGGTGAATCATTATTTATAGTAGCAAGAAGAATAGCTTCTGTCAAATGTTTAGAATATTCTAGGTGGCTTTTAAATAACAGTTCTTTTTTAATTAATAATAAAAAAAATGATAATCATAAAAAAATACTTGAATTACATATTTCCAAGACTGTTTGGTCTGAAATGGAATATTATTTTAGAAGATTTATATATATAAAAAATGTTTATAAAGGTCAACTAAAACATTCAATATTAATTCAAAGTCCAAAACTTATTAAGGAAGAGTTTTTACAAAAAAATTTTAATGAATTTGATTGTTTTTTTTGTGGAAATAATTTCTATTTAAAACTTAAGAAATTGATAACTTTTTATTTTCTAAAAGTTTATAGCTTAAAAAACTTGATTATTCAAAATAGAGTTTTTCATAATAAAAAATCAATTTTTACAATAGCTGTTGATACAATTGATTTAAACTCAAATGAAAGACATTTTCCACACTGGCATAAAAAGATTCCAGATAGAGATCTTTTTATATTTAATTTTAATAATTATTATGTAAAAATCAGCAAAAATGAATTAAAAAAAAATAATATTCGAATTATTAGTAATCAAGATATTCTTTTTTCAGTTAGAAAAAATTATACGTTTAATTTAATTACTAGTAAAAAAATTCCGTCAATATTAAAATTAGAAATAGAAAAATTTAATTCTTTAGTAAATGGGTTATATTATTTGTTAAAAGAATTAAAATGTGAAAAATTCATTTTTTTAGATCCACAAGATCCCATTACAGATGCAGTTCAGATAATATCTGAAGATATAGGTATTCAAACAATATGTTTGCAGTTTTCTAATATGGGAATGAGAGTTCCTTTGATGATGAGTTTGGCGGATATTTTTCTTTCTTTTGCTAACGTTTATGAAAAAGTTTTTACATGGGATAATTTGAGACCTAAGACTTTTTATTCAATAGGATATAGTTTTATAAATAAAAAAAATAAAGATTTAGATAAAATAAAAAAGAGATTAAATGATGGTGGAGTAGATACTATAATTTCTTATTTTGATGAAAATGTTGAAAATCATAAGTGGGGTTTAGTAAGTGAAAGTCAAGAGTTATATAATTTAGAATTATTGGCTAAAACAGTTTTGAAATTTAAAAAAATTGCTGTTATTTTAAAACCACAATTTCCTTTTCATACTTTTAAAAAATATGATTCAATAATTATAAAAGAAGCAATATCTTCAGGAAGGTATATGGAGCTTAATAAAACAATTGACAATGAATCAATTCTAAGAAATAAATTTACTCCTAGTGATGCAGCACAATTATCTGATTATTGTATTGGAAATCTAATTGGCGCCACTGCTGGTCTAGAATCTGCTCTATCTAACAAAAAAGTTTTATTAATAAACCCACATGGTTTTAAAAGTGAGTTTGATTCCATTTATAAAGAATCTAAAATAATTTTTCCAACTTTAGATTTTGCATTAGAAAAGATTATTTCTAAAGAAAAAAATTTAGGTGATTGGTCAAAAATAATTAATCATTTTTCAAAGGATGTTAATTATTCAAAAAAATTAATTAACACTTTATTATTAAAAAGAGATTCAAATGAGTTATTCAAATAAAAAAAATTTTATTTTTTATTTAATTCAAAATTTTTATGTTGGAATAATTCCTGTCTTATCTATAGCAATTTTTAGCAGAATTTTTTCTACTTCTGATTTTGGGATATTTGCCTTAGCTATGGTTTTTGGAAATATTTGTAGCTCAATTATAAATTTCGGATTTCATTCTGCTTATGAAAGTTTTTATTTTAGAATTAAAAATCAAGATGAAAAAGAAAATTTATTTAATTCACTTTTTTATTTCAATATCCTCGTTTTTTTGGTTTTTCTAATACCAATAAATTTTTTTCAAAATGATATTTCTTATGTTATATTTAATTCTAATAAAAATTCAGAATTTATTTTAGCTAGTTATATAGCATGTAATTTAAGTTTTCTTAATTCGTTTTTTCTATTTAAAGCAAGAAATCAAAAAAACGGTAAAATAAACTCTTTAATTAAAATTAGTATTGTATCTATTCAATTTATTGTTTCTATTATTTTGGTTTTTTATCTGGAGTTTAATATAAAAGGTTTAATTTATGCAATATTAATTTCTAATCTAGTTGTTTTATCATATTTAATCATTTTTATGATTAATAAAAAAGAAAGCTTTGACGCAAAAATTCTTAAAAAAGCTTTAATTTTTTCTTATCCTCTTTTACCTAAATTATTGGTAGGTGTCGCAAATTCGAGTTATGACAAATTTATTATAAAATT
>MDSW01121789.1_pt1 | contig 10389 bp, 6 predicted proteins | sample 811171 | NCBI WGS metagenome assembly MDSW01 (sample SAMN05326641, study PRJNA326480) | marine metagenome | isolation source: seawater | place: Atlantic Ocean: North West | collected 2012 | reverse complement strand
TGTTAATGTTCCGGGTTCTATCACCTAGCCAAAGCATATGTGTAGAAGAATTATAATAATCATGATTTATATTTTTCGTAAATGCAGTTTCATAATCTAGAATCAAACCTTCATGAGAAACATAAAATTCGTTAAAACGTTTTTGTTTAAATAAATTAATATCTTCTCCTAAAACATTTAAAAATTTTAAAGATTTTGCAATAGTATCTATTGTATTTTCAAAACGATTATAAATGCCAGGATTATTAAATATTTTTTTATCCCATAGTGAAAAATAATCTAAATTTTTAAAATCATTATTAATTAATGATTTTAATAAATTTAAAGTTGCCAATGATTGATTGTATGCTTTAATTAAATTCAGTGGGTTTGGAGTTCTTGCATTTACTGTAAACTCTATTTCATTAATTGAATCACCTCTATAAGATGGCAAAGCTACTCCGTTTCTTTTTTCTAAATTCAAAGTACGAGGTTTTGCATATTGCCCTGCCATTCTACCAATTTTTATTATATCAATTGATGCTCCATATGATATAATGGTAGACATTTGAAATAATATTTCTAATTTTTTTTTAATATTATTTTCTGAAAAATCTTTAAAAGTTTCAGCACAATCTCCTCCTTGCAACAAGAAGGCTTTTCCTGATTCTATTTTTTTAAGCCTTTTTTTTAAGTCAATAATTTCATGATATAAAATCAATGCTGGAGATGCAGATAATTTTTTAATAATATTTCTATATTCTCTTTGGTTTGGCCATTTTGGTTGTTGCAAATTTTCAAAATTTTTCCAAGATAAAATATTAATATTATTCTTTAATTTTTGTTCTTCCATTTTTCCCAAGTAAATGTTTTAATTTGTAATGCATGAATTTCATTTGTAATCATTGTTCCCAATGCATCATAAATCAATTTATGTTGGTTTATGATAGATATATTTTCAAACTCTGATGAAATCACAATTAAACTAAAATGATCTTGATTTCCATTCATATCTTGAATAAAAATTTTACTATCTTTTATTTTATTTTTTAAAATATCTTTTATTTTATTTTCTATCATAAAAATTCACTTAAAATAGTCTTAAATTTAACTATGATGTATTATATATATTTAGATTTTTTGCAAATAATGTTATTTTTTTTTAATTTTGGTTAATTAATGATAAAAATTATTTTACTATTCATCCTTTTTTCTTTATCTATTTCCTTTGAAGTGGAGGAGCAATTATCTATTACAGAGTTAGAAGAAGAAGCACAATTATTTATTTTAAATGAATCTTATTTAGATGCTATTTCTAATTATGAAAAAATTTATGATATTCAATCTTTAATTTTTGGAGTTAATCATAAAAATGTTTCAAACACATTAATTGTATTAGGAGATTTATATTATAAATCAAATGATGAAATTAATGCCTTGCGTTGTTTCCAGGAGTCTATTCGTATTATTCATTATAATTATATGATTTCCAATCAAAGTTTTATAACTCCTCTTGAATATTTATTTGAAATATATTTAAATAATGAACAAATTGAGATCGCTGGAGAAATTTCTGATAAGTTATCAGCTCTATATTCATTGGATACTTTATCTTATGATATGGTAAGCTGGTCTGAAATTTTAAATAATAGACTTTATACGGACAGCTATGATACTTTAAATACTACTAATGATAGCAGCATTGTATTTATTAACCCTCAAGCCTATTTAGATTCAGCAAAAATATATATTAATTCAAATCAATATAAAGAATCTGTTGCTCCTTTATTAAGTGCCTTTATAGAAGGTTATGATATATTTACTTATAATGATTACTCTAATTTTTTTACTTCATTTAATAATAATCAATTAAATGAGCTTAGTGATTTTTTACAAATATTAAAATATTCAGATAGTCAAGACATACAAGCAACTATATATTTTTATTTAGCCATTATTTCCTATCAATTAGGAAATAATAATTTATCTTTTTCTTATATAACAGAATTTTCACGCTTAATGCCTGATGAAATTATGACTTTTATTTTATCAGGAGATATTTATTACAATCGAAAAGAGTATATTGAGGCTTTATCAGAATATCAAAAAATATTATGGATTTATCCAAATGATAGCGTAGCATTATTCCAACAATCTCTTTGTTTTTATCAATTAAATTATTATGAAGATGCCAAATTAAATTTCAATAAAATTCTTAGTAATAATAATGATCACTATGAAAGTATTTATTATTTAGCATTAATAGAATATGAATCTCAAAATTATGATACAGCAATTGATTTATTTTCACGCTTATTACTTCATTCTTCTAAAGATTCCGAAATTTATAATTATCTTGGTGAGCTTTATTATAAAAAAGATAATTTAAAATTAGCTTTATATTCTTATGAGCAATCTATTAAAATCAATCCTTATAATTCTAATGTATACTATTATTTAGGTATTATTTATGAGCAATTATTAAGTCCTACTAAATCAATTCAAAATTATAATCAAGCCATTCAAATGGATAATAACAATCTTGATTTGATTTATCGTTTAGGCATGATTTTATATAAACAAGGTGAGCTTAAAAAATCAATTGAATATTTACGTAGATATGTTGTTTCTAATTATGAAGATATTGAAGTTTTAGAAATTTTAGCTGATATTTTAAATAAATTAGATAGGTTTCCAGAATCAATTGAGATTTATAAAAAGTTAATTGAATTTGATAAAGGTAATCAATCATATTATCTAAAATTAGCTAAATTATATTGGAAGTTAGATGATTATCAAAAATCAAAATATTATTATACTATTTTATTAGATAATAATAACGACACAGATGGAGAAATTTTTTATTATTTAGGTTTTATAGCTAATAAAAACCAAGAATATGAACTAGCAAAAAATTATTTATTTTCTGCATATGAATGTGGCTATTCAACAAATGAATTATATAATCAATTTGCTATATCATATAATAAAACAAAAGATTATAGAGATATGATTTTCATACTTAATGAAGGATTAAATTTTAACCCTAGCAATCAAAACATAATTTATTATTTGGGGCTGGCTTATTATGAAATTGGATTCTATACCAAGGCTATTCAATTACTTAAAAATTATCATTTATATAATCCTAATGATATGACGGCTTCTTATACAATTGGGATGGCATATTTTAATAATGAAGATTACATTAATTCATTTAAGTATTTAAATATAGCTAATTCTAATGATGATTATGAAATTTTATATTATTTAGCTTCCTGTAAATATCACTTAAAAAAACATCAAGAAGCCATTCCATTTTATAAGAAATCACTTATTATTAATCCTCAAAACCCTTATGCTATTTATTTATTAGGTCAAACCTATATTGTTTTAGGAGATAAAAAAGAATCAAAAAGACAATTAAAATTATTAAGAGATTTAGATGATATATTATTTGAAACTTTAAAATTATCTTTTAATACCAAATTTGATATATAATAATTTATAATGTAAATAAGCAAATTTGACCTTAAATTATAGCTCTAAAAAAAATCACTGAAAGGTATATAATGAAGATACTTATTCCTCCTAGCGAAGGTAAAGCAAAAGTAAGATCATTAGAGGTTATATTTAAAAATACTAATTTTCAATTTGCTAAATACACGCAACAAATTGTTGATTTATTAGGGTTAATAGAAAATGAAGATTTAACTTCTGTATATGGGACTACACAGGATAAGGCTATCATGTTTCATCGTCAGAATCAAGATGTTTTTAATAGTAAATGCGTACCTGCTATTGAAAGGTATACGGGTGTTGTCTACAACCATATTGAATGGAGTTCATTATCTGTAAAAGCACAAAATTATATGAAAAAACATATTATAATATTTAGTGGTTTATTTGGTTTATTAACACCTGATACTATGATACCTGACTATAAATTAAAAATGAATGTACTCTCATTAAAAAGTCTATGGGGTCCAATAATATCAGATTATTTAAAAGATGAGGATATTATTTTTGATTTACTTCCTCAAGTTCATCGTAAAGCTTATACTCCCAATAAAAATACTATTTCAATTGATTTTTTAGTACAAAGTAAAGGAAAAACCAGTGCTGCAGGACATTTTGGGAAAGCAGTCAAAGGACAATTTATTCGTTTTCTAGCTAGCAATCAAATAACCAAAACAAAAGATTTTAAAAGTTTCGAATATGATGGGTTTAAATGGAATGGTAAACAATTTATAAAAAATATTGATTAATTTTTTTATTAATTGTGCTTGATTTAAAAAATTACAATTATCTTTTTTATGATTTTGAAACAACAGGCCAAAACCCATGTTTTGATCAGGCAGTTAGACTCGCAATCATTGAAACTGACAATCAATTTAATATTGTTAATAAACATAATATTGACATAAAATTACGAAATGATATTTTACCACACCCAAAAGCCCTCTTAGTTAATAAATTAAATATTGATGATTTAAATAGTGGTAATAATGAATATGAATCATTTAAAAAAATTCATACAATTTTTAATCAGCCAAATAAAATTAGCATTGGATATAATAGTCTAAGTTTTGATGATAAGTTTTTACGCTTTGGATTTTATAGGAATTTATTAGAACCATATAATCACCATAATCCATTAAAAGGTAATAATTTCAGGGCGGATTTATATAATATGATTTTTATTTATTATTTATATAAAAATCAAGAATCTATTGTATGGCCTATTGTTAATAATAGGCTCAGCTTAAGGCTTGAAAATATTAATAGAATTAATAATTTATATGAGGGGATGTCTCATGATGCTGAAGTAGATGTACATGTGACTATTGAATTAGCTAAAAAATTAAATTCTATTGATCATAAAATGTGGGACTATTTAATTTCAAATTTTATTAAGAATAATGAGAAAAATAATTTTAATAAACTACCTAAAATGAGTTGTATTAATGATGATGAATACAGGGTAGGAATTTTTATTAGTAATAAAATGGGATTAAAATCAAACTATTGCGCTCCCGTTATTTATTTATGTGATGATCCAAAACAAAAAGGCCAAATTTATCTTTTGAGATTAGACCACTATGATTTTACTAATTTTAAATCAAATAATTTTGCATCTAAAATTGAGAAAGGAATTATTAGTAAAAAATTTGGAGAACCTAATTTTATTATTCCTTTTACTGATCAATATTTTAAATCTATTAATGAACATATTATTGCATTAGCAAAAGAAAATTTAAATTGGATTAAGCATAATCCTGAAGCGATACATGATTTAATTAAAAAGAAAAAAGATGATAAATATGATGATGTGAAAAATATTGATTTAGATGCCTCATTATATGAGCTAGGGTTTTTTAAATCAGATGAAAATAAGCATATCAATTTATTTCATAAAACACCATTAAAAGAAAAATCAGCTTATATTACTAATTTACCAAATGGAAGGGTAAAGGAATTAGCAATTAGGATTATGGGTCGAAATTATTTAAATGATTTGTCTGATGATTTACTAGAATATTATAACAAATATTTAAATTCTATATTACATCAACAATCAGATAGACCAGATTTCAAAAATGGTTTGCGTCATGATCCATTTTCTTTATTAAGTGAAACTAAAGATTTGTTGAAGAAAAAAGATTTAGATGAACGTGATTTAAATATTTTAAACAGCCTAAAAGATTTAATTTCTTTAAAAACACGCAAACAACAAGATTTAGGTTTTTGATAAAATGAAAAATTTTCTTAGTTTAGAGTGATGATTTCTTTGTTAAAAATAGAAAAATTTTCATGAAAAGCTCCGCTCAAAAGGGAGCTTTTTTTTTATCCCCTAAACCTGCAATTTTATTTTTAGAAAACGGATTATTTTTTAAAGGTAATGTTTTTGGTGCCAGTGGGACGACTCATGGTGAATTATGTTTTAATACTGGTATGGTAGGGTATCAAGAAATTTTAACTGATCCTTCATATTGCGGTCAACTAGTAACGATGACTTATCCTCATATTGGTAATTATGGTATTAATGATAAATGCAGCGAAAGCAATGCAATTCAAGTTGCTGGTTTTATTGTAAAAGAAGGGGCTATATACCCTTCAAATTATCAATCTAAAAATTCAATTGATACGTATTTAAAAAACAATAATATTGTTGGCATACAGAATTTGGATACACGTGCAGTAACTAGAGTCATTAGAGAAGAAGGCGCCATGAATGCAATTATTAGTTCTGAAATTTTAGATCCTAAAATTTTAAAAAACAAATTACTTAATATACCTTCAATGGAAGGTTTAAATTTAGCTAATCGTGTTACATGTAATAAAAAATATAAATATTCTAAACCAAATAAAACTTCTTTTAAGATTGTAGCAATTGATTTTGGTATTAAAACTAATATTCTTCGATTATTAAAAAACCGCGGATGTGATATTACTGTGGTTCCAGCAAATATTACAAGCGATGAAATTAAAAATCTAAATCCCGATGGTGTTTTTTTATCAAATGGACCAGGAGATCCTGCTGCAGTAAAAGATTCAATTAAATGCATAAAATTATTATTAGGGAAATATCCAATTTTTGGTATTTGCTTAGGGCACCAATTACTTGCTTTAGCATTAGGTGCTAAAACTTTTAAATTAAAATATGGACATCGAGGATGCAACCACCCTGTTAAAAATTTAGAAACGAGCAAAGTAGAAACAACAAGTCAAAACCATGGTTTTACTGTAGATAAAAAAAATATTCCATCAAAAATTAATATTACTCACATTAATCTAAATGATGATACTATAGCAGGGATTTCATGCCCTGAGCTTAATGCATTTTCTATTCAATATCATCCCGAGTCATGCCCTGGCCCAAATGATTCTCAATATTTATTTGATAATTTTATTCAATTAATGCAGAAAGAAAACAATAATGCCTAAGAGACAAGACTTGCAATCAATTTTAATTATTGGATCTGGACCAATTATTATTGGGCAGAGTTGTGAATTTGATTATTCAGGGACTCAAGCCTGTAGGGCATTAAGAGAAGAAGGTTATAGAGTTATTTTAATTAATTCTAATCCGGCAACCATTATGACTGATAAAGATTTAGCAGATGCAACATATTTAGAGCCTATTACTGAAGATGCAATTGAGCAGATTCTTATTTATGAAAAACCAGATGCTATATTACCAACAGTTGGTGGACAGACAGCTCTTGACATTACAATTAAATTATATAATAAAGGTATTTTAAAAAAATATAATATAGAATTAATTGGAGCAAATATAGACTCAATCCAAAAAGCTGAAAACAGAGAAAAATTTAAATTAGCAATGGATGATGTAGGTATTGATACTGCTCAAGGAGGCTTTGTAAAAACTAAAGATGAAGCAACTAGTATTATTAAAGACATGCATTTTCCAATTATTATTAGGCCTTCATTTACTCTTGGAGGAACTGGAGGTTCTATAGCATACAATATTGAAGAATTTTATGATTTAATAGATAAAGGTTTAGAGGCTAGTCCTATATCAGAAGTATTAGTAGAAGAATCATTAATTGGCTGGAAAGAATTTGAAATGGAAGTGGTACGTGATTCAAATGATAATGCTATTATTGTTTGTTCTATTGAAAATTTAGATCCAATGGGCATTCATACTGGTGATAGTATTACAGTGGCTCCGGCTCAAACCTTATCTAATCAAGAATTTCAAAAAATGAGGGATTGGTCTATTTTATGTTTAAGGACGATTGGTGTTGATACTGGAGGTTCAAATGTACAATTTGCAGTGGACCCTAAAAATGGAAGAATGATTATTATTGAAATGAATCCTAGAGTCAGCCGTTCTTCAGCGCTTGCATCAAAAGCCACCGGCTTTCCAATTGCAAAAGTTGCAGCAAAATTAGCAGTAGGTTATTATTTAGATGAACTACCAAATGAAATTACTGGTAAAACTGTTGCAGCATTTGAGCCTACTATTGATTATGTAGTCACAAAAATTCCAAGATTTGATTTTGAGAAATTTCCAACTGCTAAAGGTATTTTAGGAGTGCAGATGCAATCTGTAGGTGAAGTAATGGCTATTGGTAGGACATTTAGAGATAGTTTACAAAAAGCATTTCAATCATTAGAAGTAGGATTAAATGGATTAGAGCCTAAGGCATCTGAATATAGGTCACTTGATATGACTAAAATAAGGTTTGGAACTGCTTTTAGACTTTTAAAAGTTAAGCAAGCTTTTGATGAAGGTTATAGCATAGATCAATTAAATGAATTGACGGATATTGATCCTTGGTTTTTATATCACATCCAATATCTTTCTATTTTACAAAAAGGATCTAATGATTTAGATGAAAACTTTTTATTTTTACTTAAACAAGAAGGGTTTTCTGACATTCAAATTTCAGAAAAATTTAATATTACAATTAAAAAAGTTCATTTATTACGTAATCAATTTAATATTCACCCAACATTTAAATCAGTTGATACTTGTGCTGCAGAATTTGAAGCTCAAACCCCCTATTGTTATTCAACTTATGAAACAGAAAATGAAATTAAACCATTAACAGGTAAAAAAATTTTAATTTTAGGAAATGGTCCAACTCGAATAGGGCAAGGAGTAGAATTTGATTATTGCTGCGTTCAAGCCGTACTTGGGTTACAAGATATTGGATATAAAACTATTATGTATAATTGTAATCCAGAAACTGTTTCGACTGATTTTGATATATCTGATCGTTTATATTTTGAACCCCTAACATTTGAGCATGTGATGAATGTTATTAATTTTGAAAAGCCAGATGGTGTGCTTGTTCAGTTTGGAGGCCAAACTCCACTTAATATTGCAAATCAATTACAGGAAGCTGGTGTTAATATTATTGGAACAGATCCCAAATCTATTGATTTAGCTGAAGATAGAAAAAAGTTTGGAGAAATTTTAAATAGTTTAAATATTCCAGCTCCAAATTGGGGAACCGCCTATTCAATTGATGAAGCATTAAAAATAGCTCAAAAAATAGAGTATCCTGTATTAGTACGTCCATCATACGTATTGGGTGGACGAGGTATGGAAATTGTATATGATGATGATGATTTAAAAACTTATGTGGCCAAAGCAGCATTGGTATCAGGTGATCACCCTATATTAATAGATGATTTTTTAGAAGATGCATTTGAATTTGATGTTGATGCAGTATCTGATGGTATAGATGTACATGTTGCTGGCATCATGCAACATATAGAAGAAGCAGGTATTCATTCAGGTGATTCCGCATGTGTGTTACCTGCTTATGAATTATCTGTGGATGATAGAAAAATAATAAAAGATTATACTTATAAATTAGCTACAACTTTACAGACTATTGGTTTAATTAATATACAGTTTGCAATTAAAAATCATCATGTATCTGTTTTAGAAGTTAATCCTAGAGCTAGTCGAACTATTCCATTTGTTAGTAAAGTAAAAAATATTCCATTAGCAAAAATTGCAGCCCAACTTGCAGTTGGAAAAAAATTAAAAAATTATAAATTAGATAAAACTATTAATAATGGCTTAGTAGCAGTTAAAAAGCCAGTTTTTCCATTTAATAAATTTCCAGACCAAAGTATTTTCTTATCCCCTGAAATGAAATCAACTGGTGAAGTTATTGGATTAGATACAAATTTAGGGTCAGCTTATGCGAAGGCTGAATTAGGGGCAGGTAATACAGTCCCTATAAAGGGTAGTATTTTTATTTCAGTTAATGATATTGATAAAATGAAAGTTATTCCTATTGCTAGAGACTTTGATGAGTTAGGGTTTAAAATTATTGCGACTACAGGCACTCAAAATTTACTTAATCAAAATGGTATTTTATGTGATGTTATTTCTAAAGTAGGTGAAGGTAGACCAAATATTGTAGATTACATTAAAAATGGAGATGTTCAATTTATTATTAATACTCCATTAGGTCAGAAATCACGATATGATGAATATGAGATTGGCAAAAGTTCTATTCGTTATAATGTTCCAGCAACTACTACTATCGCAGGTGCTCAAGCTGCTTTAAGGGCAATTAGAAGAATTAAAAATAATAAAATGAAGTATAGAAGTTTACAAGATATTTTTGGAGATAATAATAAATGAAAAATAATTTTTTTGAACCTATTGAACCTTTTAATGTGTTTAAATTAAATGTTTCAAACTTACATACTATCCATGTAGAGGAATCTGGCAATAAAAATGGTAAGCCTGTTATTTTTTTACATGGGGGACCTGGTGGTGGAACAGAGCCAATTTACCGACAATATTTTGACCCAAATAGGTGGAGAATAATTATTTTTGATCAGCGCGGGTGTGGAAAAAGCACTCCTGCATCTGAATTAACTGATAATACTACTTGGGATTTGGTTTCTGAT
>MDSW01160356.1_pt1 | contig 10391 bp, 9 predicted proteins | sample 811171 | NCBI WGS metagenome assembly MDSW01 (sample SAMN05326641, study PRJNA326480) | marine metagenome | isolation source: seawater | place: Atlantic Ocean: North West | collected 2012 | reverse complement strand
TGATTACAGATCAGTACTTTTTAAGTATGTTTAAAACAACACAGGCGTTATCAAAAATACCTTGTTCTTTTAGGCTAACTACACTAAGAAATGAAAGTTTGGTAACTAGAGCTAGAAATATTCTTACAGCAATGTTTTTAGAAAGCGATGCATCACACCTATTCTTTTTGGATGCAGATATTGAGTGGGAGCCAGAAGCCATTATGAGAGCAATATCAGCAGATAAAGATATTGTTGCTTCTGCATATCCTAAAAAAGCGTTACCAATTCAGTATGCTTTAAATTTTAAATTTATTGATCCTGTAAACAAAAGAATTAGATTTGAAAATGGGTTAGTAGAAGTTCTAGACGCAAGCACTGGGTTTTTCTGTATTAAAAGACAAGTGTTTGAACGAATGATGCTAGAATATCCAGAACTTCATTATAAAAATGATAGCAATATTGATGACAAAATAGCCAAATATTGTTATGCGTTTTTTGATACACATATTGATGAAGAAGATAGAAGATATTTATCAGAAGACTATAGATTCTGTCGTCTTTGGCAAAAACTGGGTGGAGAAATTTGGTTAGATCCTAAAACTAAACTTAATCATATTGGAACATATACTTTTGAAGGTAATGTTGACGATATAATTTCAATTCATGGTCCGTAGTCATGAATATTAAGTTTCACTTAGTCAGAGAGTGGGAGGGTTTGGATATTCCAAGCCCTTTTCCTGCTTCTAAAGGTGTTCCTCCGTGGATGAAACACCTAACTCCAGAAGCGGAACGAGAAGACTATCAAACAGTTAAAAGATGTATTCCGTTTTTAGACGCAATGACTGCAGGATATATAATACCTTTACCTTTTGACCTAACCATTGCAATTACTCCAACAGGCAATCAGTTACTTTGGAAAAATGAAGAAGAAAAAGATCGTCTTTCTAAATATACAATAGTAGAAAGTCACGACTCTTCTCAATATCCTGGGGCGCCTTTCTCACAGTTTAAAGTAATAAAATTTTATAATCCTTGGATTATAGAAACCTCTCCTAACACATCTTGTATGTTTGTGCCTCCACTTAATAGGCCAGAATTACCTTATGTTCCACTATCAGGAATTGTAGATACCGATCAATATTTTAATACAGTAAACTTACCTTGTGTATTTCCGGGGTTAGCTGTTGGTCATCAAATTGAATTAAAAATGGGAACACCGATGATTCAAGTTATTCCTTTTAAACGACAAGAATGGAAAAGTTCTATTACAAATTTAAAAGAAGGCGTCTTAACAAGAGCACACGAAACTAGAGAGGACATGAGAAATGATAGAAAAGAATGGTATAGACGCAAAAAGTGGCAGAAAAAGGCATATAAGTGACGAAGACTTAGTTGGAATCCCTAAGTTTTATAACGAAGAACATGACTTTTACAGTTATAATTTATTTGATTTTCACAAGTTTAAATTAAATATAAATGCTACTAGTTTAATAAAAATAATAGAAAACTTTAGCACAGATTTTGAAGGCCGCAAATTTAGACAACCTTATACTCTTAATACTAATCTTTATGATGATGAAATTATTGAGGGGGTAAAATGTGTCAGTGATCTTATTTCTACAAACCCTGATGATTATCCTATAACTACAGTAGATGATATTAAAAAAGCTATAGTATATACTTTGACTGAAGAATACTTATCTTTTAAAAATGAAAATACTTTGATATTTTTAAGTGGAGGAGTAGATAGCGTATTAAATATGTTGTTAGCTAAAAGTATGGGTTTACCTGCAAAATACGCTCATATATATGAAGACAAAAACACAACTGCATATATAAAACACTTACAGAGAAGATTTAACTTAGATATTGAATATATTGATATAAAAGATGTTGAAATTACTAAGGATTTTTATAACAAAACACTTACTTATAACCCATATTTGTGGATTGCAGGGTCAGAAGGGCATGACATATATCTATCTGCAATAGCTTGTCAAGATAGATATAAAGAATGTCAGAATGTTATGATAGGAATACGAGAAAGATATTTAAATCAACATTTTTGGAATGTTTACTCATCAGTAAAAGATGATACTGAATTTAACTACTATAATTCAAAATATGGATCATATATTAAATACTTTCCAGACAAAGAAAAAACAATGTTATCAAGAAAATACGGTAATCCTTTAGAAAGACAGAGACATGTTTTTAAGTTTATGAGAAGTTATGTTAATTTTGAGGGTCTAACAAATAAAAATTTCGCTAAATCACATTATTCTAAAAACTTAATTAAAAATAGTTTTGGATTAGTAGACAAAGAGGAATTAATAAAAAACTCTTATAAAATTCCACAGATAGAACTATGCAAAGAAATTGATTCTGGGATATCGTTACCAAAGTGGATACCTATTACTTGGTATACAAATTGGCATATTTCTAACGCACAAAATCTCTATAACTGGTTCATAAACTATGAAAAATCAAAATGTTAGATAGGTATCAATTAGACTTATTAATTAACCAAACTTGCAACCTTAAATGCTATGCTTGCGATAGTTATTCCGATTATCTAAAAGGGGAGCAAGATTGGGATGAATTACAAGACAGTGTTAAGTCTTGGGCTAAAAAAATTATACCTATATGGGAACAGGGTAAAATACCTTTTGATAAAATAAAAATTATTGGAGGAGAGCCTGTTTTATACAAAAAACTTCCAGAATTATTATATTTAGTTAGAGAAAATTTTCCTAAATGGAGAATTGTCTTAGGTACAAATGGGTTACTTTTGAATAAAAAAACCAACGTGCTAGACGCAATTAAAGAAACTCATAGTGAAATATTTATATCTGTACACTTCTCAGATTCAAACTATCAGAAAAGATTAAAAAAAATATTACAAGAATGTATAGAGTATTTAGGGGATGATTATAGAAAAATAAATAGTAAAGGTAGTTTAGTACACTTAATTGATACTACAAGAACTAATTATTGGAAATTATATCATAAAAGAGATGAAAAAGGTATTCATCCTTATAACGCTAACCAAATAAAAGATAGTTATAATATTTGCGAAGCAAAATATTGTAAAGGCTTATATAAAAATAAATTATATAAATGTAGTGTTCACGCACATTTAAAAGATGGACTAACTCATTGGGGACAACAAGATAGCGAAGAATGGAAACCTTATACCAGTATCCAACCTGCTACTTTAGAGATGACGGAAGAAGAAATAATAGAATGGTGTCTAACAGATGAAGAACCTTTATGTAATATGTGTTCTCCTACTAACCATTATGTATCAAATGAAATGAAACAAAACGGGATGAAGTTTTCTAGTTCTTTCACAACACATTTATAAATTATGAAAAAACAAAAAATATATATCGGTGACGAAGACCTAGTAGGGATATCCAAATTTTATAGCAAAGAACATGATTTTTACAGTTATAATCTATTTGATTTTCATAAATTTGGTTTAGAGGTAAGAGGGTCAGCGATTATAGATATCCTAGAAGAATCTGAAACTAATAAACTAGAAGAAAAACCCCGACTTTGGGCCATGTCTGCTCTTAATTTTTATGATGATGAAATTATTGAGGGGGTAAAATGTGTTGACAAACCCTTAACTGTATCAAACAAAAGTCTTTCTTTAGAAGAAGTTAAAAAACTATATATTAAAACAATGTTAGAAGAATTATTAACTTTTAAAAATGAGCGTTCTTTACTTTTTCTAAGTGGTGGAATGGACTCCCTGATGCTTCTTTTGTTAGCTAAAAGTATTAATTTACCTATAACTTGTGTGTATATTAAACAGGACAGAAGACACGAAGATGAATATGTATGGTATTTAAAACAAAGATATGATTTAAAGTTAGATGAATATTTTTTCACAGATGTAGATTTACAAGACATTTATCCTAAGTTTTTAAAACTAAATCCTCAGATTTGGGCTACAGGTGCAGGAAGTGTAGACTTAATATTTCAAACAGTAGCTAACCAAAATAAATATAAAGAATATGATAATGTTATTATAGGAGATAGCTTTTGGGGAAGAATGGAGTACTTATCCTTAAGGTTATTATATAAAAAACATATAAAAAATATTACAGAGTTTGAAGAATATAATAAAATATATGGAAACTATAAACCTCACCCAGGAGAAATAAAAAATTTTGCTCTTGTAAATTCAATAAAAAATGTACATGATTTTATAGGTAATCATCTTAAATGTCAGAGAAATGTTTTTAATTGGGAAACTCTTACAAATAAATACATGCTTAAATCTGTAAATGTAAATAGAGAATTATGTAGTAGAGTTGCAAACATTCAAGAAGAAAAAATAAATTTAGTTAAAGTTGCCATGAGATTCCCTCAACAAGAAATTTGTAAAGAGATAGATTCTATGATAGAATTTCCTAAAGATATTAAAACAGGATTATATATACAAGGGTACTCAAAGCTAGATAATATTGTAAAATGGATGATAAATTATGAAAAAGCAAGACGCAAGGGTGGCGTGGCGTTGTAGAACTACGTTCTTACGTTGTGTCTCTCCGAGACAGCAATGTGTGTAATGTGCGAGCCTTGTTCCACAGCTTTTACACTCTGTGTTAACGTTGTTTACCAGCTATGCCCCAATAGTAGCATACTTTTTGATCTTCGTCAACACTTAAAAAATAAGATTTTATCTTTACTCTTTTGGGGCAAAAATTGTAATGAAACTGTAATATAAATATGGTATAATCTAATTGTAGACTACAGGTCTACACTTTTATGATGGCCCAACAGGGCACTAACCATATAAGGAGATAAAAAATGGTCAAATCATTATTAGCCGCTCTCGTGGCGGTGTTTGCTGTGACTTCAGTTGCAGAAGCACGAGAAATTCGTATTGTAGGTTCCTCTACAGTATATCCTTTCACAACAATCGTAGGCGAAACATTTGCTGCAGAAGGCAATAAGGCTCCAGTTATTGAATCAACCGGTACTGGTGGCGGAATGAAGTTATTCTGTGCTGGAATTGGCAAAAGTCATCCCGACTTTACAAACGCCTCAAGAGCAATCAAATCAAGCGAAAAAAAGAAGTGTGCTGCAAAAGGCATCACTCCTCTTGAGATGATGGTTGGTTACGACGGCATTGTATTTGCAAACAGTAAGAAGTCAGACGTGTTGAAAGTAACACCGCGTGAGTTATTTCAAGCTCTAGCTAAAGATGTTCCACAAGAAAACGGTAATTTAGTGCCAAACACATTCACACATTGGAATCAAATTAATAGTTCCTTTCCAGCTATTAAAATTGAAGTATTAGGACCTCCTCCCTCAAGCGGAACAAGAGATGCTTGGGTAGAGCTGGTTATGGAAAAAGGTTGTAAGACCTACGACTGGGTTAAAGCAATGAAGAAGAAAGACAAGAAAGCGTACAAAGGTATCTGTCACGGTATTCGCGAAGATGGTGCATTTGTAGAAGCAGGCGAGAATGATAACTTAATCATCCAAAAGCTAACTAATAATCCAAATGCTTTTGGAATCTTTGGGTTTTCCTTCTTAGATCAGAACACAGATGTTATTCAAGGCTCTCCTATTGCGGGCATTGTTCCAACATTTGATTCTATTGCAGATGGTTCTTATCCTGCAAGTCGTGGTTTATATGTATACGCTAAAAAAGAGCATATGGATGTAACACAAGGCATGACAGAGTTCATGAAACTTTATCTATCAGATGACGTAGCAGGTGCTGACGGTTCTTTGGGTGATGCTGGATTAATTCCACTTCCACAAAAAGAACTTGAAAAAGTACGAGCTAACGTACTACAATAGATTTACAAGTGGGAGCGGGTAAAATTACTCGCTCCCACAAACATTAAGAGGATAACATGTTTATTTGGATAGGACCTAAACAAAAACAATCAGGGTTTAATGAGGACTTATTAAAGAATTTTTTTCGTATTAGCAGTTGGCTTACAATAGCTATTACATTTTGTATTGTTGGTAGTTTAGCCTATGAGACAATAAAGTTTTTTACAATGATTCCAGTTGGTGACTTTTTCTTTAACACCAACTGGTCCCCGCAAACTGCTTTCAGAGCAGATTCAGTAGGCTCATCAGGAGAATTTGGACTAATTCCTTTATTATGGGGAACACTTTTTATTACTGCTATTGCAATTATAGTAGCGGGGCCATTAGGCTTGCTAAGTGCAATTTTAACGTCAGAATACTTAAAACCTAAAGTAAGACTAATTGTTAAACCTTTATTAGAGATATTAGCAGGAATACCTACAGTAGTTTATGGATTCTTTGCCGCACTAGTATTAGGACCGTGGCTAAGAAACAGTGGCACTACATTAGGACTAGATGTATCAACAGAGTCAGCTTTAGCCGCAGGACTAGTTATGGGTATAATGATTATACCATTAATTAGTAGTATAGTTGACGATGTGTTAACAGCGGTACCTGCGTCTATGCGAGATGGCGCAAGAGGGCTAGGAGCCACGCGAGAAGAAACTATTTTACAAGTTATAATGCCCGCAGCATTGCCAGGTATTGTAGCAGGATTTATTATGGCTATTAGTAGAGCTATAGGAGAAACAATGATTGTTGTTATGGCCGCAGGACTTGCCGCTAACCTTACAATTAATCCTCTTGAAGCAGTTACAACAGTTACAGTGCAAATTGTTACTCTACTAATAGGAGATCAGGAATTTGATAGTGCTAAAACATTAGCTGCATTTGCTCTTGCTTTTACACTTTTTATTATAACTTTTATCCTCAATTGGATAGCATACAGGAATTATAAAAATGCAGTCAATAGACTTAAACAGTAGATTAACAGGTCGTAGACGTAGAATACAAAAAAGCCTTGAATGGTCTTGTTATGGTGCCGTTACTGTAACAGCTATTTTAATGTTGTTATTCTTTTCAACATTAGGATATCGGGGCATTGGGGCCTTTACACAGACTAAGATAGATGTAGTAGTAACAGAAGTACATTCAACAACCAAGAAAACTATTAACAATTCTATGTATAATTTATTTAACAACCCAGACCGTAAGACAAAAAAAGATTTAAGACAATTAGTCACGCCAAACGCGTATAGCACTATAGATATTAAAGAATCTGGCACCTATACCTTAATTGCTCATACAAACGTAGATATGTATGTTAAAGGGGTGTATGATAAACTTTCTAACACTCAAAGAAAAGTAGTTGATAAACTCATCTCAGAAGAAAAGATATATAAAACATGGAACTGGAGTTTTTGGACAAATGCAGACAGTCGCTCTCCTGAGATTGCTGGTATATGGGGAGCAGTAGTAGGTACATTTTATACTATAACTATTGCTTTATTATTTGCTTTTCCGATAGGAGTAGGTTGTGCAACCTATATGGAGGAGTTTCCTAAAGCAAAGGGAGCTGGTTGGAGAAGATATAGGGACTTTATGGAAATTAATATTAACAATCTAGCAGCAGTTCCTAGTATAGTATATGGATTGTTGGGTCTAGCAGTTTTTATACAATTTTTTGGCTTACCAAGAAGTGCAAGTTTGGTAGGAGGATTAACACTAGGGGTTCTTACTTTACCTACTATTGTTATTGCCTGTCGCACAGCTTTGAGAACCGTACCGCAAGCAGTTCGAGATGCTTCAAACGGATTAGGCGCAAGTAGGTTACAAACAACCATCTATCAAGTTTTGCCAGCAGCTATGCCTGGTATCATAACAGGGACTATTATAGGCATTGCAAGAGCGATAGGAGAAAGTGCTCCACTTATAATGATTGGAATGGTCGCATTTATTCTTACAGCCCCAACAAGTATTACTGACCCTGCTACAAGTTTGCCTGTGCAAATTTATTTATGGGCTGACTCACCAGAAAGAGGTTTTGCTGAAAAAACTAGTGCAGCAATTTTAATACTATTATTAATACTAGTAACATTAAATTTATTAGCTATATGGTTAAGAAAGAGATTTGAAATAAAATGGAAATAGACGAAAGAACAACTCTTACCCTTACAAAGAGTCAAAAAATTGAAGTAAGAGACTTAAACATTTGGTATGATGATTTTCATGCTATAAAAAGTGCTAATTTAAAAATTAGAAAAAATAATGTTACTGCGCTTATTGGACCGAGCGGTTGTGGTAAAAGCACCTTCTTAAGAGCACTTAACAGAATGAACGATTTTATAGATGATTGTCGGACTAAAGGGTCAGTAGGTATTGACGGAACCGATATTTACAGAACACAATATACTAATGTTAATAATCTTCGCAAAGGGGTAGGAATGGTATTTCAAAAACCAAACCCTTTTCCTAAAAGCATATATGAAAATATAGCGTATGGTCCAAAGTTACATAGAATGGCCGAAAACAAGTCAGAGCTAGATAAGATTGTAAAAACAAGTTTACAAAAAGCAAACCTTTGGGAAGAAGTTAAAACAAGACTAAATGACCAAGCTTTTGAATTAAGTGGGGGCCAACAACAAAGGTTATGTATTGCTAGGTCTTTGAGTGTTGACCCACAAATACTTTTATTAGATGAGCCATGTAGTGCGTTAGACCCTATTAGTACTAACGCTATTGAAGAGTTAATTTTAAAACTAAAAAAGAATTATACTATTGTAATGGTTACTCATAACATGCAACAGGCAAAACGTATATCAGACACGACTGCGTATTTTCATATGGGAGAAATTATTGAAGTAGGATCAACTAAAAAGATTTTTGACAATCCTAATCACAGGTCAACAAAGGCATATGTAAGCGGAGAGTTTGGATAAAATACCTTAGAAAAGTAACTGAAGGAAAATAGCCATTGACAATAACAGTAAAAAATGCTAAAATAAGAAATGATTAAAATTTTACATAGTGCTGACTGGCACATTAACTTACATAAGAAAAAAGTTCCTTACGAGTGGCAAGCTAATAGGTTTAGGCTATTTTTTGAAGAAATTCACAAATTAGAAAAAGACTGTGATGTGCATATCTTAGCTGGAGACGTTTTCGATAGAAAACCCGAACCAGATGAGGTGTGCCTTTTTTTGCGTTTTGCAAACTCAGTCACAATTCCGACATACATAATTCCGGGAAACCACGAAGCCACTCGAAAAGGCAAAACATTTTTGGAGCATTTTCATGAACAACATGCTATTACGAATCCAAATGTGGTACTTATTACAGAAAATAAACGTGAAGAGGTTCGGGGTCAAGGATTTTGTTTTTTCCCATACGGAGAAATGCAAACAGACAATCTACCGACGTATGAGGAAGGTGATGTTTTGGTTGCTCATATTAGGGGAGAAGTGCCTCCACATATCACTCCCGAGTACGATTTTGAAAAGCTTCGTCCCTGGCAACTCATACTTCTTGGTGACATACACTTTAATCATCGTTACTTGGATTATCCTGCTTATTATAGTGGTAGTCCAATGAATGTTACTTTTGATAGAGATGCCACTAAAAAATATGGAGTTAATGTTATTGACTTTATAGATCATCAAAATCATAGTGTAGATTTTAAAGTGTTAGATTTACCTAAATTAGTTAGAAAAACAGTAGAAGTTGACGATAAACTTGTTGAAGATACTTATCACCATACTATTTATGAAGTTACTGGAAATTTAGATGAACTAAGTAAGATAAAAGATTCTAAACTTTTAGATAAAAAGATAGCACACAAACCTAACGAAGACTCTAAGTTAGATTTAAAGGACAAAACTATTGTCGAAGAGTTAAGTTTATATCTTGAACATATTAAAGTTGGTAATTCTAAAAAAGTAATAGATGAGTTTTTAGAGCTAAACTTAAATGTATGATCTTGATTTATCTTTAAATCGTGTATATTGGAAATATTTACAAACAGGAACTTTTATGCGTCCTGAACACGGTTATTGGGGTGATGAATATATACCAACGTTAGGGTCAACAATAACTTGCCCTCAATATACCCGATCACATAAAACTATAAAAGAAGATTTAATTTTTCTATCTACTAAGTTTGCAGAAAAATATACTGATTATAAGTTTACTCTAGCCTTAAGCGGAGGAATAGACGGAGAAGTTACTGCCGAAGCCTTTTATCAATTAGGAATTCCTTTTGATGTAATCTCTCTAAGGTTATTTGGAGGTGCCAATGATTTTGATATTGTGTATGCAGCAAAGTATTGTAAAGAAAGAAACATATCTCATAGAATTATAAAACTAACAAAAGAGAGAATTATAGAAGAGATATTTCCAAAAGCTCATAAATTAGGACAATTTACTCACTCAATGAGTCAAATATGTCTCACTAGACTTTTTGATTTTGTGGACGAAGATACTATACTAGTTTTTAGTGGACATAACCCAGATGTGCATCCAACTTTTGGATGGGGGTGGTGGGAAGACTCTCCTAATTTAGTTAAATA
>MDSW01150821.1_pt1 | contig 10391 bp, 10 predicted proteins | sample 811171 | NCBI WGS metagenome assembly MDSW01 (sample SAMN05326641, study PRJNA326480) | marine metagenome | isolation source: seawater | place: Atlantic Ocean: North West | collected 2012 | reverse complement strand
TGCAAACCGGACTCAATGCGTTCTAGAGTGAATTGCGCACCGGTTCAGGAAACACCATCACCCCTTCCCCGCCCGACGGGGAAGGGGTTTTTATGCCGAACACGGCAATCCAGAGACAGTAACACATGCCAGAGACAAACACATGGCTGACGTTGCTTACGCTTGCCATGACGTGAAGCTGCGCCGTCATCGCCCCCATGACACGGCACGGATAGAGAATCCAAACATGTCAGCTCAGGCGGGTAATCAGCGCCTTCATCATGTCTTTGAGGGTGTCCTGCTCTTTTTTGCTATACTCCCTCAAGACCCTTTTTTCATGGGCCAGAGCCCGGGGGATAAGATCCTCCACCAGCGCACGCCCCTTGGCCGTAATGGCGACAAATACCTTGCGCCGGTCTTCTTCGGAGAATCGCCGATCCACCAGACCGTCTTCGGTCATACGGTCAATCACCTTGGTCAGCGTAGATTGCTGCATCATCACATAATCACATAATTCACCGATGGTCAGTTGATCCCGATCCCGCAACGTCGCCAGCACCCGCCAAGTCGGCACGCTGACTTTCTGTTTCTTGATCTGGGTATGAAAATCGTTACTGACCAGAAAGGATACCCGCGCCAGCAAATACAGCAGATAATTGTCAATGAACCTGTCCGCCTCATGGTGAGGAGGGGGGCCGGCACGGCCTTGTCCGGGCTGTTTGCTGCCGGACACCCTTGCCGGTTTTTTTTCCGGTTTCCTGTTGTTTTCCACTATCTTATCTCATCCAGGCTTTTTGTTGTTCCATCATAACAAAGGGGGGATGGCCTGCCTAGGCGGGATTCATCCCCTGCGCCGCTCAAAAAGTTAAAAGGTAATGTCCCCTTCCATAAAGTCAAAAACATATTGAGGGGTTCCGTCCGTCAGTCGTTTGGGGATCACACACTGAGCCAAAGAGAAAGCATGGCTTGCCCCCAAAAAGAAACATGCTTATCCTCTTGCCGGATCAGGGGTGTGGCCCGCCTCTCCCACGGGAACGGGCCATGAGACAACGACACAAAATAAAAAGGGAATGCTGCATGCCGGAAGACACTGTCGCCAAAGATATGTCTGTCGCTTATATCAATCATCCGAAGTTCAGAAAAATGCTGGCGCGCCGCACTGCCGTCACACTTGGCCTAACAGCCTTTATTCTGCTCGTCTACGGATTTTATATTTTCGCCACCGCCTATCTGCCGGAACTGATTGCCCAACCGGTGAGCAACGGGGCTACCCTGACCTGGGGCATTATTCTGGTGCTCGCCGTAATTGTCAACGGCATGCTCTGCGCGGGAGTGTACACCTGGTGGGCGAACCGCCGGTTTGACGTCCTCAAAGACGAGTTTCTGAAGGAGGTCAAAAAATGAAAAAACGGATGTTTCCTCCTTTCCTGATCAGAATCTGTGCCGGGCTCGCGGCGGGCGCGGGCCTGCCGGCGCTGGCCATGGCGGCCGGCGGCGGCATTGACGGGGAGATCGAAAAACAGCCCCTCAATCTTAACGCCATCGCCATGTTTTTTCTCTTTGTGCTGGCCACGCTGGGCATTACCTGGTGGGCGGCGCGGCAAAACAAGACCCGGGACGATTTTTATGCGGCCGGCGGCGGCATCAAGCCGTGGCAAAACGGCACCGCCATCGCCGGGGATTTTATGTCGGCGGCCACCTTTCTGGGCATTACCGGGGCATTGTTCGCCTTTGGCTATGACGCCACGCTGCTGGCCGTAGGGGTGATGGCGAGCTGGCCGGTGATCCTGTTCCTGATCGCCGAACGGCTGCGCAATCTTGGCAGTTATACCTTTGTGGATGTGGTGTCCTTCCGCCTCGATAAAAAACCGATCCGCACCCTGTCCGCCATCGGCTCCCTGTCGGTGGTGATTTTCTACCTTATCGCCCAGATGGTCGGAGCCGGCAAGCTGATCCAGCTGCTGTTCGGCATGGATTATGTTTATGCGGTGATACTGGTCAGTTTCCTGATGATCCTCTATGTGAGTTTTGGCGGCATGCTGGCCACCACCTGGGTGCAGCTGATCAAGGCCATCCTGCTGCTGATCGGCGGCAGCTACATCGCCTTTGCGGTGCTGGTGCATTTTGACTTCAACCTGAATGCCATTCTGGAAAGCGCCGTCACCCATCACCCGCGCGGAACGGAAATCATGAAACCGGGCCTGTGGATGGACAATCCGATCTCCATCATGTCGCTGGGCCTGACCATGATGTTCGGGATCATGGGTCTGCCCCACATATTGATGCGTTTCTTTACCGTCAAGGACGCCAAGGATGCCCGCAAGTCAGTATTCTATGCCACCTCCATCATGGGCTATTTCTACATCCTGATCGTCATTATCGGTTTTGGCGCCATCAGCTTTGTAATGAACAATCCGGACTATTATGACGCCGCGGGCAAGCTGATCGGCGGCGGTAATATGGTGGCGCTGCATCTGACCCATATCACGGGCGGCAATCTGATGCTGGGTTTCATGTCGGCGGTCGCCTTTGCCACCATTCTGGCGGTAGTGGCGGGGCTGACGCTCGCCGGCGCGGCGACCGTGGCCCACGACCTTTATGCCAAAACCTTCCGCACCACCCCCGTTACCCATGTGGAGGAACTGAAGGTATCGCGCATTTCCACTTTCGTGCTGGGCGCGATCGCCGTCATTCTCGGCATCGCCTTCGAACATCAGAATATCGCCTTTATTGCCTCACTGGCCATGGCGATTGCGGCAAGCGTGAATTTCCCGATCCTGATCCTGTCCATGTACTGGCGGGGACTGACCACTCGCGGGGCGGTGTGGGGCGGGATTGCGGGGCTTGTCTCCTCCATCGGGCTGATGATTCTGGGGCCCGGTGTGTGGGTCGATGTGCTGGGCAACAGTGAAGCCATCTTCCCCCATGCCTATCCCACCTTCTATTCCATGCCGCTGGCGTTTATCGTCATCTGGCTGATATCTCTCACCGACAGGAGCAAACGGGCGCAAACGGAAAAAGCCCTGTTTGACGAACAACTGGTGCGTTCCGAAAGCGGCATCGGTGCCACCGCAGCGGCCAAACATTAACCACTTCACCAACCAAACTCAAAGGCCCCGCCTGAACTTCAGGCGAGGCCTTTTTTGTCATATGGGGTGATCGACGGTTAACGGTTAGAAGCCGTAGGCGGCGCCGAGCTCAGGATCCTTTTCCGCCACCCGCCGGGCCAGATCCACAATCACCTTGGCCTGTTTCCAGGTGGCGTCATCCTGCATCTTGCCGTCGATCATCACCGCACCGGTGCCATCCGGCATGGCCTCCAGGATTTTTTTGGCAAACAGCACCTCATCCACATCTGGGCTGAAGACTTTCTTGGCGATGGCAATCTGCTTCGGATGCAGCGACCAGGCCCCCACGCAGCCCATGAGAAACGCATTGCGGAACTGTGCCTCACAGGCCGCATCGTCGGAAAAGTCGCCGAACGGGCCGTAAAAGGCCTTTAACCCATAGGTCATACAGGCATCGACCATTTTGGCCACCGTGTAATGCCACAGATCCTGTTGGAACAGCATGCGCGTTGCCCCATCCCCCGCGCTGTCTTCCAGCACGCCATAAAAGGGATGACCGCCGCCCACACGGGTGGTTTTCATGCCGCGCGAGGCCGCAAGATCCGCCGGCCCCAGGCTGATGCCGTGCATGCGCGGGCTGGCCGCTGCGATCTCGGCCACATTATTCACCCCCTGCGCCGTTTCCAGAATGGCATGGATCAGGATTGGTTTTGTGATTTCATGACGGGCTTCGAGCTGCGCCAGCAGCTGGTCCAGATAATGAATGTCCCACGGTCCTTCCACCTTGGGCAGCATGATCACATCCAGCTTATTCCCCACCGCGCCGACAATTTCCGTCAAATCATCCAGCACCCAGGGCGAATTCAGGCAGTTGATGCGGGTCCACAGGCCCGTATCCCCGAACTCCACGGATGTGGCCACCTCGATAAAACCGGCCCGGGCGGCTTCTTTGGCGTCGGCGGGAATGGCGTCCTCCAGATTGCCCAGCAGCACATCCACCTGCCCCACCATATCCGGGACCTTGGCGCGCATCTTTTCCACATGCGGCGGGAAAAAGTGAATCATACGCTCCAGCGCCACCGGAATTTCCCGATACGGCTCCGGCGCCCCGATGGCCAATGGTTTGAAAAAATCTTTTGGCGGTTTTCTCATTTTGATAAACTCCCTGACTGATCCGCCCCGCCCTTGGGGCCGGGACCGAAAAATGCCGTAATGTTTATTAAATCATAGAAATAGTCATCCGTGTTGTTTATTAATCTACCAAGATATTGGCATAAATCCACAGAAAATTTCGCAGTTGCGAAAAGATATGCAATTTTCTTATGATGAAAAAGAATATTTATGCTGTAATGCAGCATAACGCCGCCCGAATCCCGGATTTGGCTGCCCAGACAAATCGGCCAGACAAGTCAGCCAGATAAACCAGGACGCAACGGCTCATCAGGATAGGACATGACCCAGGACATCACTTTGGCAGATTTTATTGTTATCGGGGGCGGCATAGCAGGAGCCAGCGCCGGATATTTCTTGTCGGAACTTGGCAGGGTTGTTCTTCTGGAACGGGAAAATCAGCCCGGCTATCACAGCACCGGCCGCTCCGCCGCCGTGTTCAGCGCCACCTACCAGCACGGCGACAGGGTATTACGGGCCCTGGTGCTGGGCAGTGCGGATTTTCTTGAAAACCCGCCGGCGGGTTTTGCGCAACACGATCTCTTGTCTCCCCGGCAGATGATGTATATTTGCGACCGGGCCGATTTCACGGCGCTTGAAGACATGTATGACACGCTGGCCCGCGTCACCGAAGACATAACCTGGCTTGCGGCAGACGAAATTGCCAAACTGCTGCCGGCCTTAGCCCCGCCATTTCAGGAAAAGGCCCTGCTGGAACGGCATGTGAAGGACATTGACGTCCATGGGCTGCATGAGGGTTTCCTGCGCGGACTCAGGGCCCGGGGCGGACAGGTGCAACTGGAGGCCCCGGCCCAGGATATCACCTTTACAAAAGGCCATTGGCAGGTGCATACCCCGGCCGGTACCTATCGCGCACCCATCGTGGTTAATGCCGCCGGTGCCTGGGTGGACAAGATTGCCGCGCGGGCCGGCGTCCGTCCTATTGGCATCCGACCTCTGCGGCGCACGGCCATCCTGGTGGACCCGCCTAAGGGCCAAAATGTCGCCGCCTGGCCTTTTGTCACCGAGGTGCATCAGAAATTCTATTTCAAACCGGATGCCGGCAGGCTTCTGGTCTCCCCCATGGATCAGACCCTATCCGATCCCTGTGACGCCCAGCCGGAGGAACTGGATGTGGCCTATGCCGCCCATTATATCGAACAGGCCCTGAATACACCGGTGCGCCGCATTCATCACCGCTGGGCCGGCCTCAGAAACCATGTGGCGGATCACCGCCCGGTAGTCGGTTTTGCCCCGGAAGCCCCGGGCTTCTTCTGGCTTGCGGGACAGGGCGGTTTTGGCATCAAGACCGCCGTGGCGCTGGGCCGGATCACCGCTTCGCTCATTAACCGAACCGGCCTGCCGGAAGACTTAGTGGCGCGGGGCCTTATGGAAAGAGATATTTCCCCGCTGCGCCTGTTCGGATAGGGGTCGATGACGGTCCACAGGCTTTGCGGATTGCCTCGTCATGCCTTAAGCGCGATCCGGCCTTCACCGGGGCCCCGGAAAGACACCAGAATTGTGTATCATTAACCCGGATAAAATCTAATCCAGCACAAATGGCACCGGATAGGCGCCCAACCGTTTTTCCACCTTGGCCCGGGCGGCGGCGGACGCGCCCGGCTTCAGCCGGATCGTGGCCAGTGTGCCCTGCTGCGGGTCCGCATCAACATGAATGTCCGCCAGATCCGGAATATCGGCCAGGGCGGCGGCAAATTCCCGGCGAATGGCATCATAACGCAGAGCCGGTTTGAAGATCTTGCCCACGGCGGTCAGCGGCAAGTGATCCAGAATATAGATCGCCTTGGGGATGGCGGCCCGTTCGGCAATATGTTCTTTGGCAAAGGCCAGAAGATCCTCTTCCGTAACCATCGCGCCAGGTGTGAGGCTGACATAGGCCACAGGCAGCTCACCGGCATAACTGTCCGGCTGGCCAACCGCCGCCGCTTCGCGCACCGCCGGATGGCGGGTCAGGGCATTTTCGATCAGCGCCGGATCAATATTGTGACCCCCGCGGATAATCAATTCCTTGACCCGGCCCGTAAGCCAGAAATACCCGTCGCTGTCCTGACGTCCCATATCGCCGGTATTCAACCAGCCGTCTGCCACCCAGATATCTTTATTGGCCTCCTCTTGGACATAGCCGGGGAAAACATTGGGGCCCTTGATCACCACTGCGCCGATCTCATCCGGGACACAATCGCGCACATAACGCCCCGCTTCATCCAGAATGACGGTTTTCATCTGTTGATAGGGCAGACGCAAGCCAATGGAGCCTACCCGCCGTTCACCATCCCTGGGATTGAAACTGCTGGCACAGGTGCCTTCGGTCAGGCCATACCCCTCCAGCAGGGCAAGGCCGGTCAGGGCCTCAAACCGGCGAATGGTTTCCCGCGGCATGGGCGCCGCGCCGCAAATGGCAAAATCGAGGGAACTGAGATCTTCGCCCTCCAGCGGCACGGACAGCAGGCTTGCATAAACCGTGGGCACCGCTGAAAAGAACGTCACCCGATATTTTTCCACAATTTTCCAGAAATTGGCGATCAGGGCCGGCGTACGGTATCCCATCGGCGTCGCGAGGACCACCGTCGCCCCGTGCAGAAAACAGGTCAGGCCCGTCACCATGGCCGCATTCACATGAAACAGCGGCAAACCGCACAGCCCCACGGCCTCTTCCCCGATCTGGCCCGCCACCGCGATCATCAGGGCATCCGCCACCTCGTTACGATGGGTATGCTGCGCCAGCTTCGGCACCCCCGTGGTACCGCCGGTATGGAACAGAGAACAGATGTCATCAGGCCGGATCCGGCGGCCACTATCTAGCATCGCGGCGTTATACCGGTCAATGACGTCCTCATAAGGTATAACATCGGGAGGTATAATATCGGGATCATTGCTGTCTGCGGCGCCGCCCACCCGGATAATCTTTTCCAGCGACGGCACCAGATCCCGTACCGCCAGGGCCTTGTCCCAGAGATCGGTGCCCGGCACCGGCCCCAGGGCGACGAGGAGTCGGCTTTTGGCCGCGCACATGATCCCCGCAATATGTTCCACATCCAGAAGCGGGTTGATAGGATTGACAATGCCGGCCGCTTCGCCGCCCCACAACACAAAATGCGTTTCCGGCAAATTGGGCAACAGGTAGGACACCACATCCCCAGGCCCAAGGCCCAGATCATGAAACAGATTGGCGGTCTGTGTCACACGGGTGAAAAGCTGGCCGTAGGTGAGGGTCCGGGGTGGCTCCTCCGGTTGGGCCGTGGCAAGAAACTGCAAGGCCGGCTTGTCGGGCATTTGCCGCGCCGCTCTGGCGATGACGGCATAGCTGGTAAACTCCCCGTCATACCGTTCCTCAAGCGGCACGCTTTCGATGGCTTCAATATCCGACAGTTGCGCAACCTTCATCCCCTATTTCCCCATATCTGACCCTGTGACATAAACTCTGGCAACAGGCTACACCATTGTGAGAAAAGAAGAAAGAACCGATGGCTCCCTACGGCGCCTGCGTGTCCTTCTGATGACAATTCACTCTAGAACGAGACCCGGCCCATCAACATGTCCTTAAACATGACGAAGTCCCCCATCAGGCTGTAGAGCGGATACTGGAAGGTGGCCGGTTTGTTTTTTTCAAAAAAGAAATGCCCCACCCAGGCAAAGCCGTATCCGCAGATCGGCAGCACCAGAAGCAGCAGGAAGGACCCGGAAAACACTGCATAGAAAAACAGCAGGATGACCAGGGCCGTGCCCAGAAAATGAAGCCGGCGACAGGTGCTGTCCGCATGTTCGGACAGATAATAGGGATAAAATTCACGAAACGATCTGTATTTCCGGGTCATGTACGCCTCCCATTAGAGTGAATTGTGAATAGGTTGGCTCAATTCACTCTGGCCTCCAATATATCGTTTTTGAAACCCGAGTCTCAACAGTTTTACGAATCCCAAATTGGGACTCCCTGAATCATAATGCAGGATCAGCATCTTACCGAGGCACATTCTCTTGAAGTTAAGAATGTGGTAATGTTTCTGTTCGTCACGGGAAAGGTGGGGAAGAAAAAATGCTAAAATCTCAGCTTCGCACATTTTGTGCAGCGTTTGTCATTTCCTATGTGCTGTCCGTTATTCTGATTGTCGGTTTTGGCGCCTGAGCCGGCGCCAAACAAGCTTCACGACGCGTTATTCTGCATAGAGCCATATTCTGCATTGACTCAATTATAAGGAGATTGACGCGAAACGCCGTCCCTCTAGGCACAAAAATATTTTCGACAGATCACGGAATCCACATATCTTATTGACACGTAAAGAACACTGCCGTTAGATCGTCCCTCAACGGGCGAGGGCTTCGTTTGTCAAATTTTTCAAAAAACGCCTCCAGCACACGCCGGCTGTCCCCGCCGTCGGCAAGGCAGCTGCGGAATATTTCCTGCACCCCCGCCTCTTCCAGCCGGGTGCCGTCATGACAGGGGGTTTCAGCCAGCACATCACTATAGATAAACAAGACATCCCCGGCTGCCAAGGGAAGCCTCCTGTTGATATAGTCGGCCATTGGCTCCACCCCCAGCGGCAGCCCCTCGGGATCCAGGAGCTCCACCCGCTCCGTTCCCCTTTTCCCCAGCAAGGGCACCGGACAGGCTGCCGAGGCATAGGTCAGTGTCCTTTCCGCGGCATCAATCAGGCCACAGAACATGGTCGCAAACTGTTCCACCGGCAACAGCTTGCACAGTTCCCGATTCAGCACCTCAAGGTAAGCCGCCGGAGACTCCATTGCGGCCACCTGCGAGATCAGAGAATGCAGCCGGAACGTATTGAGGGCCGCGGAGACCCCATGCCCGGCAAAATCCACCATATAAAAAAACAGCTTTTGTTCACCAAGCCGCTGCAAACCCCAGAAATCTCCCCCTAGCTCGTCGGAACTTTCATAACGATAGGCGACCTGAATCCGCATCTCCTTTTCCACTTCATCCAGAAGCTCCTGGCGCGGCAGCAACGCAGTCTGCATGTCCCGGGCAATTTCCAGATCACGGGTCAGGCGCTTCCGATACGCTCTTAAGTCCCGCAGCAAAAACCTGTTTTCCAGATGAATTCGGGTTCGGGCGCAGATTTCCAATGGCGAGATTGGTTTGGCAATCAGGTCCGTGGCCCCAGCATCAAACACCTGGGCACGTTCTTCCGGTTCGGACATGGCGGTTTGTACCAGAATGGGCAAGTCACTGAACATCTCATGCGCCCTGAGTTTTCGACACACCTCGAACCCGTCCGTATGGGGCATGATCAGATCCAGAATAACCAGATCCGGGTTGAGTTGACTGATTTTATCCAGAGCATCCTGACCGTCAACGGCAAGATGAAGGTTATGGAATCCCGCCTGGGTCAGATAGTTATGGATCAGAAGCCGATTAAGCTCCACATCATCGACAATCAGAATACATCCGCCGAGGACTTCCCTGTTAATGATAGACGACGTTTTCTTCATTGATCATTCCAGCTCCGTGACAATCCTGATCCTCCCCCGAAAGCATAAAAATTGTTTTTGCCACAGGCAGGCTATGCGGTTCATCTCCTCCGCGCTCATTCAATATCAAACATCTTGTCAAAACGGGCCACGACAAACATACGTTTCACCTGCCCTTGCGGCCCGCGCAGAATCAGTCTTGACGACGCCTTGCTGATTTCATCCCGCGCCAGAAGCAACATGCCAAGACCGGCAGAATCAATAAAATCAACGTCAGAAAGGTCAATGATGTTTTCCACTGCCCTCTCTGCCAGCATATGATCAATCATTTCCCGGAATTCTTCCAGATCGGAAAAAGTCACCTTTTCTCTCAGTTTGGCTTCATTCACACCGTTTTTTTTGATCAATTGATAGCGCATTCATATCCCCTTGTTCTGGAACAATACTCGCGTGAATCCCTTCACCATTCACTCTAGAGTGAATGGTGAAGGGGTTGGCTCAATTCTGTTGGCGGATTGCGGCCCGCCTCACGCGGAAGACGGCGCCGGGCGATGCGGGGCATCGGGCCAGGCGTCTGACAACGTGAGCGGCCCCAAGCCGCCAACCCGAAGGGCCGATCCGCTCTGGCCCAGTTCCTGCGGGATTTGGCTTGGCCGTACCGCCAGTATGACCTGCACCAAATCCCTGGCTCCTGAACCAGACCTGACCGGCAGAATGGGTCAACCT
>MDSW01101219.1_pt1 | contig 10391 bp, 8 predicted proteins | sample 811171 | NCBI WGS metagenome assembly MDSW01 (sample SAMN05326641, study PRJNA326480) | marine metagenome | isolation source: seawater | place: Atlantic Ocean: North West | collected 2012 | reverse complement strand
TTTTTCATAAATTCAAAATCAGTTTTAATGACATCTAAGTATGAAGGTATGCCAAATGTAATACTTGAGGCTAGTTCATTTGGTATAAAATGTTTAATAACAAACTTTCCTGGTTCGTCTTTTTTTAAAAATTTCAAAAATGTTATTATTTCAAAAAAAATTATTAGAGAGTATGCGAAACAAATTTCTAAATTAGACAATAAAAGAAAATTACCAGAAAAATTTTTAAATAATTTAATGATCAACTCTGAAAAAAAATTCCAAAAATGCTTTAAATAATGAAAACACTTATTATTGGAAAAAATAGTTTTTTTGCAACAAAGTTTAAAGTTCTAAAAAACTCAAAATCAATTTCACATAAAGCTTTCAAAAAAGAAAAGCTACTTAATTATGATAAAATAATTTTATTAAGTATGCCAAACTTTTATAAAACAAAGATATCCAAAATTAAATTTGAAAAAGAAATATTTCAAAAAATAAAAGATAAAAAAATAATATATTTCTCAACTAGCCTTGTTTATCCTAATAAGCTCAATAACAAAGAAAATGATATCAGACCTCAAAATTTTTATGCAAAAAATAAGATTAAAGTTGAGAATGAAATAAAAAAAAATTTTGAAAACTTTTTAATTATCAGAGCACCCATTGTCTTTAATAAAAAAAAATTTAGCAAAAATAGTTTTTTTGATACTTTGAACAAAAATTTTAAAAAAAATCTGATAAAATTTAATATTGATTTTAAATCAAGACGAGATTTGATAACTTTAGATGATTTGTTTAGATATTATCAAAAAATGGATAAAATTAATTTGGTAGGCACATTTAATATAGGATCAAAAAAAGGCTTTTCTGTTAAAGAAATTGTTAATGAATATTTTGGAAAAAGACTGAAAAATAAAAAAATTAATTATTATTTTAACAAAAAAGTAACACATTTAACATTAAGTGTAAAAAAAATTGAAAAAATTTTTCCAAATTGCGGACAAAAGATTTATAAAAATGCGTTAAGAGAATTAAAGAAATGAAAGATTTAATTATTACAGGCGGATTAGGTTTTTCGGGTAAACATTTTTTTAAGTTTAGTCAGAAATACTTTAAGAAAATAATTGTAATTGATAAAAAAACCTATTCTGCAGATATGAAATTCTTTAGAAAATATAAGAGAAAGAATGATAAAATTTATATCTTCGATATTTGTAACTTAAAGAAATTATCAAATTTAATAACACAACAATCAACTATTGTTCATTTTGCAGCTGAGTCTCATGTAGATAATTCATTTAAGTCATCATTAAAATTTACAAAATCAAATGCATTAGGCACACATGCATTATTAGAAGTATGTAGATTAAAAAAACCAAAAAAAATAATTATAATCAGTACTGATGAGGTATATGGGGAGTCAATTAGAAATTATAAAAATGAAAAAAGTTTATTAAATCCAACTAATCCATATTCTGCATCTAAGGCAGCTGCAGATTTAATATCACAATCTTATTTTAGAAGTTTTAAACTACCTTTGGTTATAATAAGGTCAAATAATCTGTATGGCCCATTTCAACATATTGAGAAAATAATACCTGCCACAATAAATGCTGTAAACTTTGGAAAGAGACTATCTATTCATGGTAAAGGAAAAACAATAAGACATTTTTTGCATATTGAGGATTTGTGTGAAGCAATTCATATTTTATTAAATAAGTTTAAAAATGGTCAAATTTATAATATTGCTGGAAAACATAGCTCAAAGATTATTGATTTAGTAAAACTTATTTCTAAAATTAAAAAAATTGATTATACAAAAATTTCTAAATTTGTAGACGATAGGCCATTTAACGACAGAAACTATAAAATAAGTTCAAGCAAAATTAAAAAGCTTGGATGGAAAGAAAAAAAAATTTTTATGAAAGAAATTCTAAAAATGACAAAGAAAAACGAGGTTTTTAAATAAATATTGTGAAAAAAAAAATTTTACACATAATTACCTCTTTATCTGGTGGTGGAGCGCAAAGAGTTTTATTCAGAATAGTGGAGTCGTCTGTTAAAAATAAATCTTTTTTTGATCATGAAATACTCAATCTTTCTGGAAGCGGCTTCTATGAAGATAAATTTAAACAAATGAATATCAAAGTCCATAATATAGGAATTCCACGGGGTAGTTTTGCATTTAAACATATAACTCATATAATTAAAATTTTGAAAAATTCTGACTGTGATTTGATTCAAACCTGGATGTATCATTCAGATTTTTTAGGAGGCATTTTAGCAAAAATATTCACCAATAAAAAAATTTTATGGAATATAAGAAGCTCAAATCTTTCATGGAATTTAAATCGATGGCACACAGTTATAATTGCAAAAATTTGCTCAGTTTTTTCTTATTTTATTCCAAGTGTTATAATTTCAAATTCAAATAGAGCAATCGCTTATCATAGAAACTACGGTTATTCGAAAAAAAAATTTAATTTAATTTTTAATGGATTTGATAGTCAAATTTTAAAAAAAAATTCTAATTTAAGAGAGAAATTACGAAGTGAATTTAAAATTAAAAAAGATGATTTTATAATTGGAAATATAGCAAGATGGGATCCCCAAAAAGATCAGAATAATCTTCTTAAAGCATTTTCACTTATTCCCAATAAAAAAAAAATCAAATTATTTTTATTAGGTGAAAATATAAGTAAACAAAATGTACATTTGATGAACTTGATTAAAAAATATGACATTAAAAAAGATGAAATTATTTTACATGAACAAACTGATAGAGTTTACGATATATTAAACATTTTTGATTTATCTGTAATCTCCAGTGTCGGGGAAAGCTTTCCCAATGCAATACCAGAAAGCATGTTAATGGAAATTCCAGTTATTTCAACGAGGGTAGGTGATATTGAAAATGTGATTAATAATTCAACAGGTTGGATTTGTGAGCCAGAAAAAAGTTATGAATTAAAAAATAAAATTGTTTTTGCAATGGAGGAATTTGAAAGCAAAAAAACGAAGTGGTTACAAAGAAAAAATAATTGTAGAGAAAAGATTATTAATTTTTTTGAAATCGACGAAATGATAAAAAATTATGACTCCATTTGGAATGAGACAATTAATAATGAAAAATTTTCAAATATAAAGAGATTTAAAAATTTTAAATATAAAAATGATAAACCGATTATTTGTCATATAATTTCATCAATGTCCCATGGTGGGGCTCAACAAGTTTTAGCAAGGATAATAAGAGCAGATAAAAATACTAATCATGAAATAATTTCATTATCAGATTTAGGGAGATATGGAAATGAGCTAGCTAATGAAGGATACAATTTATTATCACTCAATATGAACAAATTCTCTTTGAATATATATAGAATATTTAAATTGTATGGGATATTAAAATTTAAAAATTATAGCTTAATTCAAACGTGGATGTATCATGCTGATCTTATTGGAGGTATTTTAGGTTATATTCAAAATAAAAAAGTTTATTGGAATATAAGAAATTCCAATCTAAACCCGAAATGGTCTTCGTATTTAACTATATTTATACAAAGATTGTGTTCTCTTTTTTCAAAAAAGATTCCTTATAAAATAATTTCATGCTCTGAAAGAGCTATGAATATCCATAAAAAAATTGGTTACGATAATTCAAAATTTAAAGTAATTGATAATGGATTTAGCCTTTCTGAAATAAATTTTGATAATAATTTAAGAGATAGTTTTAGGAAAAAATATGAAATTGATGATCAGGAATTTATTTTTGGAATGGTAGCAAGATGGGATCCCCAGAAAGATTTCGATAATTTGATGAAATCAATTAAGTTATATTGTGAAAAAAATGAGAACTCTAAGGTAAGATTTTTTTTAGCAGGACCTAACATTCAACAAAATAATAAAGACTTATTAAACTTAATTGATAAAAAAATACGAAATAAAGTTGTTTTACTTGGAAATTTCACAAACATCGTAGAGTTTATGAATGGTATTGATTGTCATGTGCTTTCTAGTGCCGGCAATGAAGGTTTCCCAAATGTCATTGGTGAAGCGATGGCATGTGGTCTTCCTTGTATATCTACAGATGTTGGGGATGTTTCAAAATTATTATTTGATAATCAGTGGATAGTCCCAGTTAAAGACCCTTATAAATTATGTGAAAAGATGGAGAAAATTCATAGATTACACTTAACAGATTCTTCAGAAGTCTCGAAAATAAAAGAAAAAAATAGAAGTCACATTTTAAAAAATTTTGAAATATCAAAGACTATTAATTCATACCATTCTAGCTGGTTTGGTAGCTAATGCTTTACTATTTAAATTTATTTCTTCTCTTATTTTTATTAGCAAAAAATAATTATAATTTAAAATCTTTCAAAATATGGATGTTTATCTCACTATCTTTTTTATTTTTACTGTTAGGATCTAGATATTACATTGGTGGTGATTATTTTGGATATATGAACCTATATAATAAAATGGATTATATTAATAGAATTTCCTATCCTTTTTATCAAGTAGAAGTTCTTTATTATTCAATTATTATGATATTTAACAGACTAGGATTAAGTTATTATTTAGTCAATTTTTTTTTGATGTTCATAACAATTTTCTTTTTTCAAAAATACATCAAAAATTTTCAAAATCCTTTCTTTGTATTGCTAATATCTCTTCCAATTTTATTTATACCAATATCGATAAATTTTGTAAGACAAGCCATAGCTATTTCAATTTTTTTATTTTCAATAAAATTTTTAGTAACAAAGGATTTTAAAAGATACTTTTTCTATATTGTGTTAGCTGCATTATTTCATAAATTTGCAATAGTATATTCAATTTTTTACTTTGCATATGAAACAAACTTTAAAAAAAAGATAAAATTTATTATTTTAGCTTTATTTTTTTTATCATTGTCTCTTTTTGTAATATTCAACCTAGAACAGTTTAATTCTCAAATTGTTAATGCATGGGCTAATAAAATAACTGGAGCTTTAAGAATTTATACTGATGATAACTATCCAATTATGCCAAAAGGAAGTGTAATTAGACTTGGAATAATATCTTTGTCTTTTTTTATTTTAATTTATTTTCAGAGTTTTTTTAAGAAAGATGTTGAATATAAAGTATGGTTTTATACAGGTTTGATAACTTTATTCTTGATACCAATCTCAATATTCTACCCTTTTTTAGTAAGCAGAATAATTATTTTTTTTATACCTATTACCATATTTGTTTTTGGAAAAATTATTCATTTAAATAAGTTTAAAAGTATTTTTAATATAAATATTATATCACTATTTTTTTTATTATATTTTTTAGTCTGGATAAATTTTAGTCCTTTTAAAGAATTTTTTACACCATATAATAGTATATTTTTTCTATGATAATAACATTATTTTCAAATACATCATGGAGTTTGTATAATTTTAGAAAAGATTTAATAATAAAACTTTTAAAAAAAAATCACAAAATAATAATTATAAGTAACAGAGATGAAACGACAAAAAAGTTGATTAAACTTGGATGTAAATTTATTCCAATTGATTTCAATACTTTAAGCAAAAATCCATTCTCTGAAATGATAAGTTTAACTAAAATTTTTTATATAATTTTAAAATCTGACTCAGATATTTATATTAATTTTACAATTAAACCTTGCATATATTTTGGCCTTTTAAATTATTTTTTTAAAAAAAAAACAATTTCAGTTTTTGATGGTTTAGGAAGATCCTTCATTAAAAATAACTTTTTTTACAGTTTTATGATTACGCTTTTAAGGATTTCTCAAAAATATACAAACAAAATTATATTAGTTAATAAAGACGATAAAAATTTTTTTTTTACAAACAGAATAGTTAAAAATAAAAATAAGGTATTTCTTTTAAAAGCACCTGGATTGAATGTGAAAGATTTTAAATTTAAAAAAAGATTTATTAAGAAAAAAAAAATATTCACATTTTCCTTCATTTCGAGGGTAATTGAGGAAAAAGGAATTATTTATTTTTTAGAGGCTGCTGAAATTATTAAAAAAAAATTTAGATCTAATTTTAATGTTATAGGCCATATTCAAGAAAATTCTATATTAAAAAATATAAAAAAATATTCTGATGCGAGAATAATTAGTTACTACAAAAATCAAGTAAATGTAAAAAAATTCATTTTATCCTCAGACTGCATTGTTTTACCTAGCTATTACAGAGAGGGATTGCCCAGAATACTTCAAGAAGCAAATTTATACGGAAGAATATGTATCACTACAAATAATATTGGTTGTAAAGACATTATTATTAACAATTATAATGGTTTTATTTGCAAAACAAAATCCTCAAAGGATTTAGCTAAGAAAATAGAAAAAGTTATATTAATTAATAGAAAAAAACTTAGATCAATGGAGACGAATGCTCATTATTTTGTAAAGCAAAATTTTAATAAAGATAATATAAATAATGAGTTTACTAACTTAATAAATTATGTTTCAAAAATTTAAAAAAAAAGAAATCAATATTTGTGTTGTTGGTGGTGGTTATATAGGTTTACCACTTGCCATATCATTTGCTAAAAAAAAATTCAAAGTCACTCTGTATGATATTAATAAAAAAAGAGTCGAGTCGTTAAGAAAAGGAATAGACATAAATAATGAAACACTTAAAAAAGATTTAGTATTTTTTAAAAGAATAAGTTTTACAAATAATCCAAGAAAACTTTTAAAGCCAAATATATATATAATTGCCACTCCTACGCCTGTAAAAAAAAACAACAAACCAGACTTAAAACTTATCAAAGAAGCAAGCACAACAGTTGGTTCCTATTTGAAAAATAACAACATTGTCATATTTGAAAGTACAGTGTACCCAGGTTTGACCGAAGAAGTTTGCTTACCAATTTTAGAGCAAAAATCTAATCTTGTTTGTTATAATCCTATAAATAGACAACCAAATAAAAGATTTTTTTTAGGCTATTCACCTGAACGTATAAATCCGGGAGATAAAAAACATACGTTAAGTAAAATATCAAAAATAGTTTCATCTAATAACATGAAATTAACTAATTTCTTAAAAAAATTATATGGAGAAATTATTGATGCAAAAATAGTAATGGCAAAAAATATTAAAACCGCTGAGGCAGCAAAAGTTATAGAAAACACTCAAAGAGATATAAATATTGCTTTTATAAATGAATTATCTATTATTTTTAATAAACTAAATATTAATACAAAAGATGTATTAAACCTTGCAAAAACAAAGTGGAATTTTATAAATTTTAATCCTGGTTTAGTTGGAGGACATTGTATTGGTGTTGACCCATATTATCTTACTTATTGTAGTAAAAAATTAAATTATAACCCAGAGGTAATTCTATCCGGTAGAAAAATAAATAATTATATGCCAAAATTTATTGTTGAAAACTTTCTTAGATTAATAAAAAAAAAAAAAATTAATGATAAAAAGGTAATGTTATTTGGAGCTACATTTAAAGAGAATTGTAGCGATACTAGAAATTCAAAATCAATTGACCTTGCTAAACTTTTAAAAAAAAAGAATTTTAAAGTTGATTTCTTTGACCCCTATGTTTCAGAAAAATATATTTACAAATTTAGAAATTTAAAAAATATTAAAAAAAATTATTATTCAGCTTTTTTTTTCAATGTAAGTCATGATAAATTCTTAGAATTTGATATAGATAAATTGAGAAAAAAAATGAAAAAAAAAGCCATAATTATCGATATTAAAAATATTTTTCCTAGTTCAAAGACTGATTTTTGTTTATAAAGAATAAAATTTTAGACAATAATATTAATATCAATGAACAACTTAATTTTTTTTGCAATTATTATTTTATTAAATATTATTTTCATTTTAAATTTTAAAAAAATATCATCTTTGATAAATTTAAATGACGAACCGAATGAAATTAAAACTCACAAAAATAAAATACCCTGTTTTGGTGGTTTCATCTTTTTATTGAATATATTACTTTTTATTATATTTTCTCTTTTAATTGAGTATTCTACGAATATTCAATTTGACTATTCTCATTTTTTTGATGAAGATTTTTATTCTTCCACTCGTGCTTGCATTTCATTAATATTTATCTCATTTATGTTGTTTTTACTTGGCGTTCTTGATGACAAGTTTAAAATTTCAGCTAACAAAAAATTATTTTTTCAATTATTTCTTTGTATTTTTGCAGTTTTAATTGATGAAAATTTAATAATTAATTCTATAAAATTTTCTAATGGTTATGAGATACATTTATTTAAGCTAGCAATAATTTTCACAATTTTATGTTTTTTAATATTCATAAATGCATTCAATATGTTTGATGGCATAAATAATCAAGCTTCAATTTATATTTTTATCTTATGTGGTTATTTTTTATATAAGGTGCCAAATCTTTACCTAATTTATATGATAATAATTGCTAATAGCTTGTTTTTTTATTTAAACTCTCAAAATAAACTCTTTCTAGGTGATAATGGAAGTTTATTAATTGGTTACATATTTGCTAACCTGTTAACAAAATCTCATAATTTAGAGAAAGGAGTTTTCGCAGATGAAATTTTAATAATAATGTTTTTTCCTGTAATGGATTTATTAAGACTTTTTTTTAAAAGAGTTATCTTAAACAAACACCCCTTTTCAGGTGATGTAAATCATCTTCACCACAGACTTAAAAAAAAATATGGTAATAAATTTACATATTTTATAGTTCCAATATCTATAATTTTGGCTCTTTTGGTATACCAATTTAATAATTATTTTGGTCTCGCAGCAATTTTTATAAGTTATTTTATATTAATTATGAAATCAAGAAAACTTAAATGAATTTATCTATAATTGTACCAATGTATAATGAGGAAAAATTTATAAAAAAAATTATTTTAAAAATCAAAAAAGTAAATTTTAAAAAAGAAATCTTTATAGTTGATGATGGTTCCACAGATCATAGTTTAAAATTTGTTAAGACCATCAAATCCGATAAAAATAATAAAATAATTTTACTAAGAAATAAAAAGAATTATGGTAAAGGATATTCAATTAGAAAAGCTTTAAAAAGAGTAAAAAATGATATTATTATAATTCAAGATGCAGATTTGGAATATTCACCTTTTGATTATTATAAACTAATTAAACCTATTAAATGTAACTATACAAATGTTGTATATGGAAGTAGATTTTTAAATAAAAAAAGATTTAGCATAAATCGAGGTATTAATTTTAAATTTAGAGCATTCATGAATCTTTTACTTACTTATTTTTCAAATTTTCTTAATAGCCAAAAACTTACAGATGCACATACTTGCTATAAAGTATTTCATAGAAAGTTAATAAGTAGAATTAAATTATCTGAAAATGGATTTAGTTTTTGTCCGGAAATTACATCTGAATTCTCACGAATTAAAGAAAAAATAGTTGAAGTGCCAATAAGTTTTAAACCGCGTAAATATTCCCAAGGTAAAAAAATTCAGAATTTAGACGGTTTAAAAGCCATTATAACATTACTTAAATGTAAATTTACTTTTTAAAAAAAAACTATTTATTACAAGCATAGAAATAATTATTAATGGAGGTAAAATAACGAGAGAAAATCTTCCATTCCATTCTACCCACGAGATTATTATTGATAAATAATTATATAAAATTATTAAATATAAAAAAATAAATTTCTTGAAAACTTTCAATTCAAAAAAACTTATTATAAATAAAATAATAATTGGTAATAAAGTGATCATTAAATAATAGTTGTGCATATTTGAATTATAAGGTCTTAATCTTGTTAAAAAGAAGTAAGTTTTTTTTAACAACAATTTTGATGTATAAATTATATCATTTGTATAAAAATTAATTAAAAATGAAGTTGGTTTCATTTCCTCATTTTTTTTAAAACTGTTCTTTTGATCAGATATTAATATTTCATTATAACCATATATAATTTGACCAGATTCGTAGTATTTAAAAAAATTTTTTTCTTCTTTAAAATATTTATTGCTATATTCAAAAGTACAAATTATTGTGATTATAAAGATTAAAGATAATATTAATTTTTCAAAAAAATTTCTTCGTTGAAAAAAATTTAACAAAATGACTGATATCACAGATAAAGCTATCAAAATACCCTGAGGTTTGAGAAAAAAAATAATTAATGAAAAAAGGAAAATTAAAAAAAGATTTTTTTTATAAAAAAAATAAATAAGAAAAACTGTACAGGAAACAAATAATGACTCTGGCATAGTATACAGTGCCCATTTTATTAATGGAGGATTTATTAAATAAAGGCTAAAACCAAATAAGGAAATAAGTGAGTTTGTATATTTGTTAATCAATTTTTTTAAAGTCAAACCAGAGATGAAAAAAATAAATAATTGTAGAATCGATAAATATAAAAAATCTAATTTAAAAAAAATA
>MDSW01072728.1_pt1 | contig 10391 bp, 7 predicted proteins | sample 811171 | NCBI WGS metagenome assembly MDSW01 (sample SAMN05326641, study PRJNA326480) | marine metagenome | isolation source: seawater | place: Atlantic Ocean: North West | collected 2012 | reverse complement strand
GTACGGGTCTCTTGACGACAGGTCGTCGAGCCATAAAAAGAAGGGCGCCTGTCTTATCTCAACGCTTTCTAGCAAAACCCAATAGAAAGAGATAAAAAACGGTATTTGAATCAAAAGCGGCAAGCACCCGGCCATAGGGTTGGCACCTTCACGCTTATAGAGATCCATTTGTGCCTGCCCAAGGGCTGTTTTGTCGTCCTTGTATCTCTCATTAAGGGCCTTCAGTCTTGGTGCCAGTTCTCTCATTTTTGCCATAGACCGGCTTGAAGATTCTTGTAAGCGATAAAAAACCGCTTTGATCATCAGGGTGACAAAAATGATCGCCAAACCCCAGTTTCCAAGAAACGAATGACTTTTGTTTAATGCCCAAAACATTGGTTTTGCAAGAAACGAGAGCTTGCCGTATTCAACCGAAACCTCTAAGCCATCCCTAGCCTTTGAAAGCTCGTCTTGAAGCTTTGGTCCAATAAATATTTCGAACCCCGTTTCGGCTCTCTGCCCTGGACCGACCGTCACCTTGTCATTCGAAATTGCTGTGAGTTTGTTTAGGTTTGCTGTCTGATCGTGCTCAGCCTCATACCTGTGATCAACACCCACCCCTGGAAGGACGGCTACAACAAAGTGGTGTCTTATGTTTGCGAACCACCCGCCCGCGTGGCTTTTTTTGTATGGCTCATCAATGAGATCATCGGCATACAGTTTTTCATAGCTATCACCGTCGTATATGATTCCACCATCAAACGAGTAAGACTCCACATCAAACATGGATCTTTCGGTCTCAACATTATCCTTCACTAACTGATAATAAGGTACGTATGTATTTGTTTCTTCTGTCATGTTTTCAATTGCATATGAAACGCTTACAAGGTAACTATCAGGGCTCAGGGTGATTGTTTTTGTGACTCTCACCTCGTTTACGTCCCAAACATATTTAAGGGCATTTCTTGATCTAGATAAGAGAACATAGTTTTCAACATGGGATGGGTTGCTGCCACCGCTGGAAGAAAGTAGCCCCGACTGAAGCCTGTGAAACTCAAACACGGGGTTGTTAACATACATGAGGTCTATGTTGTTTTCAGTATCGTCTTTGCTGGGATAGTATTTCAACAGGGTGGCTCCCACAATGTCTGCGCCCTTGCTATCAACTGTTATTGAAAGAACACTGTTGGAAAGGCTTGTTGTTTCTGATCTTTTGGCTGCTGTTTCTAAGACCCGAACAATGTTGCTATCTATGGTGGGCAGGTTTTCCTGAAACGATGATGAGCTGGCCTCTGCGTTGTCGCTATACTCTGTTCCAGGTGTAGCTGTTTCGTTTTGCTCTGCCACAGCGAAGGTTGTACGTGAGCTTTGTTCGTTCCACTCAATAAACAAGAACATGCATAACGCACCAAAAGTAAGCCACAAAAATGTTCTAGCTGATTCCATCGTTGTCTTTCTTTAGTAGTATTTTTTTTGAATCACGGATGAGGTGGTCGCGAACAATCATATCATCGTTCTTTGAATATTGACCAAGATTCTTTTTTAAAAGAAAAACAAGGTCAAGCTTTTCTTTCTTTAGCTGGCCCACGGAGTTTCTGATAACTCTTTTTAGTCTATTTCTGTCATGTGCCTTTGAAATTACTGATTTTGGCAGACTGATGCCTAGGCGGCAGATTCCGTTATCTTTAAAAATATAGAAAAGTCTATAGTATTGGTTTGACAGGCGGTGTCCTGTCTCGATGACGTGGTCAAAGCTAATATTGCTTGAGGGTATCAAGCTTTACACAGAAAGTTTTTTTCTGCCTTTTGCTCGCCTTCGGTTGATGACAAGCCTTCCAGCTTTGGTTGCCATGCGCGAACGGAAGCCGTGTGTTCGCTTTCTCTTGAGGTTGCTTGGTTGGTATGTTCTTTTCATGAGATATAAAAACTTTATTTAAAAACAATATGATAGAAATTCTATTTTGGGTTGCAAAGGTTATTTAACTAAACAAAATAAGTCAACAAATAAACAACCTGTGGATAAGTTTTGAAGATAGGTATAGTATTTTAGATCTGTGTTTGGGGCCAAGCACAGCTCCAACAAAACATATATTGAGTGAGAAAATAATGGAAAAAACCGTCTGGGATCAGTGTCTAAATGAGCTAAAGACGGACCTTTCAGAGTCTCAGTTTAATACCTGGATTAGGCCACTAATTTATAGTCGGGACGAGCACTCCGACACAATAACACTGTTTGCACCAAACAAGTTTGTCGTGGACTGGGTTGAGAAAAACTACCTTGGAAAAATCAAATCAATTGCGAAAGATGCGGGATCAAACAACACGGCGGTTGCAATTTTGGTTGGCGATGATATCTCTGAGCAAAGCTCAAGTGTGGACGCTACTCTCCCTGAAAAAAAGGTTGCAGGCACTCCGCTCAATGGTCTCTACACCTTTCAAAACTTTGTTGGCGGTAAAAGCAATCAAATTGCACGTGCTGCAGCGCTTCAAATAGCCGAAAACCCTGGACAGTCTTATAACCCATTTTTTATATATGGTGGCGTGGGGCTTGGAAAAACCCACCTAATGCAGAGCGTTGGGAATGAAATCATAGCTCAGAAACAAAACAAAAAAATAGCTTATGTCCACTCAGAACGGTTTGTTGGTGAAATGGTTTCTGCAATTCAGCACAATAACCTGACTAGCTTTAAAAATGATTACCGAACGCTTGACGTGTTGCTGATTGATGATATTCAATTCTTAGCGGGTAAGGAGAAATCACAAGAGGAGTTTTTTCATACCTTTAACGTTCTAATAGAGGGTGGCAGCCAAATAATAATAACCAGCGATAAGTTTCCTAAAGAAATTAGGGGCTTAGAAGAAAGGCTCAGGTCCAGGTTTGGTTGGGGTCTTACTGTTTCAATTGACCCCCCCGAAATGGAAACATCAGTCGCAATTTTGTTAGTGAAGGCAAAACTTGAGAGGTTTGCTTTGCCAGAAGATGTGGCATTCTTTATTTGTGAAAACATCCGATCGAACGTAAGGGAGCTCGAGGGCGCACTGAGAAAAATAATAGCAACATCAAGGTTTACAGGTGTTGAGCCGAGCGTGGAAATGGCTAGAGACTGCCTTAAGGACCTCCTATCTCTTCAAAACAGAAGCCTTACAATGGAATCTATCCAGAAGGTTGTTGCGGAATACTTCAACATTCGGGTTGCTGACCTACATTCAAAGAAAAGGAGCAGGTCGATAACAAGGCCTAGACAGCTTGCTATGTCTGTATCAAAAGAGTTAACAAAGTTCAGCCTTCCAGAAATTGGGGATAGTTTTGGAGGCAGAGACCATACCACCGTGATTCATGCATGTAAAAAAATTGATACGCTTAGAAAGGATGATATAACGATGAACGAGGACTATAAAAACATAATAAGACTGCTTTCTTTGTGAGTATAGTGTTAATAACTATTATGACACATATTTTTACACAGGATATCAAGAAAAAACAACCGTCGTAAGAGCATGGCTGTTGATAAAAAAACCATGTAAGTTATTGATAAATAGTGGTTTTCTTGTTTTACTAACATATTAACAGTACTAATAATAATAATAGATTAATAAATATGAATATTATAATTAACTCAGAAGAGTTTGTTACACACCTTTCAAGCATTGTTGGTGTTGTAGACAGGAAACAAACAATGCCAATACTGGGCCACGTTCTTATTGCTGGTCAGTCTGGAGAAATAACTTTAACGGCAACAGATCTTGAGGTGCAGATCTCTAGTAGCTTTAAAGCAAACATAGCGGAGGATTTTTCTGTTACGCTGCCAGGGAGAAAGCTTTTCGACATATTAAGGTCTCTTGGCAACACAGATGTTGAAATAATATCTAACGAAGATAATGTCGACCTAAAAACAACTAGAAGTAAGTTTTCGCTTCAACAACTACCCGCAAACGAGTTCCCCTTGTTTGAAAAATCAAGCGGAGAGCAGGCATTCACCATGCCCCAAGCAGACCTTGCAAGCCTATTAAATAAAACACAGTTCGCTATGGCACAACAAGACGTTAGGTTTTATCTTAACGGACTCCTGTTAGAGATAAGTCCGGAAAACCTTAATGTGGTGGGAACAGATGGCCACAGACTTGCAAAAACAAACCTTGTTATTGATAAAAAAGGCATTACTGAACAAAGCTGCATTGTGCCAAGAAAAGCAATACAAGAACTAACGAGATCGCTTTCCGACAGCAAAGAGTGCAAGGTATCACTCGTGGATAACCAGGCAAGCTTTGCTTTTTCAAGCATAACCCTTGTAACAAAACTTATAGATGGAACATTTCCAGACTACAACAGGGTTATACCCTCCGAAACAAGCACCAACATAATGCTCGATACAAACACATTAAAGCCCGCTTTGCAGAGAGTATCCATTTTGGCAAACGAAAAATTTAAAGGAGTTAGAATAGACATAAATAAAGACAGGATAACTATCTCATCAGAAAACCCAGAGCAAGAGCAGGCCGTCGAAGAAATTGATGTCGAAGATTCTGGGGTCGACCTGTCAATCGGTTTTAATGTTTCTTACTTGATCGATGCAGTTAACGCATGTAAGGGTGAGTTGGTTAGTCTGGGGGTTAATGATGAAAATACAAGCGCACTAATTACAGACCCAAGCGACCCCAATACGAAATATGTTGTAATGCCAATGAGGCTTTAGTTGCACATTCTTAGCCACAAACACAGTAATTTTAGGGGGCTGGCGGATAACAACTACGACTTAACCAATACCAACCTGGTTGTTGGAGACAACGGGACAGGAAAAACATCTCTGCTGGAATCTATTTATGTGTCGCTACTAGGAACACCGCTGAACTCTTTCAGCACCGCCGGAGTTGAGTTATCAAGAAACGCTAGCGGAACCCTAATGACTGATTCAAGACTAATAAATGACCGTGATCAGCTATATTCGCAGGGTTTTGTTCTCGACAAGCATAACAAAAAGCTAACATCAAACGGAACCATTCTTTCCGTTAGAGAGGCTTTTTTAGAAACCCCGGTTTGTCTTATCGACCCAAGTGTTGATAAGGTCTCATCAGAATCACCCGAGTACAGGAGGAGACTGGTAGACCGCTCTGTGTTCCACGTGGAACAAAAGCACGCAGAAAGCTATAAAAAAATGCAAAAAGCCATAAAACAAAGAAACAGGTCTATAAAAAACGGAGATAGTGAGAGCGCGGTAAAGTCTTGGGATGCGGTTATATCAGACGAGGGAGAAAAGGTAACCGAACATAGAGTCAAGTTCATAAGGGAGCTCCAGGACGAAATTGACGCACTAGATAAAAAAATATTAAAAAAAGAAATAAAAATGAAACTATCAAACGGTTGGGGAGAAGAGAGCCTTTCTGACTACCTAGAGAGAAATATAAAAAGAGACATAGCTGCCAAAAGAACACTAGGAGGACCACACCGGGCCGACCTATTGATAAGCGTAGACGGAAAGACAGCAAAAGAATACAGCTCGAAGGGCGAAGAAAAGCAAATGTCGCTCTCAGTTTCGTTTGGAATTTCTAGGCTCATAGAAAAGAAAACTGGCGCAAGACCAATACTTTTGATCGACGAGTTAGAATCCGGGCTAGATGAGGCAGCACTTGAAAGAATATCTGAATACATAAAAAACCTTGAAAATCAAATACTTATAACAACATTAGAGCATCACAAAATCAAAGAAATTTTAGGCGGCGAAACAATACACCCAAAACAGCATAATTGCTGAAATTTGTTATAATAAACTCACACTAAACGTGTAGTTTTTTATGCCAAAAACAAATAAAAAGATCGACAACAAAAAATACGATTCCTCTAATATTAAAGTCTTAAAAGGACTGGATGCCGTTCGTAAGCGTCCAGGAATGTATATTGGTGATACCGATGACGGTACAGGCCTGCATCATATGGTTTTTGAGGTGGTTGACAACTCAGTGGATGAGGCCCTTGCCGGACACTGTACACATATCGAGGTCATTATTCACGAAGATGACTCAATTACAGTTAAGGACAATGGGCGAGGCGTTCCTGTAGACAAGCATAAAACAGAGAAAAGATCTGCAGCAGAGGTGATCATGACAGTGCTCCATGCTGGCGGAAAGTTTGACGACGATTCATACAAGGTCTCTGGGGGTTTACATGGTGTTGGTGTTTCTGTGGTCAACGCACTGTCAGAGTCCCTAAACCTCAGGGTTCACAAGAGTGGATTTACATATGAACAAGACTATGTTCATGGCGTTCCAAAAAAACCCCTTAAAAAAGGCGCCAAAACAACAAGGTCTGGCACGACCATAAGCTTTAAGCCTAGCAACAAAACATTTACAAACACTGTTTTCAGTTTTGATACGCTCGCAAAAAGATTAAGGGAGCTGTCATTCCTTAACTCTGGCTTAACGATCAAGCTTAAGGATGATCGAACTAAAAAAGAAGAAAGCTTTATATTTGAAGGCGGAATCAGCGCCTTTGTTGCTCACCTCAACAAGCTTCAAACACCAGTTCACGAAACGGTTATAAACTTTAACAAAACTGTGGACGATATAAATGTTGAAATCGCTCTACAATGGAACGAATCATATAGGGAAAACATGTATTGTTTCGCTAACACCATCAGACAAAAAGATGGCGGAACCCATTTGGCTGGTTTTAGGGGCGCCCTGACCAGAACAATTAACACTTATATTGATAAAGAAATTTCTAAGGTGGATTTGTCTGTCTCAGGCGAAGACTGCAGGGAGGGGATGACAGCAATAATTTCTGTTAAACACCCGGACCCTAAGTTTTCATCTCAAACCAAAGACAAGCTTGTGTCTTCAGAGGTAAAAGGCGTTGTAGAATCCGTGGTCAACAAGCACCTAAAAGAGTTTTTAATAGAAAACCCCACAGAAGCAAAAATAATAATAAATAAGATTATTGATTCTGCGACCGCCCGTGAGGCAGCAAGGAAAGCAAGAGAAATGACCAGAAGAAAGGGCGCATTAGATGTTGCAGGTCTTCCTGGGAAGCTTGCTGACTGTCAAGAGAAAGACCCGGCGCTTAGTGAGCTCTTTATAGTCGAGGGAGACTCAGCAGGAGGGTCTGCCAAGCAGGGCCGTGACAGGAAGACACAAGCAATACTTCCACTAAAAGGAAAAATACTCAATGTAGAAAAAGCACAGCGCGCAAAAATGTACTCATCTGTAGAGATAGGAACGCTTATCACAGCGCTAGGTTGTGGAATTCATGAAGAGTTCAACCTAGAGAAGCTTAGGTACCACAAAATAATAATAATGACAGATGCTGATGTTGATGGCTCACACATTAGAACCCTTCTTTTAACGTTCTTCTATAGAGAGCTTGAGGCTTTAATTAATGGCGGGTATTTATATATCGCACAACCACCTCTCTATAAACTAAAAAAAGGAAAGAAAGAAGAGTACGTCTTAACAGACGAAGAGCTCAACACTTTAATACTCAGCAATGCTGTAAAAGGAACGACAGTGCGATCAAAGAGCAAGAAAAAAGGCATAGAGGGAGATGGACTGCTAAATACTATCTTGGATTATGCTCAGTCTTTAAACATTATTGAAAGGATATCAAAGCAAACAGGAGCTGTTGCAGCCCTTGCAATTTCAGAACATAAACCAATTACAAAAACAGAAGCAGGCAATAAAAAGAAACTAGAGTCATGGGTTAAGGGGCTATCAAAAACTGCAGCAAAAATTGCCAAGGAAAAAGGCTATAAAGCATCAATATCAATAGAATATGATGATGATGGAATGGGCTACCTCAATACAAGCGAAGAGGTGGGTGGCATTACACATCAGGGTAAAATGACTAGTGCCTTTCTTAGGTCAAATGACTACAAGGTTTTCGAGCGAGTTCAGAAAGCAAAGAGTCAATTTACAGGAGCGGTACTCACAGAAAACGGAGATGAAACAAACGAATTCACAAACATTGAGAGCTGTTTAAACCAAATTGTGCTGACATCAAAAAGAGGGCTTAATGTCCAAAGATACAAAGGACTAGGTGAAATGAACCCAGATCAACTCTGGGAGACAACACTTGATCCCATTAATAGGTCATTGTTGCAGGTTAAAGCTGAGGCGGATGCTGGTCTCACCTTTGAAACCCTAATGGGAGATGAAGTCCCACCAAGGCGGGAGTTTATTGAAGAAAATGCCCTAAACGCCGGCAATGTCGACATTTAGACCATATAAATGGGTGGTTTTGACCGAGAAACCGAACAGTCTATCTCATAAACTATGGTAAAACATTACCATCTATCCAGTTTTTTGATGTTTTGTTGATTTCTTCCAGGCTTAACCCTTGTGTTTCAACTGGCTCCCCTATAACAAAGTCAATACAACCAGGCTTTTTGATCCACCCCCTTCTTTTCCAAAACTTTCCGGCATTATGTGATATTGGAAGAACCACCGACCCTGTTTCGCTGGCCAGCACCGCTCCAGATAGTCCGTAATTCTTTGATTTATTGTAAGGCATCCTTGTTCCCTCAGGAAATATAATTATCCAATTTCCAGATAGCAGCCTTTCTTTACCCGCAGCCTTTACTTTTTTTACCTCGCTCGAACCATATCCTCGCTTTACAGGGATAAGCTTAAATTTTTTAAATACACCACGAAAAATTGGCAAATACATTAATTCATGCTTTCCAACCCAAGACGATGGACTAAAGTATTTCAGCATAATGAAAATTTCATATACAGAGGAGTGTTTTACAAACACCACACACTTCTGTTCCGGAACATTCTCAAGACCAGATATGTTGTATGAAAGACCACACAGCTTTTTTGACAAGAAGATGTTTAGGGTTGCCCAGGTTTTTGCTATTAGCCATCTTTTATCGTTGTTTATAATAGGCTTTGGTAAAAGAGCGATTGGTGCCAACAGCAAAAAACTTAAAAACATTAATGTTGTATAGACAATAGACCTTATGTAGATCATGGGGGGAGCTATTTTAGAGCCCCAATATATATTTCTGGAAGCTCTGAAATGCTGACTATTGTTTGTTCCATAGTGTCACGATCTCTGACCGTGACTGTTTGATTTTGGAGACTATCAAAATCAACAGTGACACACATAGGTGTTCCAACCTCATCATGTCTTCTGTAGGCTTTACCAATGTTTCCTGTGTTCTCAAAAAACACCCTGCCAAAACCTAGAGCTTGAAGACTTTGTTTTATCTCCTTTGCAAGCTGCACTAACTCTTCGTTGTTTTTCTTGAGCGGTATTACAGCGGCTTTAATTGGTGATAGGTGTGGCTTTAGCTTCAAAACAATCCTTTCTTTTTCGTCACCAATAGCCTCGATCGTGAAGGCCTCATTTAAAATAGCCAGAATGCCCCTGTCAACCCCTGCAGAGGGCTCTATAACGTATGGCACATACCACTGTTTTGCCTCAAGATCATGAACAGCTAAACGCATTGTCGACTCTTCATTTTTCATTGGTATAGATGTAAGCGATAGATCACCTTGGTTTTTTGTATGAGACCCTAAATCAAAATCAGTTCTGTTGGCTATCCCTTCTAGCTCTTCTAGGCCGTGAGGAAACCGATACATTATATCTATGGTTTTTTTTGAGTAATGTGCCAGCTCTTTATTTGGAACATTATAGACCTCAAGGTTTGAGGGATTGATGCCTTGTTTTTCCCACCAGCCCAATCGTTCAGCACACCAGTAATCATGAGCAACCTCATCTTCTCCTGGCTTGACAAAATACTCCAACTCCATCTGTTCAAACTCACGAAGCCTGAATATAAAGTTTCTTGGGTTGATCTCATTTCTAAACGCTTTTCCAATTTGAGCTATGCCAAATGGTATCTGTTTCGAGGTAGAGTCCTGTACATTTTTAAAGCTTGTAAAGATGTGTTGAGCGGTCTCTGGCCTTAAATAGGCATAACTTTCTTCATTTTCTACGGGCCCTACAGGTGTTTTAAACATTAAGTTGAACGGCCTTGGGTTTGTAAGATCATGTGAGCCACAGCCAGGGCATTTTCTATCAATGATTAGGTCCTCTCTCCACCTTGATTTACAGTCTTTGCAGTCAACCAAGGGATCAGAAAAGGTTTTTTCGTGGCCGGAGTATTTAAACACTTCTTTTTTTGAGAGGATTGCCGCATCAAGACCCTCTATGTCATCTCTTTCGAAAATCATCGCACTCCACCATGAATGCTTTAAGTTATTCTTAAGCTCAACACCAAGAGGGCCATAGTCATAAACACCCTGAAGTCCGCCATAAACCTCCCCAGACTGGAAAACAAAACCCCTTCTTTTGCAGAGAGACACCAATTCATCCATGTTTTTTGCTGACAAGAAAATTCCCCAAAGTATTTTTGAAAGTATATCTTTCTTTTTTCAGAAAATATAAGCCTTTAAAAGGAAAGATCGATTGAATG
>MDSW01050971.1_pt1 | contig 10391 bp, 9 predicted proteins | sample 811171 | NCBI WGS metagenome assembly MDSW01 (sample SAMN05326641, study PRJNA326480) | marine metagenome | isolation source: seawater | place: Atlantic Ocean: North West | collected 2012 | reverse complement strand
TAAAATATTTATTATAGCAAAAAAGATGAATTATAGCTAGAGATAATTAAGAAAGCGGTTTTGGAGATAACATTTCGATATTTTTAGTAAAAATATGATACAGGTCTTTGGTATACTGTTCAACTAGGTTGCGGTCTTTTGCTTCTATCATAAGTCTTGCGAGTGGTTCTGTGCCTGAGTAACGAAAGAAAACTCTTCCTTGTGGTTCTAGTTTTTTTTGTATTTTTGTTAATGCTGAATTAAATTCTTCTAGTTTCACTAAGGGGATTTTTTTCTCTACTTTTATGTTAGTAGTTTTTTGTGGAAATCGAGTGAAGTTAGGATTTATTTGACTTAGCTTTAGATTGTTGGTTAGCATTATTTTTAAAATTAAAAATGCAGCTAGCACTCCATCACCAGTCGTTGATAAATCTTTTAAAATAAAGTGTCCCGAAGTTTCACCACCGAAATTATAATCATATTTATCCATCATAGCTGAGATATTTTTATCTCCTACTTCAGTGCGAAATACTTTACAATTATACTTTTTTATATACTCATCAAAACCAAAATTTGTCATCTTTGTAGTAACGACAGTGTTTTTTTTTAATAATTTTTCGCTACTTAGATAGCTTGCTATCATAGCGAGTAATTCATCACCTTCTAAAACACGTCCTTTTTCATCGACACAAACAAGTCTATCTGCATCTCCATCTAGAGCAAAACCTATATGAGCTTGATGTTTGCTAATTAGTTTAGATAGTTTTTTAGGGTACAATGCCCCACAATTATCATTGATATTTTTGCCATTGGGTGTGTTATTAATACTTATTAACTTTACCCCTGTTTCTTCAAAGATATGAGGAGCTGTGTTATATGCAGCGCCATTAGCGCAATCTAGTATAACTGTGAGTCTTTTATTTTTTTCTTTAAATGGTAGGAATGAAGATAAGAAGTTATGATATTTTTTTAGATATGAGTTGTTATATTCTATGTTTTTAGGGATAAGATGAGGAATATTTTTATCTTTTTCAGAGAAGAAAATACTCTCAATCTTTTTTTCTATATCATCAGTTAGTTTTATTCCTTCAGAGTTAAAAATTTTAACTCCATTGTCGTGATATGGGTTGTGTGATGCAGATATTACTATTCCAGCATCAAAATTTGAATTTTTTACAGTATAAGCAAGTGCAGGAGTGGTTGCTACGCCTAAGAATATGGTTTTGATACCTATGCTAGATAGCCCTTGATCAATAGATTGCTCAAATAAGCTATGACTTTCTCTGGTATCACTAACAATAGCTATTTTTTCAATTGAAGAGTTTTTTGTTTTTAAATAGATGCCCAAGCTTCGAGCTAGTGTATAAATATCGTGTTGAGTCATGGGGAAAACACCAACTCTACCTCTGACACCATCAGTTCCAAAGATTTTTTGCTTAGTTATCTGCAATTTATTTTCCTTAGTGTGGCTTTTATAATTAGCTTACTAGTAACCTATAGAATAGGTAGTGTTGTTAATCAAACTGAAGATGTAGCAGGGTTTGTGCCGTCATTGGTGTCATCATCAGAATTGTTTGTGTGTTGTTTTTTAATTTCTTTTGTTTCTTTATTTTGAGGGTTCAGAGCTTCAGCCGTTCTTTGTATCCTCTTTTTGTAGTTTTCTCTCTCTTTTTCTGTGATTATATCCTCACCTTTTATTATCTTCTCCATTTCATTTCTATCTAAGGTTTCTTTTATTAGTAGTGCTTGGGCAAGGTCATTAAGCTTATCTTTATTTTTTTCTAGTATAGTGTATGCCTTTTTGTATTGAGTTATGAGTATTTTTTGTACTTCTTCTGCAACTGTTTGAGCTAGTTTTTCTGATAGGTGAGCGTGTGAGCTCATACTTTTTCCTATAAAGACTTCCTCATCTTTTTTTCCAACAGCTTGTGGTCCAATGATATCACTCATCCCCCACTGGCAAACCATTTTTTGTGCTATATCAGTAGCTTTTTTTAGGTCATCACTTGCTCCTGATGTCCTCTCATTGAAGATAAGCTCCTCAGCTGCTCTTCCACCCATAGCATATAGTATAAATGATTCAGCATATTTTTTGCTGTAATTAAGTCTATCTTCTTGAGGCAGCATAATAGTTACTCCCAGAGCCATTCCGCGAGGAATGATGGTAACTTTGTGTACAGGATCACAGTTTTCACTAAGTAATCCGACAAGAGCATGACCTGCTTCATGGTATGAGGTAGTGGTTTTTTCTTTTTCACTCATAATCATACTTTTTCGTTCACCACCCATAATCACTTTATCTTTAGCTGTCTCCACGTGATTCATGTTAACTTCTTTTGCATTTGAGCGAGCAGCGATTAGAGCAGATTCATTGATTAGGCTTTCAAGGTCAGCTCCAGTAAATCCAGGTGTCCCCTGTGCTATAATACTAAGTTCAACGTTATCTGCTAGAGGGGTTTTGCGACTATGTACTTTCAGTATTTCTAATCGTCCTTTGATATCTGGTAGTGGAACTTGTACGCGTCTATCAAAACGTCCTGGCCTTAATAGCGCAGGATCAAGTACATCAGGTCTGTTGGTAGCAGCTATGACAATAACTCCAGTATTTACTTCAAAGCCATCCATTTCTACTAATAATTGATTCAGAGTTTGTTCTCTTTCATCGTGTCCTCCACCAAGACCAGCTCCTCTGTGTCGTCCCACAGCATCAATTTCGTCAATGAAAATTATACATGGGGCATGTTTTTTAGCCTGATCAAATAGATCTCTTACTCTACTAGCTCCAACTCCAACAAACATTTCAACAAAATCTGAGCCGGAAATACTGAAGAAAGGAACTTTGGCTTCTCCAGCTACACCTTTTGCAAGTATAGTTTTACCGGTACCAGGAGGGCCTATGAGTAAAACTCCTTTAGGTATTCTACCACCTAAGCGAGTGAATTTCTGTGGTTCTTTGAGGAAGTCTATGACCTCTTGCAGCTCATGCTTCGCTTCATTTATTCCAGCAATGTCTTTAAATGTTATTTTGGGTTTATGTTCTTTTACAAGACGAGCTTTGCTTTTCCCAAAAGACATAGCTTTGCCGCCTCCAGCTTGAATAGAGCGCATAACCCAGAATAAAAATAATAGAAGTAAAATTACAGGAAGTATATTTACGACCATAGTTTTAAGGAAATTTTCTCCTTCAGGTTCTTTAAAGTTTAGTACTACTCCGTGTTCTTCAAGGAACTTACGAGTGTCTTTATCATTAGGAGCATAGGTTCTAACTTTACTCTTATCTTTTCTGGTACCTGTTAGGTGGTTTTCTGAAAAGGTAGCCTCAATAATTCGATCGGTTTCTTGGATGGGGTTTTCTATAGCTGCTTTAAATTCAGAGTATTTTAAGTCAGTTATTATTTCTTGGTTTGATTGTATGATATTTACTAAGATCAGTGCCATTAGTATGACAGCTGTAACTATTAGTAATACGCGGGGTTGGCTGGGTTTTTTAGGGTTAGTCATCAGGGACTCCGACTAAATAATATAAGTATATTTACAAAAAAAGCAGAAACAAATTTCTGCTTAAAATTATTTTTTGAACAAACTTTTTACCTTATAAATAAAGCTTAGTATATAGTTTGTAGCAATAAAATTACTGTAATGGTTTTTCTTTATTACCAGTAATAAGAATAAATGCATTATCTTTTTGTTGTAGAACTGTGTTTTATGTTGGTGGTTAAAGAAATCCATTTGTATTTTTGCCAAATTTTATTTTTTCCTAAAAATAAACAGCTGTTTTTATAGCTTTATTATTATAATAAAAATAAACAGTTTTGACTTTACATATAGTAACAGCGGTATTTTTTGGACAAAAAGCCATTTTCATCACTAAAACTTTGTTAAACCTATATTAGATTGTATGTAAAAGGTAATGAAAAAGCTAGTTATTGTTGTAAGCTCTTAAATAAACTTAATTTATAAAGCGGAGGGGCAGATTTTTTAGTGGTTAAGGTTTTATTGCTGGTGTTTGAAAATTTATTTTTTTTCGTTTATTAAAAAAACTTTATTAGTAATAGTACATGTTTGTTTGTTTGATAGGTCAAAGTAACGTTCTTTGTCTGTTGCAGATATAATTAAGTTATATAGATCAGATAGTTTTTGGAAAGATAGCTTAGGTTTCGTCTTGCTGTGTTTTTGTATATAGGAAGCTAAAAGATTTATGGCAGTGAGTTTTGGTTGAGATGCAATAGTTTCAGAAAAGTTTGGTTTTTTTAGTAGATCCTTTTTGAGTAAAGATGAAGCTTGTGCTCCTTGACTAATACAGCGGATTAGTCTTTCTTTATACCCAGGAAAAACTTTATCCAATTCTGGCAGAATGTTTATGCGGACATGATTTCTAGTATATTTATCGCATGCATTGGTAGAGTCTTCGCAGTGAATAAGATTGTTTTTTTGTAGATATTCCGAAAGTTCTTTTTTATTTGTTTCTAGGAGAGGTCTCCAATATGGTGCAAACCAACTACTCATACCCAAAAGGCTTTCAGGGCTTGATCCGCGACAAAGCCTAATTATGATGTTTTCTACAAGGTCATCTTGTGTGTGTGCTAAGGCTAGTATCCAGTTTTCACTAGCAATATTTTTAAATAAATCATAGCGAATGCCGCGGGCCCACGCTTGTAGATTTTTTGGAGGAGAGGTTCTTTTTTTTACGTTATGAGTAAACAGGGAAAGAGAGTTTTTTTCTGCAAGTTCACGGACAAATAAATAATCACGCTCGCTATCTTTTCGTAAATTATAGTTAACATGTGCAACAGCTAGTTTAAGCTCAGGCATATGCTGTTTTTTAAAAGCTAAAAGCAAGTATAAAAGAGATGTGGAGTCACTTCCCCCAGAACAGGCTACAGTCAATCCTTGTTTGTTCTTAAGCAGGCTTGGTAGTAATTGTTGCCAGAGTGGGAATAAGGTTTTTAAACTAGAAGGGATAAGATCCATGTTATTTTAATATATTAGTTATATAGTAATTCTATTGGTAAACCTATTTATTGTAATTTTTATAGGTCAAAAAAGCTCTAAAGAGTAGTAGTAATCGCTAGTTGTATTGTTGTGTACTAAATTTATTAGGGAAAAAGTTGATATGGAAGGACAAAACCTTGATGGCGATATTATGGGAAAACTATCTGAACTGATAGAAACTTTAAAGTCTTTACAGTTTAGACTTGCAAGTGCCGAGTCTTGTACAGGGGGACTGGTATCTTCTTATTTGACTTGTATGGCAGGTAGTTCAGATGTTTTCTTAGGGGGAGTTTGTAGTTATTCCTGGGATGCAAAAATAAAACATTTACAAGTATCAAAGCAATTATTACAAAATGGAGGTAGCGTACAAGAGAAAGTAGCTATACAAATGGCTCAAGGGGTAAGAGCTATGTTTTCTTCTGAGGTAGGTATATCTGTAACAGGAGTAGCTGGTCCTGGTGTAGAAAGATCAACAGATAAACAGGGTGATGTTTGGTTAGCTTGGGATATAAGAGGTTGTATAAGTACAAAGTATTTACAGATTACTGGAGATAGGCAAACTATAAGATCACGTGCATCAATACAAGCTATTGTAGAACTTTGTAATCTATTGAGGGATAAATAATTTGAAAATTTTTTTTTGTAAACTAACAGTAATTATTGCTTCTTTAGGTTTTGTTAGTCCAATTTCTTTAATTGCACTAACAAAGATACAAAATACGGAAAAGGTGAAAAAACCTTCCCAGGAAGATGGGGTAAAAGTAGAAAAAGGGCAGAAGATAAAATCACCCCCTATTACTCCCCCAAAAGGAGAGACCCAAAAAACAATTAACCTAAACAGGAAAGATCTTATAAAAATACAAAATAATATGCAAAAATTTACAACCCTTAGTTTGTTTTTTAGTCAAAAAAATTATAGCAAATTACGTAAAAAAACTAATCTTCAACGGGGTAGAGCTTATTTAATGCGTAAGCCACTAGAAAAATTTCTTTGGAGTTATACTAATCCTTTTGTAGATAATTGGTTGTTTGATGGAAGCTCTTGGGTTTCTTGGTCACAAGGAGACAGCTTTGCTGTTAGTTATAAAACCAACATATCTAGGGGGCAGAGTCTCAAAAAAATAGTTGATATGATCTCTAATTTTTCATCTTTAACTGAGCATTTTCGTCTTTTATCAGCAAGGTTGGTGGAAAAGGAAGAGATTATAGCTACTTTTATTAAGGTTTCACTTTCACAAAAAGAAGATAAGATAGTAATAAATTTAAAACAAAATAAAGATAAAAGCTATTTTGTTGAAGCTTTAAGTATCTTTTATTCTTCGGGTAATGAAACACACTTCAAATTTTATAAGCATGAGTTTGGTGTAAAGTTAAATAAAAGTTTATTTGAATTACCTAAATCTGTTAAAGTGAAAGATTCTTTTTAACAAGTACTATTAAATAATATTTATTGAGAGCCAAAAGTTTTTATAAGCCCCTTATATTACTAGCTATAATAATTCTAAAGTATGTTGTAAAGAAGCCGATAGTATAAATGTAATTTTTTATACTTGGGGGGCAAAGTGAAAAGTGGTTTTAAATGGAGTGATTTTTATAGACTACATGGGCTGCGTCGTCTTAAGCGAACTTTAGAGGAACACCTACGAGTACAAGTTAACTTTGTAGACGCAAAAGGATATTTGCAGACTTTTCCAAAAGGATGTTTTTTTCCTTGTTTAAACAGTGCGTGTGAGAAGATTGTTTCCAGAAAAGATGGGTTAAAGGGATGCTTATTAACAGTAAAAGAAAATATAAATATAAAAAAAGATTTAAAACAAAAAGAGATTCATGGTAATTGCCATGCTGGTTATAGTACTATAGTGGTTCCTGTTAACTTTGAAGGTAAGTTTTTGGGAACTATATTTGTTGATGGATTTGTTGTAGAATCAACACATAAAAAGCAAAAACAAAAAATAAAATCTTTTTTGTCACAGACAGTAAAAAATAAAAAATCTCTTGTAGAGATTTTAGATTCTATTCCTGTCTTAAGTAAGGCTCAGGTATCTTTAGTGGGAGTCTTTTTAAGCAGCATGCTTGAAGAGATTTTGTTATATCAAGAAGATATTATGAAAGAACAGAAGAAATCAGATTCCAATATAAATGATACAAAAACAAAGGTGATTGGTAGTTCGTCAGAGATTAAAAAAGTTTTAGAACTTGTGTCTCGCGTAGCTAAGACACATGCCTCTATTTTGATAGAGGGAGAATCTGGAACAGGAAAAGAGTTAATAGCAAAAGCAGTTCATCATAGCTCAGAGCGTGCTAATAGCTCATTAGTATCTTTAAACTGCGGTGCTTTAAACGAAAGTGTATTAGAGAGTGAACTTTTTGGTTATGAAAAGGGAGCGTTTACTGGAGCATATACAAAAAAAGTTGGTTTTTTTGAGCATGCTAGTAATGGGACTCTTTTTTTGGATGAAATATCTGAAACCTCAGCAGCTATGCAAATAAAGCTACTTAGAGTGTTGCAGGATAGAGTTTATATCCCAGTGGGTAGCACCAAAGAAAAAAAAACAAAAGCTAGATTTATTTTTGCAACAAACAAAAACTTACAAGAACTTGTTGCCGAGGGTAAGTTTAGAGAAGATCTTTATTATCGGCTTAATGTGGTACATATAAAACTACCACCTTTACGTGAACGCAGAGAAGATATTGCTCTTTTGATACAGTATTTTTTGCAAAAAAAATCTCCAGAAGAAATGGGAATTAAAAGCCTCACAAGTGATTGCTATAAGCTATTATCAGAATACTCATGGCCAGGTAATATAAGAGAGCTCGAAAATGAGATAGAAAAACTTTGTGTGTTGTCAAATTCCAGAAAACAAATTACTACAGAATTTATTTCTGAGCATATACTCGAAGCACAACAGAAAAAAATATTATTTGGAAAAAAGAAACAAAAGTCCTTTGTTGATATCATGGAATCATATGAAAAAAAAGTTTTACAAAATGGACTGCGATATTTTTCTAATAAAAAGAAGGATTTAGCAAAACATTTGGGGCTAAGTGAGAAAGATCTAATATCTAAGATGGAAAATTTAGGGTTAGAGGATAAGGATAATTAGTAACTTTGTTTATCAGTTGAAGTCACAAAAAAAATATTTAAATATAAAAATATGCTTTCATATATTTTACAAATATTATTTGTTATTTGCCTATTTTTTATTACTAGTTCACTTGTGCTAAGGCTTGTATCTAAGTTGGAAGTTGATTTTTATGATATGAAAAAAACAAGAGTTAGTGAAAGACTTTTTCAACAATGTTATGGTTTGTTAGCAGCTAAGAAAAATATATTAGATTCTGCAGATTTACTCTTACAAGAAAACATCCTTTCTACATTAGAGTATAGAGCAGCAGTAGATGAAGCTTTATGGTTAATTAATAGTAAAAACATAGAAATAAACTGTATAAAAGAAAGATTAAGTTTTTTTAAAGGATACGTTTTTAGACAGTTTCACTTAGGGGCACCAAATTTTTTACCTAATTGGGTGGTGGGCTATAAATAGTGGTAGTTTTACTGTTGTCACTACATATATTAGTAAGTGGATCTTTTGTACTTAAAACATTAGAAATCAGTACTCTATCTTTCAAGTGGTTTCTAAAAACAGAGATACCAACATTGTGTACATCTAGTCTTTATGATTATTTAAGAGAACCATATAAAAAAAACTGTCCAATGCCATCTAGTGATATGTGGTCTAAGACTTGGCCTTACACAAGAGAGGCACAGGGACTTTGTATTTTTTCAAAATTAATAAAAAGGTCCTTTGTAGTAAGTATTAATATTAACAATAAGAAAAAAGTGTTTTCATGTCATTATCCATAAGAGACATCCCTCCTTTAGGCTCTCATATTTGTTGTGTTTTTATAGGTTTTTTTTTATCTAACCTAAGCACTCAAACGCAAGACTATGTTGACCTTAGTAGATACGATGTAGTTTTAAATTTACCAAAAACTATATTGTCATTTGCACAGCCAGGAGAATATGTTTATTTAGGTATGGCAAAAAAAGAAAGTAAGAAGACCTATTGTTTTTTTGAATCAATCAGGGCACAAGTTTTAAAAAATAAAAATAATTTAATTGTAGTATGTGACAAAAAATATACTGAGCGTTTTTTACTATTATTTACAAATACAGATTATGTTGTTGTAACAGAAAAAGAAAAAATCAAACTTGGTAGTTGTGGTGACTTTATACAAATAACTTACGGGAGCCAAGTTTATGATTAACAAGGTGTATAATTATTTTAAAGTTTTTTTAAAAGCAATTATTTTATTGAATGTTTTTTGTTTAAAAACACAAGGTAATCCTATTGCTACTTGGGTTTTAAGTGTTGGTGAGTGGAGGGAGCTAGGTAGTAAAGTAAAAAAGATACATTTAACTAGAAGGTCTGTTGTGCAGGTAGTTAGGGATGGGAGAGGTGTGTGGCAAGTAAGTGCTATTAGAAAGGGTTATGTTATACTCAGTTATGTTATTGCTAGAGAACAAAAACAAATAGCAATATATGTAAAAAACATTGAAGAATTTTTTCCTGAATGGGTTTGTAACAAGTTAATATGTGATAATAAAAATAGACAGATTTCAGGGTTGAGTAATGACTATAAGCATTTTTTTATGGCAAAAAGATGGTGTAGTAAGCACATGTACTGTGTGTTTTCTGCAAGGTTAAATGATAACCAGCGACTTATAATTAAAAAAAGTATAAAGGGAAAAGGATCTAGAATCACAAGTGTAAAGGTCAGCTCACATGGTGATGTTAGTATAATTAAAAAATGTTCAAGAACAAGAGACAAAATAAATATTTCTAATATTCCAAAAGACTTTGTGGTTACAAGGTGCATAGATACAGATAGAGAATATTTTTATGAAGTTGCAATTGAGACTTGGGTTGAAAAATTGGGATCTAGCGTTGAAGAAGATTTAAACACTAAGTTTGTTAAATCTATAAAAGACTTCAAAATTACAAAATCCATACTTTCACTATCGGAAAATGACAGGAAAAAGACGAACTCTATTTATCATACAGTTCAGAAGGTTAAAACTGTTTCAGATAAAGATGCTTTAGTATCTATTGGTTCTGATATAGAAACTAATAAGTTTACTTCGAGGGGAAAGAAAACTTTTTGGAAAAAAACAGGAGCAAGTTTTAAATTCTTGTTAAGTCCCAAAAAAGACAAATTATTGATCAATTATACACTCAAAATAAGGCATCCATCTTATGCAAAGGTTAGCAATATTCACACTAATACTATTTCTTCCAATGCTTTTATTAAAGAAGGGGAAATGATTTTATTATGTAGTTTAAAAGTAAAGAGCACAGCAAGTTTAAATAAGTGGAGTGATTTGTTTAGAGGGTTGCCAATACTATCTCCTTTTTTTA
>MDSW01220247.1_pt1 | contig 10392 bp, 10 predicted proteins | sample 811171 | NCBI WGS metagenome assembly MDSW01 (sample SAMN05326641, study PRJNA326480) | marine metagenome | isolation source: seawater | place: Atlantic Ocean: North West | collected 2012 | reverse complement strand
TTGATGGCGGAGAGAATGGGATTCGAACCCATGAAAGAATTGCTCCTTTACACGCTTTCCAAGCGTGCGCCTTAAACCGCTCGGCCATCTCTCCAATCAAATAAACTATATAAGTTTTAAAATTATTCCCAATATTTAACATAATTCAAACTAGTCATTACAGCTGTAGGAATATAATTGAGTTGAACTAATTTTTTTTTATATTTTTTTATATCACTGGCTCTACCCCATCTCTCTGGACATACTAAACAGCTTTTAAATTTAGATAGTATTTTAATATTTTCTTTATTCACAGGAAGTTTTGTTGCTGTATCAATCCAAACCCAATTTAATTTTTTAACAAAATATTTTGATAAAAAAATATCTTCATATTCAGAATATCTAACAGCAATATTTTTCTCTCCTTTTTTCGTAGCTGAATACATATATGGCATCTCAACATCTAACAAGAAATATGATTTGATTGAATATTTTTTTACTAAATTTAATATATTCTTTTCTATTCCAGCTTCTTTCAAATTAAGAACTAAAGTTTTATGATTGTAGTGTTCAAGATAGCTTTCAAACAAATCTCCTCTAATAAACGGATCATGGTTCAAAATTAATTTTGAACCACTTGTTCTAATGTCAATTTCAACACCAAAATTTTTAGGAATTTTCTTTAAATCTTTAATTTTATTTACTCTGTGAATTATAATTTCCATAATTTTTTTCTAAGTTCAATTATATATATCAAAGTTCTTTTTATAAGCTTTAATTTGCCAAAAAAGGTTCCTCCTCCCTTTGCTTGACCATGTAGTCTTTTTTTCATGATAACTTTGTAATTAAGAATCTTGTAATTATTAATTTTGGCTATAATTAATAAATATAAATCTAAACTAAAATCATATGGATAATCATTTAAATATTTAATAAACGATTTAGAAAATATTTTTGGTTGTGCATTTATGTCATTTATAACTTTTTGAAAAATACAACTTGCAAAAACTGACATACCAAATGTAAATATATTATCAAATAAATTTCTATTTGTTCTAGATCCTTTAATAACAATTTTTTCATTAATTAGTCTATCTTTATATTTTATAAAAGCTTTATAAACATCCTCTGGTTCAGTTTGTAAATCAGCATGACACCAACTTATAAAATCGCCAGAAGCAATTTTGATTCCTGACATAATTCCATGACCATATCCTATATTTTCTTTTATATCTAAAACTCTTATTTTGTTATTTATATAAAGATCTGAATTTAAAATATTTTTTTCAGTATTATCTGTAGATCCGTTGTTAACGATTATTACTTCAATATCTGGTTTTTTTATTAATAAATCATCTATTTTTTCAAATAAAGGAATTATATTTTTATCTTCGTTATAACTTGGAATTACAATAGATAACTCGGTCATTTTAATAATTTTTTTTCAAATTTTTTTCCCAATTTGTCAATTCTTCAGGAGTTCCCCAACTATAATAAGAATTGACTTTAACATTTTTAATTTTGTGTCCATTTTCAAAAGCTACTTTAAATACCATATCTAAATAATACTCATTATTTATTTTTTGTTTACTTTGAAAGAGCTGCTTAGTTAATTTTAGAAAAATTTTTTTATTTTTGAATGCAAATGAACCGATTATAACTAAATCATTTTTCGGATAAGAACTCGCTTTTTTCTTACACGATATTTTATAAATTTTATTTTTTCTTAAATTAACCCATCCATAAGATTTACTATTTTTAACATGAATTTTATTTGCTTTTGTTGTGTATATTATACCTTCATAGTCATTTAAATCTTTTATTAAATTATTTGTTTCAAAATTTATTAAACTATCACATGAATGAATAAAAATTTTATCATTTTTTTTTAAATATTTTTTTGCTAGGAGACAAGTGTTAGCTTGACCCTTCGTTGTTCTTTTAATTTTAATTAATTTATATTTATTTTTAAATTGCTTTGATAAAATTTTTCTAATTTTAAATTGGTCAGCTATTCTTTTGTTACAAATAAATATGTTTATTGATGATTTAGGCATACTTTTCGCAGCCTGTATGAACATGGGTTTATTTTTAATTAAGATTAATGGTTTGGGTAAGTTATAATTGCTCTCTGAAAATCTTTTACCCAGTCCTGCCATTGGCATTATATTTACAATTCTTGTCATCTAAAAATCTTTAACATTAAATAAAAATTCATGTTTGTCGTTGTGAATTTTATAAAATTTAATTTCATTAACTTGACTTTTGAGTTTTATTTTTGATGAAAGAAATTCTTTAACAAATTTATCATTTTTTTTTATTCCTTTGATTGATGCAATAGTAGTATGCGGGATCCAAACCTTACCTGAAAACGGAAAACCAAACTTTTTATAGTTTTTTTTTAAAATAGGTATTTTAAATGCATTGCTATTATTTTTTAATACATTAATTTTATTATTTATTTTTTTTAAATGTTTCAATTGAATTTCTTTAATTTTTTTAGTCTTGCGTATATGATAAAAAAAAGTATGTCCATTAGTTAGAGGATCATTAAAAAAAATACCTGCCCTGGTTACATAAATAGAAATTTGTCTAGTATTTTTAGAAACTTTATTTAAATAAATATTTTTAAGTTCAGAAATTTTTTTTATATTCAATGTAAATAAAGTTAAATGTACTGGATGATTTAAGTAAAATTGTTTTCCGAATTTTTTCTTAACTTTTTTTTTTTGTAATAAAATTTTATTTCTTATAATTTCATTAAATTCTATAAAAGCAGCAATTTTATACATTAAAATATCTTAATAAAAATTTTTAAAAATAGATAAATATTTATTTCTATCAATATTACTTAATAACTTACCTCTTTCTAATTTGAACTCTAATAGATCAAAATAGTTAATATTAATCTTAAACCATTCTCTTTTGTTAATATTAAAAATTTTTCCAATTAAACATCTTAAAATTACATTATGTGTAATAATTAAATAATTACTTCTTTTATTTATTGATTTCGTTTTTATAATTTGATTTAAAAATTTATCTAATCTAATAGAAACATCATTTAAACACTCTCCATTTGGAAATTTTGGATCTAAACCCAAATTCCATTTTTTTGGAATATTAGGATACTTTTGTATTAAGTCTTTATATGTTAATCCCTCTGCATCTCCGTAATTTATCTCTCTCAGATAATTACTAACAAATATTTCCTTCTTATTAAAAATTATTTTTGCTGTATCTAAACATCTTTTGGCTGGACTTGAAAAGCAACTATTAACATTAATTTGTTTAAATTCACTTTTGTTTCTTTTATCTATAATTTTTGCGTCTAATTTTTGTCCAAGAAAAATTTCACTGCTTAGTTTTGTTTTTTTATGGCGTGAAAAAAAGATTTTATTTTTTATTTTTCTTTTTTTTATATGGTCTTCAAACTTATTAATAAAATTTAATGCAAATTTTTTAGAGTCTCTAATTGATAATTTATTTTTGTTATGTTTAAAATTTCTTAATTTAATAAATTCTTCAAGATTTTTTTTACTATTATCAATATCTAGAAATTTTTTTTCAATATTTTTATTGTCAATTTTTATATTAACTTGTCTTTCATATTTTATATAATTAATTAATAGAAAATTTATTATATGATATATAAAATCTCTCTTATTAAGTTTATCAATTTTAAAATATTTTTTTAAAATTTTAACTTTAGATTTTTTAAAAGCATATTCTCTATAAGAAATTCTATTTTTAGATAAGTCATTAAGATATTCTTTTGTATTTCTTCTTGCTTCAGAAAAATCTCTGTATTGTAATTTATAAACTGAACTTAATTCCTTTAGACTTTTACCAACATAAATTTTACTTCTTTCCCAGTCATAGCAAGTAAATGGGCTGCTGATAGTATGTTGTATATGTGAAACTAAATCATAAATCATCAAATGAAATACAATTGTATTTTTTTTATAAAATTTAATAGGACCGAATGTAGTATTAATTATTAAATCATCATAACTATCAAAATATTTTTTTTTAATTACTTTTAGCTTTGATATACATTTATTAAAAAAGGTTTTATTTAATTTTTTACATATTAATATTATGTCGATATCACCAGCTTTTTTTGTGTCAAAGTGCTCGCTATAAGATCCAGTTAAAGTTACTGATAAACTATTCTTATCCTCATTTAAAAATTTGATTATTTTATATGCAATTCTTTTTTTTTTTGATACTGGCACTTTTAATTATTCAAGATTTTTTGAAGATTAATAATTTGTTTTTTAGGATTTGAATTTCTAAATACGTTCGAGGCTGAAACAATTTTTTCACACTCAATTTTTGATATATTTTTTTCTGAAAGACCACCATCAACACATAAGTTAAACTGATCTCTTATTCTTAATTTATTAATTCCTTCAATTAAATTAGCTGATTCTTCAAAAAATTCTTGCCCCGACTCTCCAGGTTTTTCAATACAAAGAATTAAAACCTCTTGATAATTTTTTACTAGACCTTCTATATTATCATAATATTTTGAAGCATGTAGAACTAAACCAGGTTTTATATTATTATTTTCAATTAAACTTTTTACTTTTTCAATTTTCTCATCTATTTCAATATGAAAATATATTACCTCTGAATATTTCGAAAATATCTCAATATATCTTATTGGAGTTTTAGACATTATATGGCTCTCAATTCTGTGATTAGGCCATTTTTTTTTAATTTCTTTGAATTTGTCAAAATTTGGTTCTGATATATTTTTATTCATAGTTTTATCAACAAAATCAACATGAATATAATCTGGATAAAACTCTACTTTCGAAAATATATCATCAATATTTTCTGTATTATCTAGATAAATGGCTACACCTACTTTTTTATTTTTTGCAAATGAAAATTTTATATGAAAATTATAAGCGATTAAAAATACTATTCCTGATATTAAAAATCTTGTAATTTCATAATTTAAGTTTTCAAATAAAATAAATTTCGACAAAAAATACTGAACTGTAAAAGATGATATTGATATTGTGACAAAATAAAAAAAGGACTTTTTATAATAATATCTAGGTATTTTAAAATTAAAAGAAATATTACAAACAAAAGCAAAACTTATCCCAAAAAACAAAGGTATTAATGTTGAAATTGTTTTTGCAGAATTAACTTCTAAAAAAAATTTTCTTAGCAATAGTTCAAGTGTAATTGATAAAACACCAATTATGCAATATTTGAAAAAAAAAATTAATTTTCTATTATTTGTGTTTTGAATTTGAAACATTTTAAGTTTTACTCAATACAATGACATCAATTTTGACCATAGTAGGAGCTTTTTCCATGTTTCCTTTCAAAATGTTTTTTTGAAATATACCTTGGTAATTTTTTTTTAATCTTTATTAACAAAGAATTAAATGTTGTTTTGGCTATAAATTCTAAAATTTCAGCATTTATTACCGAACTTTTTACTTCTGTTCCCCAGGTAAATGGGCCATGTCCTGCTACAAGTATGCCTGGACAATTATATGGGTGAATTTTCTTTTTTTTCAAAGTATTCAAAATTAATTTTCCAGTATTTTTTTCGTAATCATCATTTAATTTTTTTTGACTTATAAAATCAGCGATTGGAACTTCACCGCTCCAGTAATCTGCATGGGTTGTTCCAATTAAAGGTATTGCTCTTCCAGCTTGGGCCCATGTTATAGCGTATGGTGAATGCGTATGCGTGATACTTTTTATTTTTGAGTATTTTTTATAAATTTCTAGATGAGTAGGAGTATCACTAGATGGTTTGAGTTTTCCTTTAATAACTCTGTTTGTTTTTAAATTAATAATAGGAAAATCGGATGATTTTACAGTTTTTAGGTTTATACCACTTGGTTTTATCGTAAAATGATCCTTATCTATTCTTAAACTTACATTTCCAAAATTATGTATTACAAGTTTTTTTTTTACTAGTAATCTATTTTGTTCTAAGCATTTTTTTCTTAAATTTAAGTTAAAATTCATATTATGAATATAATTTATACATATTTATAATTAACCGTCATTATCAAAATTATCAAATTTTTTTATATATTTTTCTATTTACTATCTTACTTGTATAAAAGTAAATTTTCAGTCTCGAATATTAGAGTTTTATGTTTTTTAATTAATTTAATCAATTCAGATGATGGTAAAATTGAGTATTTAATAAAGTCGTTTTGATTTTGTTTAAATGTCAGAATATATTTAGCATTCTGAACAATTTTATTTTTATCCTTTACATTAACTAATTGTTTATCAATGTGATTAAATTCAACATAACTCATTTTTTTAACAAAAGGATAATTTAAATATTCTGGTAAAATTATGTAATCATCATTTGCAGTTTTAATAATTTTTTTATTAATTACCTCTACTTCTTTTTGTAATTCTAAATTTTCTTCCTGACTATAATAAAATTTCAATGAAGTTTTTAATGATGGAACTGCAACATAATTATTTAATAATGAAATAAAAATTATTAATGTAATACCAAAATAAAAAGGGTATTTATTTGTTAAATTTTTTTCGAAAAATCTTCTAATAATAACGATTAGTACCACAAAAAATATTGGTGCTAATATTAAATTTCCCCATGGAGATCCGTTTGGTGTGGCATAAATTATAATATTTTCTAAAATTCTTAATAAGCAGGCTACCAAAATTAAAAAAACACCTACTATAATTTTTTTGTCAAATTTACTGTATAATAATAAAATTATAAATAAAGGTACTAGTGGAAAAATAATTTTTATAAATTTAATTAAAATTAATAATAAATATTCGTAACTAAGTGTATTATTTTCCCAAAATGGTGGGATATAACTAAAATTATTATTTAATTTACTAAAATGAAATAAAGTTATTAAGATAACAGTTGTGAAACTAAGATAAGTTAATGATATTAAAAAGATTCTTTTTTTAGTTAAGTTAAATCCATTTAAATTAAAATAATAAGAAATAAAAAAAGTAAGTATAACTAAAGCAGGATAAATTAATACAAACTCTTCTTTAACCGACAAAATTAAAAAACTAAAAAATAAAAAAAAATAAAATTTTTTTAATATAAAAGCATAAAAAAATAGCAAAAACAAAGGGGTAGCCAAAGTATCTGCTTGAAATCCATACGGCTGATAAAAATAACCCTTAAATAATGTTGGAAAAACCATATAAGAAATAGCAATAACAAAACTCAAAAATTTATAATTATGAATTTGATACAAAAGTTTTTTTGAAATCAGATAAATTAACAAAACTGATAAAAAAACACTTAAAATATTCAGTAAAATTAATATTTTTGGGTCGTTGAAAAAAAAGAGAAAAGGAGAAATTAAATAAAAAATAAAATATGTATGAACTCCAAATGTATACTCTTGTTGAGGACCTTCGTAAGGACCTATTCCGTCAAAAATATTTCTGATTGTTGAATAATGACGAAAAATATCAGATGCAAATTGAAAATTTTCTAAATTAAAAAAGGCAATTTTTACTAAAATTAGAGTAAACAAGGTAACAATAAAAAATAAAATTATATCAATAAAGTTTTTTATGATCATTTTTTAATTTTTATTTTAATTAAATTTAATAAATCTTATAATATTTATACTCGTTTTTTGAAAATGCTTATTTTAAAAATTTTTAATGAATTTTACTAAATTTAAAGAAAGTCTTAAGTTTAAAAAATATCAAACCTGGAAAATAGTCATTAGGTATATTGAATACAAGATTAAAAATTTCTTAATTGATATTATAATTTATTTTAATAAATTTAAATTTAATTCAAAAAAAGTAATTGATATAGGTTCCTATAACGATAACAGTTATATTAATTATTTAATCTACTCTTTAAAAGATGAATATCATTTTGCTTATGAAAAAAACAAAGATACAAAAAAATTATTTAGAAGAATTGGTATTATAAATTTTTTTAAGCATACAATTTGTAATTTAAATTTAAAAAAAGAGTCTCTCATAAAAATTAATATGAAATCTGAACAAGAAGATCTAAGTAAAATTTCAATTGATACGAATTATTTTAATTTTTTATATAAAAAAAATACTACTAAAAATAATGATGAATTAATTATGCCATATTTTATGTATCCAAGAATTTATAATTCATTTTATAAAAAAATAAATATTATTCAAAAACCAAATTTTAATTTAAGGGTTTTTTTTTCAGGATCAGTTGTTGTAGATGGATATAGTTCATTTAAATGGGAAAAAGATCCTGAAAAATTTCCTAACAGGATTTTAATTATAAATAAAATTTTAAAAGAATTTAAAAATGAAATATTTTTAATTAATTCAAAACATGATTTAAAAAAAAATGAATTTTTAAACAAAAGAATAATTTTCTGCTTACATGATAAAATGATAAAAAAAACATCTTATAAACTTAATTTTAAAAATAATTTTAAACTATTATCCAATTCATGTTTTAACTTGAGTTGCCCTGGAGTTGTAATGCCTCTATGCCATCACTTGATAGAAGGTATCAAGGTTGGATCTATTCCTATAACTAACTGTGAAAAATTATTATTTCCAAATTTAAATAATAATATTTCTCTCCAATACTCAAGTTTAGATCAACTTTTAGAAAAAATTCATGAAGCTTTAAATATGAAAGAAGAGAAAATTTTATTTATGAGGTCAAGAGTTAGAGAATATTATAATGAAAATTTATCACCAGAAATATTTAGAAAAAATTTTAATAAAATGATCCAAGATAAAAAAAAAAAAATCGTATGTTGTGATGATCATCGAAGTATTAAAAATATGAATTAGTTAAATAAAAAATATTTTTTAATTTTGTAAATTTTTTCTAATAATTATTAGACAATTATCCTTTATATTATTTTTATGATAAATATTAACTAGAGAATAATTATAATTTTTATTTTTAAAATATTCTAAAAATTTATTTTGGTTTTTATAATAAATATCTTCAATTATATAAGTTCCATCATTTCTAAGATGTCCAATTGAATTTTCGAAAAAACAAATATTTGCTTCGAAATTATGGAGTCCATCGTCTAAAATAATATCAAATTTAATATCACCTATTTTTTGAAACAATTTAAAAATTGAAACAGGGTCAGTTTGATCAACATAAAATGTTTTTATTCTATTTTCATTATTAAGAATTTTTTTATCAATATCGGCTCCGTAAATGTTTGCGTTTATAAAATAATCCCTCCAAGCTCTTAGTGAAGCCAATGGTATACCATGTGATCCCATATTACTTTCCAAATTGATATCGTTTGTTCCCAGTCCGATTTCTAATAAATTTTTTATATCTTTTTTCTTATGAAAAAAAATTTCAGAATAATAATTTGAGTAATTATGCTGGTTATTTTTTCCACCTTTATCACTTCCGTAATAATTCATTAATCTTGTAAGATCTTCATTTTGATTTGAATTACCATAATAAGAAAATTTAAACTCTTTACTTCTTCCACTAAAATTAATTTTATACTTTAATTTCCTTAAAACTTCCCTTAATAATCTCATTTTTCTTTATTAATTTTTAAAACACCAATAAAAGCTTCTTGAGGAATTTCTACCCTTCCAAACTGTTTAGACCTCGCTTTACCTTTTTTTTGTTTTTCTAGAAGTTTTCTTTTTCTATCTGTTGCTCCTCCTCCATGAATTTTTGTTAAGACATCTTTTTTAAAACCTTTTATTGTTTCTCTTGCAATAATTTTTCCTCCTATTGCAGCTTGAACAGGTATCATAAAATTATGTCTAGGTATGAGATCTTTTAATTTTTCACATACCTCTCTTCCCGTTTTTTGAGCAAAATCTTTATGAATCATCATTGCCAAAGCATCAACAGGTTCACCATTTACTAAAATTCCAAGTTTTACCAAATCTCCCTCTCTATGTTCAATGATCTCATAATCGAAACTAGCATAGCCACTTGTCATTGACTTTAATCTATCATTAAAATCAAAAACAACTTCATTTAGTGGGAGTTCATAATTTACTACAGCTCTATTTCCAGAGTAACTTAAATTAGTTTGAATTCCTCTTTTATCCTGACACATTTTTATTATTGAACCTAGGTATTGGTCAGGAGTAATAATTGTTGCTTTTATCCAGGGTTCTTCAATATACTTTATTAAAGTAGGATCTGGTAAACTTGATGGATTTTGAAGATCAATTATGTTTCCGTTATTTAGGTGAACTTTATAAACAACGCCGGGTGTTGTTGTTAATAAATTTACATCAAATTCTCTTTCTAGTCTTTCTGTTACAATTTCCAAATGAAGTAATCCCAAAAATCCACATCTAAAACCTAAACCTAGAGCAGATGATGACTCTGGTTCAAATGAAAAACTTGCATCATTTAATTGTAATTTAGCTAAACCGTCTTTTAGTTTTTGAAAC
>MDSW01209596.1_pt1 | contig 10392 bp, 14 predicted proteins | sample 811171 | NCBI WGS metagenome assembly MDSW01 (sample SAMN05326641, study PRJNA326480) | marine metagenome | isolation source: seawater | place: Atlantic Ocean: North West | collected 2012 | reverse complement strand
TCTTGAATTTTCTGAAGACGGAATTGATATGCTTGCAAAGATTTCTGCAGAAGTAAATTCTTCAGTCGAAAATATTGGAGCTAGAAGACTTCATACTATAATTGAGAAAGTTTTAGACGATATAAGTTTTAATGCTACTGATAAAGCTGGGGAAACTATTACCGTTGATAAGAAATTTGTTCAAGATAATTTGGGTAACCTTGTGAAAGACACTGACCTTTCTAAATTTATACTATAAATTTTTTAACTTAATTATTATTGCTCCTTCACCACCATCCTTAATTTTTGAATCTTGTATTGAAACAATCAGTGAACTTAATTCTTGGTCGGAATTGATGAATTCAGGAACAGAATATTTTAATCTTCCAAGATCCTTGGAAGTATAAATATCTTTATCATTCGTAGAATGTTTTCCTTTTCCAGTTATAAATAATATTTCTCTATATTTTTTTTCAATACATGAGAGAATAATTTCTTTCACTTTTTTATTAGCTTGATCAAGTGTAAAACCATGTAAGTCAAATCTAAATCGTCTTTTTTTTTCAGTATTCAAGGAATTAGTTTTATCCTTATCAAATACATCCGAGGGATTCTTTATATAATCTTCCCAATTTTTTTTATCTTCTGGGGAAAGATCTTTATGTTTGGTCACTGACTAATGATTTCGGATAAATACCAATTAGGGCTTTTATTATTAATATTTTTAGTAAACTTCCAACTATCAGTTACAAACTTTATTTTATCGGGATTTCCTTCAATAATTTTATTTTCTTTATCTCTTTTTACTGAGATCACTTCCGCTACAAATTTCACAGTGGCAAATAAGTTATCTTTGATTTTTTCATAACTTTCAACGGAAGACTCTTTTACACCAATAAAAGTGAATTCAGATTTTATATTCTCTTTATTTCTTGCTTTAATGGCATCTGAAAAATTAGAAAACATATTTGGGGAAAGAAGAGCTTTCAGTTTTATCAGATCTCCAGTCGCAAAAGAGGTTAAAATGCTCTCATAAGCAATTTCAGCACCTTTTAAAAATTCTTTTTTATCTTTACCCTCTAAAACATCTAAATTTTGCTCTTCAGTCTTAATCTCTTGTTTAGGAATGCTAAATTTTTTTTCAGCAAAAGATGGGTATACTTTTGACTCATGGCCAGTTTTTCTTCCTAATATACTTCTTAAACGCAAGATTATAAATCCTGCGATCATTCCTAATAAAATTATATCTAAATATCCAAAACTGTTACTCATGATTTGATAAATATACATGAATAATATAATTTTGTATCAGACAAATGAACACATTTTTTCTGATTTTTATTGGTTTACCGGCTTTAGAGATATTTTTAATGATTAAAACGGGAGCAAAAATTGGGGCTTTAAACACATTAGCGCTGATTTTTTTGACTGCAATTATAGGGATTTACTTTGCAAGGGCCCAAGGCATTCAAACACTCAGATCGGCAATGACAAATTTATATCAAAACAAAGTGCCAGTTTATGAAATGTTATCCGGGGCATCTATAGCCTTTGCTGCATTACTACTAATCATTCCTGGTTTTTTTACAGACTTTATAGGATTTTTATTGCTTGTGCCGATGACGAGAAGGATAATTTTTAAAATTTTTTTTAAAAAAAGAATAAATGTTCATAAAAAAAAGAAACAGAATAATATTATTGACGGAGAGATCATAGAAAGAAATAAAGATGAACTATAAAATCATTGGAAAATATATCAAAGATTTAAATTTTAGTATTCCAAATCCAAAAACTTTTTTTTTATTATCAAAAAATATTTCAAGTTATAAAATCAACATTGATATTAAGAGCAACCAAGTAAAGCAAAATTTCATCGAAGTTTTTACATCTCTTAGTTTAACTCCGGTAAAAGAAGATTTTGAAAGAATAAATACTAAAATTGTTTTTGCAACACTTGTTGAGCTATCTAATGAAAAGATGGAAAAGCAAGAAATAGAAAAAATAGTACTCATTGAAGTCCCAACCAAAATTTATAGCGATTTGAGAAATATATTTGTAAGTTTATTTGAGAGTTCAGGATTTAAAGATATAAAGATTAGTGAAAATATTGATTTCCAAGAACTATATAAAATGAGGAAAACTCAATAAAAGTTCTTTTTAAGTTCTTTTTTAACAAATTCCTTATGCTTACTTACTTCTAATTCTGAAATATTAACTACTTCTTTGTTGTAATTATTTTTTTTAAAGATATTTTTTTCAACTTCATTTGGTGATAAATTAAACTTTGGTTCTTTAGCATCTAAAAGATTTATATATACTTCTCTCAATAACTCACAATCTAATAAGGCATTATGTTTTAGTCTTCTAGAAAGATCAATATTAAATTTTTTACATAAAGCATCTAGGGAATTAGATGTGCCAGGGAATTTATTTCTAGCTAAATCAAGGGAGTCTATAACGAATTTTTTATCAATTAAATCTTTTTTGATTAAATTAAGCTCTCCATTCAAAAAACCTAAATCGAAAGGAGCATTATGAATTATAATTTTTTTATCTTTTATAAAATCAAGAAATTCATCCGCTACTTTATCAAAGGTATCCTTATCACTTAAAAAATCTTTTGAAAAACCATGAACTTTAAAAGCTTCATCTGGTATTTCCCTTTTTGGATTGATTAATTTATGAAATACTTTTCCGGTAGCGATTAAATCTTTAGTTTCAATGCAAGCTATTTCCACTATTTTGTGACCTTCTTTAAAAGATAAACCGGTTGTTTCTGTGTCCAAAAAAATTTCATTCATATTGTTTAAATATAGCTGATAATCTTTTCTTTAAAATCCTAAAATCTTTTTCATTAACAACTACATGATCGCAAAAATTAGCCTTTCTTTTTTCATTTAATTGTTTTTTATCAAGCAAATTAAATAGATCTTTACTACCACCTTTAAATCTAAACCTTTTCAACCGGAGAATTTTATTTGCTTTGATAAAAAAAATAACATCAAAGTTTTTCATTAAATTACTTTCTACTAGAAGGGGAATTTCAAAGAAGATAAATTTCTTATTCTTATTCTTTTTAATAAATTTACGCATCTCTCTCCTTACAAGAGGGTGAACTATTCTCTCAAGTTTTTTAAAATTTTTTTTCTTTTTTAGAATATTTCTTTTTAATTCTTTCTTTAAGGATGAATTATTTTTGATATTAAACTTTTTAGAAATAAGTTTTTTAAAATTACGGTTTGAGTATAACTTTTTAACTGCTGTATCAGCACTAAAGAGAGGACCTTTTCTTAGCGAAAGCATCTTACTTGCCGTTGTTTTTCCTGAAGCTACTGAACCGGTTATTCCTATTTTTTTCATTTTAGATTAGACAATAATATTTCGATTAATTTTTGGTCAATTTCTGGGTTTATTTTGTTCCACAAATAAAAAGCCTTTTGTCCTTGGTAAATAAACATTTCAAGACCATTGAAAACTTTAATATCTTTTTCTTTTAAATATTTAAGTGTTTTTGTTTCTAATGGGTTATAAATTGTGTCAATGTAAATTAAGTTTGTTTTAACATTTTCAAAATTGAAATTAAAATCTTCTCCATCTTTTAATCCCAAACTTGTAGCATTTATTATAATATCAAAATTAATTATTTCATTTTTAAGATTTACCCAGTCTATTATTTTCAAGTTTTTAAATTTTTTCCTTAAAAAAATACATTTTTCTTTAGTTCTGTTTATTATAAAAATATCTTTCACACCTGATTTCTGTAAAGAATAAATTACTGAAGGAGAAACTCCTCCTGCTCCAATGATTAAGCATTTCTTATTTGATAAATTGTTAACTTCTTTTAAGTAGGCGGCTTGTAAACCAAAAACATCAGTATTTTCTCCCACGACTGTGTTTTGAGAATCAATATATATTGTATTAACAGAGCTAGTTGTTTCTGCATCGTTTACTAAAATATCCAAATGAGGGACAATTTTCTGTTTGTAAGGTAAAGTTATATTAATACCGTTTAATTCTCCTTTTTTGATTTTACTTACTATTGAGGGAAGTTCATTTACCTCAACATCAATTAATGAATAATTTGCATCAATTTTATATTTTTTAAACCAGTAATTGTGAAGGATTGGCGATAAAGAGTGTTTTATTGGATTTCCAATAATTCCAAAGTTTTTTTTCATTTTTTATATTGTTTAATATAATTAATAATATCTGTTATGGGCAAGCCCATTATTGAGTTGCGATCTCCTTTGATATATTCAAATAAACTCAATCCTTCTGCTTCTATTTGATAAACTCCATATGAAAGCAATGTTTCTGTTTTAATTCGTTTTAGATAGTTTTCCAACTGTTCATAAGAAAAGTCTTTCATTTTTAATTCGGACGAGTCAGAATAATTCCAAATCATAGCGCCATTTTTTGAAATACAAACAGAACTTATTAAGTAATGTTTTGAATTATTTAATCTTTTTAATATTTTTAGAGCTTCCTCTCTAGATTTAGGTTTATTAATTAATTTATTATTTAATGAAATTACACTATCAGCTCCCAAAACCAATCTATCAGGATTTTTACTACTCACTTTAATTGATTTTATTTCTGCTAAATTTTTAGAGATTAGTGTAGGGTCTGCTCCCTCAGCCTCTAAAGAATTTTTAACCTCATCTTCATCAACATTTGATGCTATTACATCACACTTAATATTGTAATTATCTAAGATTTTTTTTCTTACTCCGCTTTTAGAAGCTAAAATTATTTTCATTTATTTTTCTTTATTTCAATTATCTTAAGAATTGATGCGGCTGTTTCTTCGACAGATCTTCTTGTAACATCTATTATGGGCCAATTGTTCTTTTTAAATAAATTTCTAGAGTCTATTACCTCTTTTTTTATAAAATTCACATCAGTGTATTCTTTTAAGTTATGATCTTTCATTATTGCCACCCTATTTCTCCTAATGTCTGCTAATCGATCAGGATCTGCGACTAAACCTACTATGCAAGCCTTTTGGTTTGAAATTAATCCCTTAGGTAATTTCTGATCTAAAACTAAAGGTATATTTATTGTTTTGTAACCTCTATTCGCTAGATAAATTGAAGTTGGAGTTTTACTTGTTCTGCTAACCCCAAGTAAAATCACGTCGGCATTTTCTATATCGTCAACTTTTTTTCCATCATCATGAGACATAGTAAATTGTATAGCTTCAATTCTTTTATAATAATCTTCATCTAATACATGTTGAGCGCTAGGCTTATGGATTGCTTTTTGATTTAATAATTTTGAAAAGCTTAAAATTAAATTTCCTAAAATTCCAAAACATGGGACATTATTTTTCTCACTTTGATTTGATATATATTTGGCTAACTTGGTTTCTACAATAGTATATAATATTAGAGAATTACTTAATTTAACACATTCAGATATGATTTTATCTATTTGCTGTTCGGTTCTTACAAAAGCAAATTCTTTTTTTTCGTACTCAAAGTTGGCGAATTGAGATTTAAGGGATAAAAAAATTCTATCTAGAGTTTCACCAGTAGAGTCGGACACAAGATATACATTGTATTTTTCGTTCATATATTTGTTAATAAATAATTAATAAATAACACTTTTTCACTTTTTTTATAAGATAGGTAAAAAAAGCTAACACAAATTAACATTATTTTAACATTTTATTAGATGTTGATAATTATGTTTTACTAATGTTAGTAAAATTTATAAGCCTTTCAATTATACGGTTTTTTATAAGAAATTTATTCTATTTAACATGTATAAGATATGTATAAAAACTTATATGAGTATTAAACAGAACCTATTATTAAAACAATACTTTTAAAAATATTTTATTAATTATGAGTAATATTAAAAATATCTTATTAAAAAAAAAATCTTGTAAATCAGTTTGGTTTATGAGACAAGCAGGAAGATATCTTCCAGAATTCAAAAAAGTAAGAGCCGATAATCCAAATTTTATTGAACTTTGTTTAAACAGCAATCTAAGTGCTGAGATAACACTACAACCTATAAAAAGATTTGATTTAGATTCAGCTATAATTTTTTCAGATATTTTACTAGTGCCTTATGCTCTTGGACAGGATGTGTCTTTTATTAAAGAGGAGGGCCCAAAATTAAGTGAGTTTGATTTTCCTACATTTATAAATAAAAAAGAAGGAGATTTTAAGTCAAAACTAGAACCTGTTTATAGAGCAATTGAAATCACTAGGAAAAAACTAGAAAAAAATAAATCACTCATATCTTTCGTTGGCGCTCCCTGGACATTAATAATTTACATGTTCAATATGAAGTTAGATAAAAAAAATATTGATATAAATATTCTGAATTCCAAAAAATTTAATTTAAATGAAATCTTCAATAAACTCATTAATTTTTTATGTATTCATATTAAAAATCAGATAAACGCAGGAGCTGATATTGTGCAAATATTCGACTCCTGGGCGGGATTGATACCACAAAATAAAATCAAAGAATTCTGCTATAGACCAAATTTAGAGATAGTTAATTTTTGTAAGAAAGAACATATACCCACAATATGCTTCCCTAAAGGAATCAAGGAAAATTACTACGAATTTAATGAAGTAGTTCGACCAGATGGAATCAATTTAGATCCTGATATAGATCCGTTGTGGGCAAAAGAAAAACTTAAAAATGTTACTTTGCAGGGAGGTCTTGATCCGAAAAATTTACTAAAATCAAATAAAGAATTATTTGAGGCAGCGACGAAATATATTCAAACTTTTAAAGATATTCCCTATATTTTTAATTTGGGTCATGGTTTACTTCCAGAAACAGATCCTGATAAAGTAGATAAATTGATAAAATTTTATAGGAGTTTTTAATGGATAAAAATCATCCTAAAGTGAAATTTGGAAAAACAGGTATTTTAATTATAAATTTAGGCACCCCAGATTCCACAGACTGGTGGAGTATAAGAAAATATTTGAAAGAATTCTTATCAGATAGAAGAGTTATAGAGGTAAACCCAATCATATGGAAAATAATTTTAAACTTGTTCATATTAACTTTCAGGCCATCTAAAACATCACACGCTTATAAAAAAATCTGGAGAAAAGAAACAAACGAGTCACCTTTACTTTATTATACAAAAAAACAAACTTTAAAGCTGAGAGAAAAAATAGGAAAAGAAAATGTTCTAGTCAATTTTGCAATGAGATATGGCAACCCGAGTATTAAATCTAAGCTGAAAGAACTCCAAGAAGAGGGTTGTGAAAATATAATAATATTACCGCTTTACCCTCAGTATGCTGCGGCTACAACCGCAACTGTATGTGACGAAGTTTATAGATCTTTGATGAAAATGAGATGGCAGCCTAGCTTACAAATTATTCCCCATTATGAGAGCGAGCCTTTATATATTGAGGCACTGGTTAAAAGCATTAAAAAAAAAATCAAAGAAATTAACTGGAAGCCAGACTTAATAGTTTCATCCTATCATGGAATTCCAAAGACTTACTTTGAAAAAGGCGATCCGTATCATTGTTATTGCCAAAAGACAACTAGACTGATCAGAGAGAAATTTAATGAGGTTGAAATACAAACTTCTTTTCAATCACGGTTTGGACCACAAGAATGGCTAACTCCTTATACCGATAAAACCTTAGAAGAATTACCAAGCAAAGGAGTAAAAAATCTGTTAGTCATTTGTCCAGGTTTTGCTTCAGATTGTGTTGAAACTTTAGAAGAAATAAGCATTCAGGGCAGGGAAAGTTTTTTAGAAAAAGGTGGAAAGAATTTCGATCTAGTACCTTGTCTGAATGATAATCCAGATCATATAAATCTGTTTGAAAAATTAATTAATAAATATTTATAAATGAATCTTTATTTGTTTTTTAAGTCCCTTCACCTTATTGCTGTTATTTCATGGATGGCCGGTCTTTTATATCTACCAAGAATATTTGTCTACCACTCCGAAGCCAATCATGAATCACAGAAAAATATATTTAAAGTGATGGAAAGGAAACTCTATAATTATATCATGATGCCTGCTATGCTCTTGTCTTGGTTATTTGGAATTTTACTAATTCACAGTATTGGAATTAACATCTTTTTAGAATTATGGATGCAAATCAAAACTATTGGTATAGTGATTTTGACATATTATCATTTTACTTTAGGAAAATATTTAAGCGATTTCGCTATTGATAATAACCAAAAAACCTCAAAATTTTTTAGAATTTATAATGAAATACCTACAATTATACTGATAGTGGTAATATTTGTTGTGATATTTAAACCATTATAATTATTGCTTGAATTTTTTTTAAAAAAGCATATATTTATATGACATTCCTTAAATCAATTACACTCACATGAATTTACAAGAACTAAAGCAAAAAAATCCTGCAGAGCTTATAAATGAGGCTGAAAAATTAGGAATTGAGAATCCAAGCACATTAAGAAAGCAAGAAATTTTATTTGCAATTTTAAAAAAGCTGGCTGAAAAAAATGAGCAAATTACTGCGATAGGTGTTTTAGAAGTATTACAAGACGGCTTTGGATTTCTGCGCGCAATAGAATCCAACTATTTACCAGGTCCAGACGATATATATGTAAGCCCAAGTCAAATAAGAAGATTTGGTTTAAGAACAGGAGACTCTGTTGAGGGAGAAATTAGAGGCCCAAAAGATGCGGAAAGATATTTTGCACTTTTAAAAGTTAATAAGATTAATTTTGATAATACAGATAAAGCTAAAAATAAAATTGCATTTGACAACCTTACCCCTCTCTATCCTAATGAGAGGATAAAGTTAGAAGTTGAAACATCAAAGATTGAAAAAAAACCTGATAATACGGCCAGGTTGATTGATCTTGTTAGTCCTATTGGCAAAGGACAAAGATCTTTAATAGTTTCGCCTCCGAGAGCTGGTAAAACAATAATATTACAAAATATAGCGCAGTCTATTACGGCCAACCATCCTGAATGTTACTTAATGGTATTGTTAATTGATGAAAGGCCCGAAGAAGTTACTGATATGCAAAGATCAGTACAAGGTGAGGTGGTAGCATCTACTTTCGACGAACCAGCCTCAAGGCACGTAGCGGTAGCAGAAATGGTTATAGAAAAAGCAAAGAGGCTTGTAGAACACAAGAAAGACGTTGTAATACTTTTAGACTCAATTACTAGACTAGGAAGAGCATATAATGCTGTAATACCTAGTTCTGGAAAAGTTTTAACAGGCGGTGTAGATGCAAACGCTCTTCAAAGACCAAAAAGATTTTTTGGTGCAGCTAGAAATGTAGAGGAGGGTGGATCGCTAACAATTATTTCGACAGCATTAATTGATACTGGAAGTAGAATGGATGAAGTAATTTTTGAAGAATTTAAAGGGACGGGTAATTCAGAGCTTATACTTGATAGAAAAGTCGCTGATAAAAGAATTTATCCTGCTCTTGATATTACAAGATCAGGAACAAGAAGAGAAGAATTATTATTTGCTAAGGATGAGTTATCCAAAATGAACGTTTTAAGAAGAATCATTAGTCCAATGGGTACAATGGACGGGATTGAATTTCTTATTTCTAAACTAAAAAATACTAAAAATAATTCAGACTTTTTTGACTCGATGAATAAATCTGCGAATTAATTTTTATTGAATTGTTCGATTGTTAAAATTTGTACTATGAAGATAAAAACTTATAATATTATCCAAAGTGTTTATTTTATCTTCAAGGGTTATTGCTTCTAGAAGTTTCTGTTTTTCCTCGTTAGTCACAGGGGATATCATGGAAAGAGTATTAATTTTTTGAGTACTATCAAGTTTTTCAAATTCTTTCCAATTTAATAAAAGCCCATTCCTTTTAAAAAAAATCTTTGCTTTCTCCATTAAAGCATCTGTATTGTGAACGACAGAAATATTTTTGAGATCTAATGAAAAACTTTTATAATCTACTTTAAATTCTCGATATAACTTTTTGTTTTCAACCTCATCTAATATTTTAAATCTTGAGACTCCGGTAAGATTAATTAAAATTCTACCATCTTGACTTTTTTGAAAATCACTTATCTTGCCCATACAACCAATTTTATAAACTTTATTTGCATTTTTTTGTGATTGCACCATTCCCATAATCTTATCTTTTTTATAAGTATCATTAACAAGATCTAAGTATCTTTTTTCAAAAATATTAAGAGGTAAATTTGTATTAGGAAAGTAAATAACACCACTCAAAGGAAAGATCGGAATTATTTCTGGATAAGATTTCATTTGTTGACTATATAAAAAATTTTACATCAACGATAGCGACATTTTATTTAGGTTGACCGCACTAGAGGTTTTATACTATACCATAACAGTCGCGGGCATAGCTCAGTGGTAGAGCGTCTCGTTGCCAACGAGAAGGTCGAGGGTTCGAACCCCTTTGCCCGCTCCAAAATAT
>MDSW01147196.1_pt1 | contig 10393 bp, 10 predicted proteins | sample 811171 | NCBI WGS metagenome assembly MDSW01 (sample SAMN05326641, study PRJNA326480) | marine metagenome | isolation source: seawater | place: Atlantic Ocean: North West | collected 2012 | reverse complement strand
GTCTCTTTTGGTAAATTCATAGTATTTTGCCTCGTTGACCGTAATTTAAACATCGCTTCAATGTATAATAATATCTGAGGCTATCGAATTTTGTGCATTCTAAATTTTCATCAGTATTTCCTGAAATTAACTCTGTAGCTATTGGTGATAATTTTGCAGATCTAATATTCGAAAATTGTTCTTTAATCAATGTCTACACAAATGAGATTCAAGAAAAAATTCAGATAGCAATAAAAAATGATAGAATTGCATTTGTTGGTGAAGACGCATCACATACACGTGGTTCAAAAACCAGAATTTTAGATGTAAAAGGCAAGTATGTTTGCCCTAGTTTTGTTGATCCTCATATCCATATTGATCATTTTCTAACACCTGTGGAATTTATGAAAAAATCATTACTTTGTGGGGTAACATCACTTTTCCCAGATTCAATTGATATTGTGAGTGTAGGTGGTTACAAAGGATTTAGAGAATTTTTAAAACAGACAGAAAACCTTCCAATGAGATTTTTTCATACAATTCCTGGTGGTTTACCTGTTGATAGAAAATTCAGTCATGGAAAAACTCTGACCCTTCAAGAAGAGAAAGAGGCAATAGCATTACCATCAACAATAGGATTAGGTGAAGTTTTCTCCTGGACAAAAGTTACCAAACGTGATAGTAAGACCATAAAATCATTAAAACAAATGCATGAAAGTCATTGTATAATTAATGGACATACTGCTGGAGCAAGTGGAAAAAAACTAAATTCATACATTTCATCAGGAATATTTTCTTGTCATGAACCAATAAACTTTGATCAAGTCTTAGAAAGATTACGTCTTGGAATGTGGATAATGATTCGTGAAGGTTCTATTCGACGAGATTTGAAAGAAATAATTCCTCTTGTCTTGTCACATGGAACATACAAAAATCGCTTAATGTTTTGCTCTGATGGATTAGATCCTTTTGATATATCTAATATTGGTCACATTGATCATTGTGTAAGAGAATCGATCAAACTTGGAATGAATCCAATTGATGCAATATCTATGGCATCAAAAAACTGTTTTGACTATTATAAAATGGGAAATGAGATTGGAGGAATAGGTCCTGGAAAAATTGCAGATATGTTAATTCTAGATGATTATAAAAAAATCAAAATCAATAAAGTAATTCTTGGTGGAAAAATTGTAGTTTCAAATGGGAAAATTATAGGAAAAATTTCTTCTCCAAAAATTCCTAATTGGATTAGAAAAACTGTTAAACTTTCTAAAATTACTCCAAAACACTTTGAAATAAAATCAAAAAATGCAACTGAATATGTAAACCTAATATCTATGAAAACTGAAATTGTTACCAAAAAATCTAACATAGATTTGAATGTAGAAAATTCCAATGTTGTTGCCTCATACGACAAAGATATTTGGAAAGTTGCTGCTCTTGATAGAACTTTTGGAAGTAAAACTAAAACTGTAGGATTTCTAGAAAATTTTGGTGCAGATGTCGGTGCATTTGCATCTACTTGGAGTTTTCATGAAAATGATATGATTGTCATTGGTTCTAATGAAAAAGATATGTCTGATGCAGTAAACAAATTAACCAAATCTCAAGGTGGAATAATTGTCGTTAAAAATGGTAAGACTTTGGCATCACTACCTTTCCAAATGGGTGGAATAATCTCAACTGATCCGATTGATAAGGTAACCAAGAACTTTATAAAAATTAATGATGTTCTATTAGATTCCGGTTGTAAATTCAAAAAACCTCATCTTATTCCTTTATTCTTACCTTTTCTCGCATTACCTGACATACGAATCTTGTATAGTGGCATAGTTGATATAAAATCTAGAGAATACCTGCCTGCGATCCAGACGAAATGATAATAAGGGGATTTTAGGGAAAAAAATCCGTGGCCTCAATACAACAAACACCAAATGGACCTGTTTTAGTCCTAAAGGAAAGTGCTTTACAGGAAAAGGGTAAAGATGCTCAAAAAAATAATATCATGGCTGCAAAACTTGTCGCTGATATTGTAAAATCAAGCTTGGGTCCTCGTGGACTAGATAAAATGTTAGTAGATTCTTTAGGTGATGTTACAATTACAAATGATGGTGCCACAATTCTAAAAGAAATAGATGCACAACATCCAGCTGCCAAAATGATGGTTGAAATCTCAAAAACCATTGATACAGAAGTTGGAGATGGAACCACCTCTTCTGTAATATTTGCAGGAACACTTCTTTCAAAGGCTGAAGAATTACTCAAAAAAGATGTACATTCTTCAGTAATCATTGAGGGTTTCCAAGCCGCATCTGAAAAAGCATTAGAAATATTGAGTGAAATCTCAAAGAAAGTTTCTTCAGATGATAGAGAAAATCTCTTAAAAATTGCAATTACTAGTATGGAATCTAAATTAATCTCTGAAGACAGTGATTCACTTTCAAAAATTGTAGTTGATTCTATTCTAAATATCACTGAAACTAAAGATAATACATCTACTGTTGACCTTGAAAATATTAAAGTTGAGAAAAAAGCTGGTGGTTCAATTCAAGATACTGCACTGATTAAAGGAATTGTATTAGACAAAGAGGTTGTTCACTCCGGAATGCCAACAAAAATTCAACAAGCAAAAATTGCGTTATTGAATACTGCAATGGAAATTGAAAAAACTGAGATGAGTGCAGAAATTAGAATTAATGATCCAACTCAAATGCAAATGTTCCTTGAAGAAGAAAATCGAATGATTAAATCTATGGTTGATAAAATTCATTCAATTGGAGCAAATGTTGTAATCTGTCAAAAAGGAATTGATGACATGGCACAACACTTTTTGTCCAAACATGGAATCTTGGCAGTAAGACGTGTAAAAGAAAGTGATATGACAAAACTTGCAAAAGCTACAGGTGGACGCATTACTTCTAACATCGATGATATATCCTCAAATGATCTTGGTACAGCAAATCTAGTTCAACAAAAGAAAGTTGAATCTGATAAATGGGTATTCATTGAAGGATGTAAGAATCCACAATCTGTAACTCTACTAATTCGTGGTGGTTCACAAAGAGTTGTTGATGAGGTTGACCGTTCCATACATGATTCTTTAATGGTAGTAAAAGACGTAATTGAAAAACCAGAAATTGTTGCTGGTGGTGGTGCTCCAGAAGCATTATTGGCTGCATTTTTGAAAGATTGGTCTGAAAGATTTGAAGGAAGAGAACAATTAGCAATTAACAAATTTGCAGAGGCTCTAGAAATTATTCCATTAACAATTGCTGAGAATGCAGGAATGGATCCTATTGATACCATGGTTAAACTTCGTGCAAAACAAAGTGAAGGAAAAAAATGGACTGGAATTAATGCTAAAGAAGGAAGAGTAGCTGATATGCTATCTCAAAATATAGTTGAACCCGTAGTAGTTAAAGAGCAAATTATAAAATCTGCAACTGAGGCTGCATCTATGATTTTAAGAATTGATGATGTAATTGCAATCTCTGGTGGTTCTGGTGGTGGTATGCCTCCTGGTATGCCTCCAATGGGATAAATTCCAAAACAAACAAATCTCTTAATTTCGATTTTCCATTAATCTGTAATTAATTTTATAAATTTGAAATTTATTCTCGAAATTATTCTCTTTTGAATCATAAATTAATTCCAAATATGGATAATTGTCATTGTTTTCATGAAGTTCAGAAAAAAGATTGTCTTTTTGATCTACTAAAATGTATTCTAGACCATATTCTTTTGAATATAAAATATAATCCTCAATATTATCGAAACCTGAAGTTGAAATCTTTTCAGATTTAGATAATTTTCCACCATCTATAATTTTAGGAAGTTCTGGCCATTCATTGAATAAATCAGCTGTTTTTTGATATTTTGAGTTTTCAAAAGTATTTGTGACCTTTGTTAACAAGGTAATTTCCTTAAGAATTTTAAAAGATTCTCTTTCATAGACATAATCATCTTTTTGATATTCAATAAATGAAATTGAAAGAATTATTGGTATAACAATAATTAATATTAGATATTGTTTCTGTTTAAGAATTTTTTCTATTAAAGATTTTTTTAGTGATATTGAAATTATACATAAGAGTAAAAATGTTACGAACAAATATCTTGATTCCTCAAAACCACGGAAGTATGCATAAATTGCAGGTATTATCATTGTAGCCGTAAATATCATAATAATTTTTAAATCAAAAGAGAATTCCCATTCTTTTTTATTAATCCGTGAAATTAAATTCAAACCAACAAAAAATCCTAAAAATGGAATTAATATTAATAATTGATAAAAAACTAATTTAGTTATAATATTTATAAAAAACTGAAAATCTTTGGGTTTTTTAAATTCATCACTTAATACTTCCATTCCATCACTATCTATTGAATTATTTTTTATACCGAAAAGAGATTTGTAAATAACTTCTAATCCAAAAAATATATTTTGAGTGAATCCATCATTCCCACATCCAAAATTTTCTATCCAAATACTCTCATTACAAATATTTTGAGTTGCTTGAATTCTCATCATACCGACAGGAGCAAGAATTGATGTCATGATTAAAACAATTACAAAAAATCGTAGAATTGCTTTTTTATTTGGAAATCTTTTAAAATAAATTATTGAAAATGGAATTAGAAGTAAAATAGTATCATATCTAATTAAGGTACCAATAGCAATACAAACAAAACTTGCAATTAATGAAAAATTTGTTTTTCTTAAAAAAAGTTCTATTGATAAAATAAAAATGAAAAGAAAAGCAGTATAATTCAAACCTTCTAGTGATAATAATAGTAATCTTGGTTCAATTCCTAAAAATAAACATCCAACTAAAGCTATTCTGTAATCAACAAATCGTTTAAAAATAAAAAATGCAGGGATCAATGTTAAAACTGATAAAACTATACTAAGTACTCTCTGTACGTCCATCAAATGCATTGGATCAGTTTTATCTGCAATTAGAAAAAATAATGATACAAAATTTGCCCACCCTGTATTTGTAACATCTTGTCCAAATGGTAATCCTAATTCATATACTGTTCTAACAGAATATACAAAATAAAAAAATCCATCTGTGTATATTGGAATATCATAAGGAAAATAGATAAATCTTAAAAACAAACCAAATGAAATAATTAAACTTAAAGAAATAATTGGTTTTTTATATTCAACTATCTTTAAACTCAATTCAGTCATCTTAATAATTTCTTAAATTTTTATTAATTCCATTTACCCCAATCATAATCCTCAAATGAAGTATTTTTCATTTCGTTATCATTTGGTTTCCATGCAACATCTGCCAATGCTAAAACTCTAGATGGTTTATCAGAGATGTTAATATGTGCTGAAGCTATTCCCTTTGGAATAAAAATTAGTTTTGGTTCTTGATCATTTGATTCTATTTCAAAATATTCTCCTTCATTTTTTATTACAAAAATTACCTTACCATGGATACATGCAAAATGACTGTTTCTTTGAGTATGTATGTGTGGACCTTTGATCTCTCCTGGATTGACTGTACTAACATAAACCATCTTTGGTTCATTAACAATAATTTTGTCCCAATCTCTCCAAATAACACTTAATGAACCGTTTGTATGTCCATCTTTAACATCTTTTGTCTCATGAACTTCTAGATTAGTAATGAAATCTTCTTTATTCATAATCAAAACTCATATTTTTCCAATAAAAGTTTGTATTAAATACTCGTAATCAATCATAAGTGAATCTAAGATTTTATTAGTACTGAAAATTTTTTAGTTGTATGAAATTACTTGTTACAGGCGGACTGGGATTTATTGGAAGTAATTTTATTCTTAATCTTCTAAAAGATGATGATATTGAAATTGTTAATATAGATGCTGAATTATATGGTTCAAACCACGATAATTTATCCCAAATAAAAAATTCTGAAAAATATAGTTTTGTCAAAGGTAATATATCAAATAAAAAATTCATGGAAGAACAAATTTCCAAATGTGATGCAGTAGTAAATTTTGCTGCAGAGTCATTTGTAGATAGAAGCATCAATGATGCAAATCCATTTCTAGTTTCCAATATCAGAGGTGCATTTACAATTTTAGATATTACAACTAAACAAAGAAAACGTATGGTTCAAATATCTACTGATGAAGTTTTTGGAAGTCTCTTTGAAGGAACTGCAAATGAAACAACAAGATTTAATCCATCAAGTCCATATGCTGCAACTAAAGCTGCAGCTGAACTTTTAATTAATTCACATTTTACAACATTTAATTCAGATGTAATTATAACTAGATGTACAAATAATTATGGTCCACGACAATTTGTGGAAAAACTTATCCCAAAAATAATAATTCTTGCTAATCAAAACCTAAAAGTCCCAATTTATGGAAAGGGAAATAACATTCGGGATTGGATTTTTGTAGATGATCATTGTGATGCTGTTAAATTAGCATTACTTCGTGGCAAATCCGGTGAATCTTATAATGTTTCTGCTAACAATGAAGTTGATAATCTTACAATAGTAAAAAAAATTCTTGAATTAATGGATAAATCAGAAGATTTGATAGAATTTGTTGAAGACCGTCCTGGTCATGACTACAGATACAGTATGTCCTCGAAAAAAATCTCTCATGAATTAGATTGGAAAGTTAAAACAAATTTTGATCAAGGTATAGAAAAAACAATTCAGTGGTATTTGAACAATCCTGAAATTTTGAATGATGTTTCCCAAACAGTATTAAATCCAACACCTTGGAAAAAATCTAATTAATTTAAAGAGGAACTTGATATATAGATGAAAGGAATAATTCTTCACGGTGGTCATGGAACTCGTTTAAGACCATTAACACATACTGGTCCAAAACAACTATTACCAATTGCCAATAAACCAATGTCCCAATATTGTCTAGAAGCAATTGCAGAGACTGGTATTACCGATATTGCAATAATTATTGGTGGTGTAGGTGCAGATAAAGTACGAGAATTCTATGGTAATGGAAACAAGTTTGGTGTGAATATTACATACATTGAACAAGATGAACCTAGAGGAATTGCACACGCAATAAGACTATGTAAAGATTTTATCAATAATGAGAAATTTTTGGTTTTCCTTGGAGATAATATTATACAGAAATCAATAGCTGATTTTGTAGAGAAGTTTAAAAAAACAGATTCTGATGCTACAGTTTTGTTATGTGAAGTAGATAATCCATCACAATTTGGAATTGCTGATGTTGAAAATGGAAAGATTATAAAAATTACTGAAAAACCAAAATCTCCTACTTCAAATCTTGCTGTAACTGGAATTTACTTCTTAACACCAGTAATTTTTGAAATCATTGACAATCTGAAACCATCATGGAGAAATGAATTAGAGATTACTGATGCACTAGATAATTTATTGAAACAAAATGATAACATAAGTTATGAAAAAATAACAGATTACTGGAAAGACACAGGAACACCAGGTGATATACTTCATGCAAATGGAGAAATAATCTCAAAGCATCCGGCATTTCAAAATAAACAACTTCCAAAAAATCTACCAGAAAATATTGATATAACTGAAAATGTCATAATTGGAGAGAATTGTGTAATAGAAGAAAATGTAACAATTCATGGTCCAGTAATAATTGGAAATAATTGTAAAGTTCTGTCAAACTCTAAAATTGGTCCAAATGTTAGTCTTGGTGACAATTCAATCATCTCTGTATCTTTGATAGAAAATTCAATTATCATGAAAAATTGTAAAATTCATTCTTTAACAGAAATTAAAAATAGTATTATTGCAAACAACTCAGAAATTTTAGATGGTAAAGGTATTGAAAAAGTATTTCTTCTTGGAGAAGGTTCAAAAATTTCATTATGAGAAAAGTTTGAAAGATGAACAAAGAACCTCTGATTAGCATAATTGTTCTAAATTATAATGCTGGTAATTTGTTACTTGATTGTATAGAATCTATAAAAAAATCCTCATATGAAAATATTGAAATTTTAGTAGTTGATAATATTTCTTCAGATGGAAGTCAAATTAGATGCAAGGAAAAATTTCCTGATATAAAATTAATCCAAAATGAAGAAAATCTTGGTTATTGTGGAGGAAATAACGTTGGAATAAAAGAAGCAAATGGAGAGTTTATTGTAATATTAAATCCAGATACAATTGTTGAGCCAAATTGGATTAATGAATTGCTTATTGCACAAAAAGAATTTGGTGATGCATTATACCAACCAAAGATTCTCTCTTTAAATGAAGAAAATATAATTCAAAGCACGGGAAACATGCTTCATGTTTTTGGATTTGGATTTGCACGAGATAAAGGAAACAAAATTACTAATAATAAAGAAACAATAGAAAAAATTGGTTATGCATCAGGAACATGTCTTTTTACTTCAAGAAAAGTATTAGACAAAGTTGGATTACTGGATGAATTTCTATTTTTGTATCATGATGATTTAGATCTAGGTTGGAGGGCAGCACAAATTGGAATAAGTTCGTATTATGTACCAAAATCAAAAATATATCATGCAGAAAGTTATTCATTAAAATGGTCTGCAAAAAAGTTCTATTGGTTAGAACGAAATAGAAAATACTGTTTACTCACTCACTATTCCAAAGAAACATATCAAAAAATGAAATTTTCTTTAATGCTTGTTGATTTGTTTGTTTGGGCATTCTATTTTTCAAAAGGTTTCTTAGGTACTAAAATCAGAGCTGAGTTAGATATCAGAAAACATAAAAAATTCATTGAAAAGAAATATGATGAATTAGAAAGAAAAAAGAATGTACCTGATAATTTTCTAATTAGAGATTTTCCTGATCAAATTTTTGTTCCAACAAATGTTTCACAAGAATCCATGAATCAAACATTTAATTCCGTATTAACCAAACTAAGTAAAAAAATTAAAGAAAAAATTAAATAGTTTTTTCAGATATAGTTATTGCAATTGCAAATTTGTTTTCATGAGAAATTGATGATATGAATTGATATTTTTCTTTTGAATTGTGTAATCTTATTTTAGGTTTTGAGTTTGAATGAAATGTTTCAATCTTATTAAAAACCAAATCCTTATGAATTGATTTTTGAACTGCTTCTTTTAATGCAAATTTCCCTGCAAAATGAGGGTAAGGATCACTAAATCTTTTGCAATAATCAATTTCTGATTTTGTAAATATTTTCTCATAAAAACTCTGATTTTCAAAAAAACTTTTCTCTCTAAATCTATTTATTTCTATAACATCTATTCCAATTTGTTTACTTTCTAACAATTTATTCCTCATTCTACTAGTTCTATTAAATTACAATTAGTATTTTTCATATTTAGCAAAACAAATGCAATTTTTCTATCTTCGAAACCTTTTGTAGGCTCAATAATTATTCTTGCACCGCTATTCTTCATCTTTTCTAACTCTTTAGTTATGTCTTCAACTTCAAAACATAAATGATGAAATCCTCCTCCAGATTCTGAAAATTTTTTAACAGGAGAATTATTCTCAATAGGCTCAATTAATTCTACAAAAACATCTGAAGTCTTCAGAAAACAAACATTGACTTGTTGTGATTTAACTCCCATAGGAACTGAGGTCTGTTTAAATTCTAAAAATTTTGTTAATTCACCTAGTGATTCCTGAATATTCTTAACAACAATTCCGATATGATGTAATTTCATTATTCTACTTTAACTCCATGTCTTTCAAATATTTTCTTTATATCACCAATTTTCTTTATTTCCAAAGTCTCATCAAGATCAAATTTGATACCAAACCCATTTTCTATTTCATCTAATAATACATAGAAATTAAAAGAATCCCACTCTTCTAAATTTTCAGGACCTGTTTCATCATTAATTCTTGAAGGATCAACATTAAACACATTTGCTATAATTTGGTATAGTTTATCACTCATTTTTTATCACTTTGATATGTTCTGGTATTTTGATTGTATCTTCTGTATTAAAAACCCAAAACCCATTTTCTTTCTTAAAACCTAATTTCTCATAAAAATTTTCAGCAGGTTTATTTTTTGCAGTTGTAATGAACTTCCCCTTTATTCTCTTTACTCCTGATGATTTTGCATTTTCAATTATCTGATTTATCATAATCTCTTCTATTCCTCTTCCTATTATTCTACAACTAAGAAGGAATGTATCTATAATCCATTCCTCATTATTCTTTTTTTCAATAATGTATGTTCCTGTTATTCCATTATCTCCAAACTTATCACTTACTTGTATACATTCAACAATCTTATCATCCGATGATGAAAATTTTGAAACATCCTCCTCTTGATAACGTTTGGTTGTCAAGTTGAACTGATTTGTTTTTAATGTTAATTGGGAAATTCTTGGAATTGAAAAACTATCAGCTTTTTTTACCTCTACTTCAATATTCATCTGTTTCAAAAACTCATTAAAATCACCAATTTT
>MDSW01062835.1_pt1 | contig 10393 bp, 8 predicted proteins | sample 811171 | NCBI WGS metagenome assembly MDSW01 (sample SAMN05326641, study PRJNA326480) | marine metagenome | isolation source: seawater | place: Atlantic Ocean: North West | collected 2012 | reverse complement strand
CTGTTGATGGAACTATTGTTTTTTTTGGTCAAGACAAAAGAACTCAGGCAGATCAGATAATAGTTAGCATCCAAAATGTACGTACAGTTGCAGCTATTTCAACTAATGAGGTTACAAAAAAAGCTTTAATTGAGCTAAAAAACTCACTTATTCGAAATGCAGAAAATTTTAGAGTAATAGAAGAAAAACCAATATATTTAATTTTAGGTAACCTAAGGCTATCTGGGCGAGAAATTGTTACAACGTATTCTTATTTGGGAAATCATTTTAAGAGATGGTCTATAGTTATTCCCCGGCCTAATGAAACCATTGCCCATATTTGGTCCTATACGGCCCCAGAGTTAGAATTTTTAAAATTTAGCCCAATAGCCAAAACTATGCTTCAATCATTAATCATTCAGCCTAATAATAAAAATTAATTTACCTATAACTATTTAAAAAAAATTAAAGTGTTAGAAAAAATTTTATTTTTTCAGTCCTTAAGGTATTTTAAAATTTATATTCTTCCAAGTACTGAGGCCTTTTTAATTGCTAATTGGATAATTCGAATAGTTTCTGACCAAAGCTCTAGTTTTGATATTTCCTCTAATGTCATCCACATTACTTCACTTGCATCGCTCCCTGCAATTGGTTTTTCTGAACCATTTACTAAAGCAACGAAATCTATAAGCGTATAATGATACTGGACCTTACCTGAATCATCCAATCGAATAGAGTCAACAACATCCAGCATTTCTATAACCTCAATATCTAATCCTGTTTCTTCTAGAACTTCTCGCTTAGCTGCATCAAAAACTGTTTCCCCAAGTTCCTGCGCACCTCCAGGCAGACTCCATTGTCCACGACGAGGTTGCTTTCCGCGTCTAATCATTAGTACTTGATCAGAAGATAAAACTACAACGCCGATCCCAACAATAGGATAGTCTGGGTATTCTCTATTCATTCTTTTATTAGTTTCATATATACTGCTTACTGCACTATTATCCTAAAATTAATATAAAAGTTCTAATTGATGATTTTCATTAATTAACCGTGTATGATCATCACATAAATTTTAATTGTTGGATATGATACAGTTAAGAAATGAACAATACTGCTAACAAATAGGAAATATTGTGTCTAAAAACCTAACTCAACGTCGATCATATCGAGAAGGTGACTATATTTTCAGAGAAGGTGACCAAGGGAATACTGCCTTTGGTGTGCAAACTGGCGAGGTTGAAATACTGACAAATAGGGATGGTATTGAGAAAATACTTGGAAAATTTCAAAAAAATGAAATATTTGGTGAAATGGGCTTGATTGTAGGTCAACCACGTATGGCCTCTGCTCGATGTAGTAAAAATGCAACAATCGTTGTCATTACACAAAGCGAATTCGAAAAAAGATTAGAAAAAATTGACCCTTTTATTAGAGGATTGATTAAACTTATGTCCCACCATATTCGTAAGAATACTACTTATTAGACAAGCCTTTTTATAAATGACAAAAAATTCAAATCCTCCTCTAAAAGGGGCTAAAGAAAACATCGGTGTTTCAAGTACACCAAAAGTGAGAGTTCTTAGTTTTGGACAGAGAATTCGGGCTTATTTTTTCGCTGGTATCCTTGTAACAGCACCAATTTCTATTACCCTTTACCTTGCTTGGTTATTTGTTAATTTTGTAGATGGTAAAATAACGCCACTTATACCAATAAAATATAATCCTGAGACCTATTTACCTTTTGCCTTGCCAGGTTTGGGCTTAGTTATTCTAGTATTAGCCTTAATGATGATTGGTGCAATTACTGCTGGCTTCATGGGCCGATTATGGACAAATTTTTCTGAGCGTATGCTTACCCGAATGCCAGTGATTCGAAATGTTTATTCGGCAGTTAAACAAATTTTTGAAACGGTATTAGCTGATCATTCCAAGGCCTTTCGAGAGGCTGTTTTAGTTGAGTATCCTAGGAGAGGAATATGGGCTATCGCATTTATTACAGGGCGTACCGAAGGCGAAGTCCAAAATGTTACTGAAGAGGAATGTATTAATATTTTTTTGCCAACAACTCCTAATCCAACTTCGGGTTTCCTATTATTTGTTCCCAAAAAAGATCTAATTCCACTTTCAATGAAGGTTGAAGAAGCCATCAAAATGGTTATTTCAGGTGGAATTATTACACCACCAGATCATAGGCCGTTAAAAGAACAGGAAATATCACTTACGGCCGCACATACTTATGAGGATGTTGAAGTTTTGAGAGAAAAAGAACGTGCACCTATTATTATCCCCAAAGGACTTCGCCCTGGCGAAAAGAAAAAACTATAAAGTTCTTTATAAGATTTATTTCCTTAATAAAACGAATCTGATTTATATTTACTACTATCCCGAACGTAGGTTTCTAACAGCTTCTTCTCTTTCAAAGAGGTAAAGAAGGATACGTAGAGCTTTTCCACGCTCACTTGTTAAGCTCATATCACTGTTTAATATTAGTTTTGCATCATCTCTGGCTGATAATAATAGATCTGCATGAACAGCAAGGTCTGCCATTTGAAATTCTGGAAGGCCACTTTGCTTAGTACCTAGCATTTCTCCACCCCCCCTAAGTCTCAAATCTTCCTCAGCTATTTGGAAACCATCATCGGTCTCTCGCATGATCCTTAACCGTGCCTCGGCCATAGAGGTTAGAGGGGAAGCGTAGAGCAATAAGCAAGTTGACTTAGAGGTACCCCTTCCAATACGACCACGAAGTTGATGCATTTGCGCTAATCCAAAACGTTCAGCATGCTCAATCACCATTACTGTTGCCTCAGGCACGTCTACACCAACTTCGATGACTGTAGTTGCTACTAGTATTTTCACAGCCCCATTTGTAAAGGCATTCATAGCAGCTTTCTTCGCTTTAACATTCATCCGTCCATGTATTAAACTGACTTTATCATTAAAGACGCTTTTAAGCTGTTCATAGCGATCTTCAACAGCAGATATTCCAACTAATTCAGATTCTTCAACAAGAGGGCAAACCCAGTAAATTTGAGCGTTATTATCTATAGAACGCTTCAAAGCTATTGTTATATCTTTTAATCTCTCAATAGGCATGACCCGTGTATCGATAGGTAATCGACCAGCCGGTTTATCTCTTAATTGAGAAACATCCATATCCCCGTATGCAGTTAGCATTAAAGTTCGTGGAATTGGCGTAGCAGTCATTCCTAACAAGTCAACAGCAACCCCTTTAGCTGCAAGAGTCAGACGCTGATCTACCCCAAAGCGATGTTGTTCATCAATCACAGCCAATCTCAAAGATTTAAACTTAATATCATCTTGTATTAGTGAATGAGTTCCAATTATTAGGTCTATTTCACCATTATGAAGTTTTTCTATGATTTCATTACGAATCTTTTTATTTTCCCCACCTTTAAGTAGAGTAATTTTTATATTTGCGACCTTGGCTAAAGGTTTAATAGTAGCCAAATGTTGCTGAGCAAGGATTTCTGTTGGTGCCATTATCACAGACTGGCCTCCAGATTCGATAGCATTCAGCATCGCTAAAAGAGCAACTAAAGTTTTTCCACTACCAACATCACCCTGCAAAAGTCGTAACATACGAACAGGTTGAGCCATATCATCGATTATTTCTTTTAACGCATCCTCCTGACTATTTGTTAATTTAAATGGTAAGGCTTCAGTAACCTTAGCCCTCAAACTTCCATCACCTTTGATAGAAAATCCTTTTAGATGACGCATAGAAGACCTCATCAACGAAAGTGCAAGTTGATTTGCTAGAAGTTCATCATAGGCCAAACGAAGACGAGGTGAGCTTGTAGGAGATAGCATTTTCTCATCTTTTGGGGCATGGACATCTAATATTGAAGTTCGCCACTTTTTCCATCTATTTTGACTAAGATATGATGGGTCTATCCATTCCGGTAAATCAGGTAATACATCAAGGCCCCCTTGAATGGCTTTGGATAAAACCTTGATAGTTAATCCTGCTGTTAGTGGGTAAACTGGTTCAACTATTTTTACTTTAGAAATTTCTTCAATAGTAACAATATGATCTGGGTGAGTAATTTGAAGCTCCCCTCCAAATTTTTCCACCTTACCGCTAACAATACGAATTTCTCCCTCTGGCAACTTTTTCTGTAGATAAGTTGTGTGTGCATGAAAAAATATTAGAGCTATTGTTCCAGTATCATCAGAACAAAAAACTTTATAAGGGAGTCGCTTATTTGGAGGCTTGACGTGCTTTACAACCCTAAGCTTAATAGTAGCAATAACCCCGTTTTGGGCTTCAATGACTTTTGGTGAATATCTGCGATCGATAATAGAAGTTGGAAAGTGCCAAATAAGATCAACTAAATTGCGTCCAGCTACTTTTTCTAATAATTTAGCTAATCTAGGGCCAATTCCTGGTAAGGATAACACAGATTTAAAAAGCGGGAATAATTGTTCAGGGCGCATAGAATTTCGGCTTTTCTGGTAACAGGCTCATGATTTCTTTATACCCTATAATCTAAACATAATTTATGATTTCATGTGGGTATTAGGCAATGGATTTTCGCCGCAAAAAATTATTGTTTCGCTGCAATCACCGAGGAATGAAAGAAAATGACTTTCTTCTAGGTAATTTCACAGCTAAGCACATCAACGAACTAAGTGATCATCAAGTAAATTGTCTAGAGTCATTACTAAATGAGAGTGATAACGATATTTATAACTGGATTACTGGCAAGGAACAAATACCAGTAAAATTTAATAACGATTTGATCGAATGGCTCAGAAGATTCAACAATTGTATTTAAATGACTCTATTAAAAACCACCTAAACGAGAAGAATAATCATACTCTTGTAGGCGGTGCCCCTGAGGGTTTTGATGCACTACTTATTGCTAGTCTTGCAAAAGACAAACCATACGTATTAGTAGTTTCTCGAGATGATGTAAGCATGTTTCGTAAGTTGGAAGCGTTATCATTTTTTGCGCCTCAAATTGAATGTCTGGAATTTCCTGCCTGGGATTGCCTACCTTACGACAGAGTATCTCCCAAAACAGCTATATCTAATCGACGAATAGATACGCTTGCAAGGCTCGTAGAAAAGGAAAAAAGGGAAAAAGAAGGTCGTGTTATTTTGACTACCATTTCAGCACTATCTCAAAGAGTTCCGCCTCGTAAAGGCTTCGCTGATAAAGCTTTAAATCTTGAAGTTAAGAATTTAATAGAGCCCCAAAAACTTAATAATTTTCTTCTAACTAATGGTTATTTTCGCTCAGATACAGTAATGGAGCCAGGAGAATTTGCAAAACGAGGAGGAATTGTTGATATTTTTCCTGCCGGTTCTAAATCCCCCATAAGGCTTGATTTCTTTGGTGATGAGTTAGAAAGTTTACGTGAATTTTCTACTGATACTCAATTAACAACAAAAAAACTTAAATCCGCAGTGCTAAGACCAGCAAGTGAAGTACTGCTTAACGAGGCATCAATTACTTGTTTTAGATCTAAGTATAGAGAATTATTTGCCAAAGCAGGAGATGATGACCCCCTTTATCAAAGTATAAGCGTGGGTCAACGCCACATAGGAATGGAACACTGGCTCCCGTTATTTTATGATAATCTTGAAACTCTTTTTGATTATCTGCCAGATGCACATATAGTTTTCGACCATCAGTCTAATGAAGCTCATATTTCACGTATGGAGTTAGTAAAAGAGTATTATCTAAATAGAAAAAATTTTGCTGATACAAAGTTAAAAGGAGGGCTTTTTCAAGCTAGTACAGTTTATCATCCAGTGCCGCCAAAAAAAATTTTTTTAGATAAGAGTGAATTAGAAAATTTAATAGCCAATCATGCTATAAGTCATTTTACGCCATTTTCTATCCCCGGGGGTAAAAGCTCCATAGATGCTGGCGGTAGAGTTGGCCATGATTTTTCTGATTCTCGGATTCATCCCAAAATAAATATTTTTGATGCCCTAGCCGACTATATACGGGCTAGTCAGTTGAAAGGTAGGCGCGTAGCCATAACTGCCTTCAGTCAAGGCTCAAGGGACCGTTTAATATCGATGATAAGTGAACATGGAGTACAAAATCTTGTTCCAGTTGAACGCTGGACTGATGCTTTGAACTTAGAAGCTAATCTTGTAGCGGTCTGTATTCTTAGTTTGGAGCGAGGGTTCTACTCAATAGCTAGTGATATGGGAAGTCAGGAACTAGAAATTATCAGTGAAACTGATATTTTAGGAGAACGAATAACTCGTTCATCAAAGCCACGAGTAAAACCAGATAATTTTATAGCCGAGGCATCATCACTAAGCTCTGGTGATCTTGTTGTCCATTTAGAGCACGGTATTGGACGTTTTGAGGGACTACAATCAATTGAGGTCGGCGGTGCACCACATGATTGTCTCAAACTTTTATACGCCGGAAATGATAAACTCTTTCTACCAGTAGAAAATATTGATGTTATTTCCCGCTTCGGCTCTGAAGAAGCAACTACTAGTCTAGACAGACTAGGTGGTGCTGGCTGGCAATCCCGTAAAGCAAAATTAAAGGGTCGTATAAAAGATATGGCTGAAGAGCTAATCAAAATAGCAGCAGCTCGAGAGTTAAAAGTAGGAAAGAGTATATGCATAGATCAAACGGCTTATGATGAATTTTCTGCTAGATTTTCCTTCACTGAAACTGATGATCAGGCAAGAGCTATCGATGATACATTAAAGGATCTTTCCGCTAATCGCTCTATGGATAGACTCGTATGCGGTGATGTAGGGTTTGGAAAGACAGAGGTGGCGTTACGTGCAGCTTTTGTAGCTTCTATGTCCGGGCACCAAGTTCTTATAGTTGTTCCAACAACATTACTTTGTCGACAACACTTTCAGAATTTTCAAGAACGCTTTAAGGGATATCCTGTTCGCATCGAACAAATTTCACGTTTAGTATCAGCAAAGCACGTTAGTTTGATTAAAGAAGGATTAGCTGATGGAACGGTTGATATTGTCATTGGCACCCATGCTCTGTTAGCTAAAGATATAAAGCCGAGAGATTTAGGGCTATTGATAGTTGATGAAGAACAACATTTTGGTGTTAGCCATAAAGAGCGCCTTAAGAATTTAAAGGCAGATGTGCATGTACTTACACTAACGGCAACACCAATTCCCCGTACCCTTCAAATGGCATTATCTGGAATTCGTCAATTAAGTTTAATTGCAACTCCACCAATCGACCGATTGGCAGTTCGCACTTTTATTCTACCTTATGATCCTGTGATCATCCGCGAAGCTATACTTCGCGAAAAGTTTCGTGGCGGTCAAATTTTTTACGTTTGCCCAAGGGTCAGAGACCTTAAACAGGTTACAATAGCACTTAAAGAACTTGTTCCTGAAGTAAAACTTGGCGTAGTTCACGGACGTATGAAAGTGGAAGAAATTGAAGATACAATGAATAGTTTTTGTGATGGTAGATTTGATATATTAATTTCTACGAATATTATTGAATCAGGTTTGGACTTATCCACAGTAAATACAATTTTCATTCATCGCGCAGATATGTTTGGTCTAGCGCAACTATATCAACTTCGTGGAAGGGTTGGACGTTCAAAAACTCGCGCCTATGCATATCTAACATTACCGCCAGGACAAATACTTACTAAATCTGCAAAAAAGAGGCTGGAAGTAATGCAGACGCTAGATACACTGGGTGCTGGATTTTCATTAGCAAGTCATGATCTTGATATTCGTGGGGCGGGAAACCTTTTGGGTGCAGAACAGTCTGGACACATTCGAGAGGTCGGAATTGAACTTTACCAGAAAATGTTAGAAGAGGCTGTAGCAGATATACGCCAGATAGATAAAGAAACTATTTCTGAGGAAAAATGGAGCCCAGTTATTTCAATTGGCATACCTGTATTGATACCAGACACATACATAGATGATCTGAGCGTAAGAATGAGTCTATACCGTCGTCTTGCCTCAATTGACAATACTGCGGAAATTGAGGCTTTTGCTGCCGAATTGATTGATCGCTTTGGGCCATTGCCAAATGAAGTTGAAAATCTCTTACAATCGGTATCCTTGAAGAAAATTTGTCGAGATGCTGGGATAGAAAAGGTTGAAGCAGGCCTTAAAGGTGCTGTTTTATCTTTTCATAATAACGACTTTTCTAATCCTGCGGGATTAGTGGAATGGATAAACAGTAATCAAGAAACCTCAAAACTGCGCCCAGACCACAAGCTGATTTATAAACGTCAATGGAATAACCAGAGAGAGCGACTAGATGGTGTTAAATATTTAGTTAGAAAACTTGCTAGTATTTCAGCTAATTACGAAAGTATGTAGTTATATATTTTTAATAGTCTGAACATTAATTACCGGATTTGCTTTTTCATTTTTTTTAATGAGATGCCGCTATATCTAGCATACGAGATAAAACGATAGGGTCCTGTGCCCCTGAAATGAGAAATTTATCGTTAAATGCATAAGAAGGGGCGCCATCAACCCCTAAGCTATGCACTTCAATATTTTCATCATAAATTAACTTTATGTCTTCGTCAGACTTTAAATAAATTAAGAGATCTTTTGGATCTAGTCCTTGGGCGGCTCCAATATCTTTAAGAACTTCGATGTCACCAATATCCTGTCCATTAATAAAAAATTCTATGAATAAAGCTTCAATAATGAATTCAGCCAAATCGTGTGATTCTGCAAAACGGATCAGTTTATGAGAATTAACTGAATTTGGCGTTTTACTAATTCGCCCAAATTCAAAATCTATTTCTACGGATTGACCCGCTTCGCCAATTGCACTGTAAATATGATTTATTCTAGCCTTAGTACCAAATTTTTTTATTAAGTATGCAGTACGATCAATACCCTTTGTTGGCAACTCCGGATTAAGTAGGAAAGGTCTCCAATTTGGTTTAACTTTAAGTTCTGGCCTTAATGCCAAAGCCCTATCAAGACGCTTCTTTCCAATGTAGCACCAAGGGCAAATAGTATCGAAGATAAAATCAATTTTCATTTGTTTTTTTTAATTAATAAACCTATGAATTTTCTAAAAACATCTTATAAATTAAACATAAAATATTAGACTAATATAATAAAAATATTAGGCTATCATTTTATGTGAACTTCGCTTAACAACCATTAAATTTGTTTTTAATACAATAACTAACAAGGCTTCTCGCAGTCTTGATTTGAGAGGGAGACATCAATTTAGAAATTTTAATTCGATTTTTTATAGCTCCTTTTCCGCCATATAAAGCTGCAATATTAAACCACATATGCGCTCGAATATTATTCTTCAGAACACCTTGTCCATTAGCATACTTCAAACCCAAATTAGTCTGGGCTATAGGATTTCCCTGTTTTGCAGCAAGGGAATACCACCTAACCGCAGTCTTAGCATCTTGAGCAACACCTTCTCCAATATCATACATAAAACCTAAATTCGACTGAGCAAAAGCGAAACCCTGTTTAGCAGAAAGCGTATACCACTTCCTTGCAGTTTTATAATTCCTTGGCACACCATTACCTTGGCTGTACATCAAACCAAGGTTATACTGGGCAAAAGCATTCCCTTCTTGAGCAAGCGCCTTCCAGTTACGTAACGCTGTTTTATAATCGCCGCCTAGTGCAGCGCTGAGACCTTTCTGATAATCTGCACTCAAACTAACGCCAGCACCGCCACAAAAAAATGAAAGAAATAAGCAATTTATAAAAAGTAAAAATTTGAATTCGTAAACTTTAATGTTAACTGCTTTAAAAAATTTCTTCATTCTATTAATGCTATAGCTAAATAATCTGTTTAATAATTATTGTACTTTATGCAACTTTTGAAGATTTATCATCGTCTTCATCAACATTGCTATTAGCAAGCACTTCAACCATATCTTCTTTAGAAAGTGTACCTTGATACTTGCCATCTTCATCTAAAACTGGAACAGGGAAGTCTGACTCCATCGTTGCTGGAAGTGCGTCTTGTAAAGACATGTCAGGCTGTAGCGTTGGACCATCCTCGCAAACCTCGTGAAGCGGTGGGTTGTCTTCAGGCTGTTCAGATATTTCTTCAAGAGTTTCCCTGGTAATGGTTCCTTGGTATTCATTTTTTTGGAACACATAAGCATAATCATCTTTCCAACCACGCATCTGCTTAAGTGCTTCATCTATATTTGCTGTTGTAAGACGGTTTACAGGTGGCTGCATTACAACGTCGACTGATAGAACTCGCGCACGATTAACATCACGCACAAATGCTTCAACGTAATCATCAGCTGGCTCTAATAGTATTTCTTCTGGCCTACCCACCTGAGATAGTTCGCCATCCTTTAAGATCGCAATACGATCACCCAAACGCAGGGCTTCATCCAAATCATGTGTAATAAAAATAATAGTCTTCTGTAGTTTGCTCTGTAATTCTAT
>MDSW01156694.1_pt1 | contig 10396 bp, 5 predicted proteins | sample 811171 | NCBI WGS metagenome assembly MDSW01 (sample SAMN05326641, study PRJNA326480) | marine metagenome | isolation source: seawater | place: Atlantic Ocean: North West | collected 2012 | reverse complement strand
CGCCTCGCCTCCAGAGCTTCAGCGTTCGATCGTACCCGACGCTCGCCACCGTCCCCCCCCCCGGCGCGACGTCCGCGCCCATCACGGCGCTCTCGTGGCCTCTGAGCGTGGCGACTTTTGAAAAGTCCCTCGCGCTCCACGCCCCCAGCGACCCGTCGTGCGACGAGGTGACGAAGAACCCCCCGGTCGTCGGTTCGTACCTCACCCCGCTCACCAGCTTGGCGTGCGCGGGCACGACGTACACGCACTCGCGCCGCCTCAGGTCCCACACGCGCGCCGCGTGATCGCCCGCGCCGGTGACGCACTCGTACCCGTTTGGCGCGAAGTCGATCGCCAGGCATTGCTTCGCGTGCCCGACGAGGCTGAACTCGCACCGGCCGGTTCGCAGGTCCCACACGCGCCCGTGCGCCTCCAGGCCGACGCTCGCCGCCAGGGACCCGTCCGGGTGGAACCCCACGTCGTACACCGCGCGGCTCGCGCCCTCCTGGCACAGGAGCTCGGCGCCGCGCTCGACGCTCCACAGGCGCCACGTCTTGTCGAACCCGGCGGTGGCGAGGTACTCGCCCGAGGGGTGGAACTTTAGCCGACCCAAACGACCGACGTGGCCCTTCAGGGTTCGGAGTAACGACCCGGAGCCGCTCCAGACGTGCGCCGCGCCGTCCGCGCACGCGGAGGCGAACAGGACGGTGCTTAGATGCGAGCGAAGTCCTTCAGCGCTCGCGGATGGGTGGAAATCCGCGCCGGTGACGCGGTCCTCGTGGCACCGCACAGAGATCACGCTCCTCGGCTCCCCCCCCGGTCCCCCCTCGGTCTCCCACACCTTCGCCACCCCGCTCCACCCCGCGGTCAAGCAGAGCTTCCCGCCGTCGCCCGGGCTGAACCGGACGCAGTTGATCGGGCGCTCGTCGCCGATTTGGCTCGCGTCGGGTTCGAGCCGCGACGCCGCGAGCGCCGATCGATCGAGCGCCGCGAGGCGCGTCTCGGCGTCGACGCGGCGCTCCTGGAAGAGTCGTCGCGCGGCTCGCGGGAGGGAATAGGCCGCGATGCCGTGGCGCGCCACGGCGAGCTCGGGCACCCCCTCGGTGTAGAAGACCTCGGTCTGGACCTCGGGCTCGTCCGGGAGCAACTCGGCGTCCTCGGGGAGCTCCATCTCGCCGCCGTCCCGCGCGTCGAGGTCGGCGAGGTGGCGCCGGAGCCGGTCGCGGCGATCGCCGGGGCCCTCGCCGAACAGCGTCACGGGCTCGCCCATCGAGCGCAGGCGCCGGCGGACCTCGCCGTCGTCCGTCGTCACCGCCACCGCGCGCTGGCGGCGCTTCGCCTCGAGCGCGCGGAGGAGCTCCTCCTGGCGCTCGCGCGTCTGCTCGCTCGCGGCGGAGAGAGCGAACCGATCGCCCGAGGAAGACCCGGCGACGTGGATGTTGCCCTTCGCCACCCCCTCGAGCATCGCGTCGCGGTCCGAGGCGCCGACCGCGCCGTACCGGACCGGAGCGCCCGCGCCGGAGGGGAGCGTGACGTCGTCCTCGTCCGCCATCGCGAGGAGTGCGGAGGACCCAGCGCGGACGCGAGGACGAGGCGCGAGCCTCTGTGGGAGGCGAGGGAACCCTAAATTTGAGACAAGAGGGCGCCGAGACAAGAGTGCGACCGCGCGCCGGCGCGGCGGGCGAAGTTTCGCGCGCGCGCACTCCCTCAGCTGGCGAGCAGATACCTGGTTTCTGCTCGACGTGAACTGCCAGCGCGGCGTTCAGGCGCGCCACTTTTCCGCGTCAGCGCGCTTGCCCCTCCCTCCCGTCCGCTCGCGCTCGGGTCGCGCGCGTCTCGATCGATGCCCGCGATCGGGATGCCGCTCGCGTCGCCCGCGGCGCTCGCGCGGAGCCGCGCGCTCCCCCGCCGGCCCCGGCTCCTCGGCGCGCGCGTCGTCCGCGGGAACCCGCTCGCGCGCGCGGGCGCGGCGTCGGATGACTGGAACGAGAGAGAGAGCGCGGTGCTGATGCTGAACAACGCGGAGGAGCTCGAGGCGCTCCTGGCGCGGTGCAAGGAGGAGAAGCGCAAGTGCGTCGTGAACGTCTCCTCGAGCAAGTGCGGGCCGTGCAAGCTCCTCCTCCCGACGCTCGAGGCGTACGGGGAGAAGTACCCGGCGTGCGCGTTCGCGCGATTTTACTTCGACAAGGACGAGAGCCTGCAGACGGTCATGAAGGGGTGGAAGGTGCAGGGCGTGCCCACGTACAGGCTCTACGAACCCTCGGGCGAGCTCAAGAACCAGTTCGCCACGGGGCAGCCGCAAAAGCTCGGGTCCGCGCTCTACCTCTTCCTCGACGAGTAGGCGCGCGATCGAGGAGAGGGAGCGCGCGAAGGCGCGACGGCGTTCGAGTCGAGAGTCGCGAGAGTCGGGAGTCGAGAGATTAAAAAAAAAGGACACTCCTCTCGTGCGTTCGCGCCGCCCCCGAAGGGAGTCGACTCCTCTCGTACGATATGATACCTCTCTCCGCTCAACTTCCCGTCTGGCTCTCGAGCCACGCCTCGTTCGCCGCCACCGCCTCGCCCACGCGCCGCGCGCGCGCCATCGTCGGGTCGGTCGCTTCGCCGGCGCCCGTCTCGTTCGCCCCCTCCTCGCCCCCCCGTCGCTCGTCGTCGCTCGACGCCCCGTCGAGCCACTTGGCCGTCGCCGCGAGCGCCTCCGCCACGGACATTTTCGGCGGCGGCGACGGAAACGAACCTTCGCCGCTCGCCGCTCCGCTCGCCGCTTCGGCCGCCACCGCCGCGACGCCTCGACCGCCCGCCTCGCGGGGGACCCCCTCGCCGGTCGAAGTCTCGTCGTCTTCCGCGGCGAAGAGCGCCCTGGCCCCGGCCCTCGAATTCGGCCCCGTTCGAGGCGCGCCCTCCTCCTCCTCCTCCTCCTCGGACGCGCTCCGGAGGCTGCTCGCGCGGCGGATTTTCGCGCCGTCCAGCGGCGACGCCGGCACCGACACCGCGAGCGGCGGCGCCCTGCGCGCCTCGCGAAGCGGGCTCCGGGGCGCCGCGGGGTCCGCCGCCGTCCGTCGGGACGCGTCGCGAGAGTCTCCCGCGAGAGTCTCCCCTCGGGGGTCTACGTTTTCGCCAAAAAAATCCGTCTTCGCGTGCGTCGTCCCCGCCGCCGCCTCCGACTCGGCGACGATCTTGGCGAACCTGGCGATGCCGTCGATCTCCGCCTCGACGGCCGATCGCTTCGCGCGGTCCTCGTTCGCCGCGCGCTCGCGTTGATCGGGCGCGAGCTTCGCCCACCGCGAGAACTCCGCCGCGGCGACGACGTACGGAGCCCACGCCATCGGCGCCGCCGCGCGAACCTCCACGCGCTCGCCCGCGGCGGTCAAAATCCGCGCGGCGTTCGCGTCCGCGCGGAGCTCGAGGATGGTCCGGTCGGCGAAGACGGCGCGGACGCGCCCGTCGGCGAACGCGACGAAGTCGCCGCCGCCGCCGCCGGAGCTCTCCTCGACGACGTCCGCGGACGAAACCGCCCAGGGGTCGAGGGAGGACTCCGAGTCTTCCGCCGCCGACCCAAACATAACCCCCGAGGAGGAAGAATGAGATTTTTTCGAGGCGTCTCCTCCTTTCGGCGGCGGTCTCGCGCCCGCGGCGCGGAGCGCGACGAGCCGAGCGGCCACCTTCGCGAGCGGCACCCTCGAAGGCGCATCGTCACGCAAACGCGTCGCGGAGTGCTCATCGTCGGAGTGCTCGGGTTTACCCCCCTCGTCGTTTCCGTCGTTTCCGTCGAAAATCCTCGCTCCCGCGGCGAACACCGCGGCGAACCTCCCGACGCCGCCCACGCGCTCCGGGACGGCGTCCGCGCGGTACATTCGCGCGAGCGCGGCGCCGTTCGGTTCGTCCGGGACGTGGAGCACGCACCGTCCCTCCGAGCACGTCGCCACCGCGCTCCCGTCGTCGAGCGAAGCGATCGCCTCCGTCCACGAGGAGGACGCGTCGACGTTTTTACTCGTCGACTCATTTTCGTCCGGGGTATTCGCGTCCGGCGGGGACTTCGCGGACGCGTCGGTCATATGAACGGGGACGCCCCAGGGGACGCCGCTCCTCGACTGCGCGCCGCGGACGATCCAGTTCGTCTGCCCGGGGACGCGCTCGCACCGCGGCCGCCGGTCCCCGTGGCGACGAGACCGTGTGTGGACCGCGGAACCGGAGGCTGTCGCGCGTAGTACCGAAGGGGGAAGGGGAGCGGGGGGGAAGCCCGCGAGGGACGGCGAGCGCCACCACTCCGCCTCCGCGTCGTCGCCCTCGTCCACCCACAGCGGCACCCTCGGCCGCCCCGCGCGGCGGTCCGCGGAGGCGGAGTGCGGGAGCACCGTCGCGGAGCCCGCGGCCCGGAGGCGTCGCGAGGACGCGGAGTCGACGTCGGAAGACGGCGAGGCGTCTTTTCGAGGCGTCGTCGCCTCGTTCGCGTCGGATGCGTCCTCCTCCTCCTCCTCGGATCCGTTAGTATACGCCGCCGCGGTGAGCAGGGCCACCGGGAACGCCCACCGCGACGGGCACGCGTCCGCGGCGAACGTCTGCGTGTGCCAGACGTAGTCGAACGCGGTCGGGCGCGAACCGGCTTCGTTTTCTTCGGCGTCGTTTTCTTCGGGCGCCGCCGCTCTGGTCCAATCGTCTTTGCGCTCGAACAACAACGGGTACGTCACCGTCGCCACGAGGCCGTGCGCGGACAAGACGACGCGCGCGACGCCGTCCGCGGACTCGAGCGCGACCGCGCCGGACGCGAGCCGCGTCAAGAGGCCCTCCCTCGCCGCGGACGTCGCGTCGCGGCTCCACCGCGCGACGGAGACGCGCCGCGAGCACCGGAACACGCGAGGAGCGGCGTCCCCCGAGGCGGAGGTGGGATTTTCGGTCGTCCTCGAGGAAGACGATCGTCTTCCTCGGAGCATCACCGCGGGGGGATAGTACGGCACGTCCACGTGCGCGTTGCGGAACTCGAGCGCGAGCCTGAGCTTGTTCGCGAAGCGCGTGACGGCGAAGTCGGCGAGCTGGCGCACGGATTCGCCGTCCGGCGCGTGCGCGGTGAACGCCGCGCCCGTGGGATCCAGCGCGAGGACCGTGTTGTCCCTGAAGTTCACCTTGACGCACCCATCCTCCAGCGCCACCGCTCTCAGCACCTCGGGGACCGCGCTCGGGTCGATGAGGGGCGTCGGGCCCGCGCGAGACACCGCGGGGGGGTCGGGGGGGACGGGGGGGACGTGGTGGCGGTTGTACGCGAACGCCATCCCTCTGGAAGAGGCGAGCGCCGCGTCCGCCGAGGCGCGCGCGGGCGCCTCGGGCGACGCCTCGGTCGCATCCGACGCAGGAGTCTCCTCCTCGCTCGCGACGCTCCCGGGCGGGTCCCCGGGACCAGGGGCGTCCGCGGCCCGGACGGGCGAGCCCGGCGGCGCGTCCGAACGCGACGCCATCGCACCCGGCGGCGTCGAGCCCACCCGCGCGGGGGACTCTGCGGGTCCCGGGGGGGCGGACCACGACGAGACGCGTCGCGCGGGCGGATTTCAAAAACCGAGGACCGACGGCTGTCCGTTCACGGCACACGCGGGTCTCGAGCGGACGACTGTCGCTTCAGAAGTTTCGTGTGGTTCTTTCCTTCCTTTCCTGGTGGTACAACAAACAGTACGTGACGACAAATTTTGGTCGCTCCCCGCTCCTTCTCTCTCCTCTACGCCTCCTCCCTCTGTTCCGGGACGCGCTCGTACTGCCTCGCGGACACCGCCCCGAGCGCGGCTTCGATCTCCTCGAGCGATTTCCCCTTGGTCTCCGGGAGCATGAAGAACGTGAACGCGAAGTGCGCCGCCGACGCGGAGGCGAACATGGCGAAGGCCCCCCCCACGCCCACCGCGGCGACGAGCGACAGAAACGTCATCGCCACCGACCCGCTCGTCAACCGATTCAGCGCCATGCTGAACGCGACGCCCTTGGATCGGACGTGCAGGGGGAAAATCTCCGACGTGACGACCCAGGTCACGGGCCCGACGCCGAGCGAGAAGCTCATCATGAACAGACACAGCGCCGCGAGGGTGATGCCCGCGGTGGCCCCTCCCGCGGCGCCCGCCCCCAGGCACCACGCGAGCATCACGAGCGAACCCGTGACGGCGGCGATCGAGGACAGGAGCATGACCCTGCGCCCGTACACGTCCACGGTGAACTGCCCGATGACGATGCAGACGGTCTTGCACACGCCCACGAGCGCGGCGGCCTGGAGCTGGCTGTGCTCGCTCCGCACCCCCGCCGCCCGAAGCACCTGAGGGACGTAGTACACCGCCGCCTCGCTCCCGTTCGCCTGCTGGAAGAACGCCGTCCCGGCGCCGATCAGGAGCGCCCGCCGAGCGACCGTCTCGCTCAGCAGCGCGTTCCACGTGCCCCGGCCGGCGGGCTTGGGCGACTTATCCCCGGGCTCCGCGGGGCCCTCCCCGTCGAACTCGCTCCGGTGGTACCCGCCCCGGGCGCGCTCCGCCCCGTTCTGCGCGGCGATCACCTGCTTGATCTCCTCCAACGCCGGCCCCGCGGCCGCCTCGCCGCACGTCTTCACCAACACCTCCCTGGCCGCCGCCTCCCTCGCGCTCGTGCCGTCCCGCATCAGCCACCGCGGGGACTCGGGGAGCCTCGGCACCATGGCGAAATTCACGACGGCGGTGGGCAGCAGAGGTAAAAGCATCAACCCTCGCCAACGCGGCGAGTCGCTCAGCCGCTCGAGCGCCAGGTTCGCGAGGTACCCGGAGCAGAGGCCGAGGTTGATGCTGATCTCGAAGCACGACACGAGGACGCCGCGCCACGCGGGCGGGGAGATCTCCGCGATGTACTGCGGACAGATGGCGAAGCCGAGGCCGACGCCCACGCCGCACACGAGGCGGCCGACGAACACCTGCGGGAAGCCGTAGCCGCACGCGATGACGAACATCCCGAGCGCGTACAGGATCACGGCCACGCGCACGCACCGAACGGCGCCGATCTTGTTGTACATGAACCCGCCGCCGACCGCGCCGACGGCGCTGACGAAGTTGAGGCATCCCACCGCCACCTCCTCCTGGCTGCTCGTGAAGTGCAAATCGCGCGACATCGGGAGCAGAGCGCCGGACATGACGCCGATGTCGTACCCGAGGAGGGCGGCGAAGATGCTCACCGTGCACACGCTCTGCACCGCGAGCCACTCCAGCGTGCTCTCATCGTGGTGGCCGATCATAGGAGCGACGGGAGGGGGGGCGCCGGGCGGGGAGGACGGAGGCGCCGCGCGCGGATCGACGACGACGGGCACGACCGAGGAGTTCGACGGGGCCAGGCGCTCGTCGTCGCCCTCAGCCATCCGCGGGGGGCGGGCGAGGAATCGACGATCCGACGCCGCGCGGGGAACGGCGCGGACGAGGGAGGCACGAGAAGGCGCGCGCGCCTCCGCGAAGGCGGAGAGCCGGGGGGGGGGCGCCCGCGCCGGGTGTTATTGGAAGAGTCGAGCGGAAGACGATTTTTTTGTTTTCAATTTTGGCGCGAACGGGCCGATCGCGAGTGGTCGGATCGACGCGACGGGTCGCCTGACGCGCCACCCTGGCTGGCGGAGGCCGTCTTGACCGCCGCGGGCGGGTCGTCGTTTCGTAACGCTCGATATCGCTCGCGGCGCCTCTTTATTCAGCGATTCTTTTTATGGAAACGCCCACACTCCGCCCCGCCGCGCCGCGCCCGCGCCTCCCGCGTTCGGCCCGGCGCGATGCTCTTCGGACGGGAGACGATGTCCGAGGCGTACTACCGCACGCCCCCTCCCGCGCCTCGGTACGCGTTCGAGCCGATGCGCCTTCGCGGCGCGTTCGCGTCCGCGCGCTCGGCGATCGCGGAGGACGCGGAGACGCGACGCGTCGGTCGCGCCGATCGCGGCCTCGCCTCCGCGATCCACCGCCCGTACCGCCCGCTCGGCGAGGTGGACGTGAAGCGCGAGGCGTTCCGGGCGCCCGGCCGCGACGACCCCGCGGGCTCGGGCGCGTCGCGCCGCCCTCGGCGCGGCGACGCCCCCCGTCGCGCGGAAACGTCCTCCCGCGCGTTCGCGCGCGAAAGCGGCGCCGGGTCGTGGTTCCACCTCCTCGTCGACCCGCCGGTTTCGCCCGGGGACGACGACGACCCCTGGACGCGCGATCGCGCGGCGGCGACGCGCGGCGCGGCGTCGTCGATCGCAACGCGCCGCCGCCGATCGATAGACGCGAGGCGCGCGCTCCGCGCCGAGATCGACGCCTCGCGGCGACGCGCCGACGCGTGTCGCGCGGGACGGGCGTTCCCCGCGGCTGAGCGCGACGCCGCCGGCGGGGGCGGGGCGAAACGCGTCGCGGAGTCGAGAAAACAAAACGCGCCTCCGCCGCCGCCGCTCGACCCGGGAGCGCCCGAGGCGCTCGAGTCCGCGCTGCGCCGCCTCGCGGAGGAGCGCCCGGAGAGGTACCGAAACAAACGCGAGGCGTTCGAGGAGACGCAGCACGAGGGCCGAGGGACGCGCGCGGCGCCGAAATTCCGAGACACGTTCCGACCGAGCGACTGGCGCGCCGGGGCGAGAGACGTCTTTGGTCGCGCGCGGCGGCGGGGAGGGACGGATCGGAATATCGTAAAGCGACGAGGGAAGGATCGGCCGTCCTCCGAAGGGTTCCCCCCGATCGACGAGGGTCCCGTCGACCGCGGGCACCGCCCCTCGGCGCTTCGCGCGGAGAGGGAGTTGCAGGCGGCGATCCGCGAGGCGATGGAACGCGGGGGGGACGGCGGCGCGGTCCAAAAGCGCGAGCCACCGGCGCTCGATCCGGACTCGGCGACCCGGCTCGAGCGCGTCGTCCTCTTCCTCGCGCGGTGACGAACGACGAGACGCGAACGAAGGGTGACGCGACGAGACGCGTTTTCGTGGACTCCGGTCCTTCTTTCCGCACGCTCTCTATAGAGCCTGCTGTCTTTTAGGGAAACGCGCTCGGAAAAGCGGCGCTTCACGTTTGGTTTCGTTCCACCTCCGCTTTCCCCGCGACGAGCGCGTCTTTTAAAAATCGCCTCTCACAAATCGCTTCAGCCCTCGACGACTTCGTCGGCGAGGAGCCTCAGAACGTCCCTCGGCGTGATCACGGCGAGCGGGTGCCCCTCCGCCGAGCACACGTACACGTGGTGTACCCTCCTCGTCACCATGCGCTCCACGACCGCGCCGAGGGTGTCCTCCACGCCGCACGTCACGACGCCGGACCCCTCGGCGGGAGTCTCGGACGCGTCCGAGTCTTCGAAATGTTTTTGACATTCGTCCCGGGTCCCTCCTCCTCGGGAACCCTCTGATTCTTTTTCTTTTTCTTGTTCGGGGGCGGCGACTCTCTGTCGCTCGAGGAACGCCTCCACCGGCATCGCGAGCCTGTCGACGGTCTCCGGGCGGAGGGCGCGCAGGTCGCTGACGGAGATGTTCGCGACGAGCCTGTACGCGTCGTCGCACACGCCGAGCGCGGAGACCCCCTCCGCGTCCATCAGCGCGAACGCGTCGAGCGCGGAGACGCCCTCTGAGGGAACGCACAACACCCCCCGGAACGGGAGGAGGGTCCCGAAGCGCGTTCCGAAGCGCGTTCCGAAGCGTTCCGAAGACGAAGCGAAAGGCGCCGAAGAAGAAAGGGGGCGTGTTGTGCGTTCGGAAGCCGCTTCCGAAGCCGCCTCTGCCGCCGCCGCGTCGTCGCCGGGCGGCCGGGGCCGACGCGGTTCGGCGCGACTCGCGTCTCGCAGGAGCGCGAGTCGCCGGACGGAGAGACGCAGGAGCGGGCGAACCCTCTCGTCGTCTCGGCGGTCGTGGAGGAACCTCACGACGTCGCTCTGCGAGATGATCTCGAACGTGCTCGGGTCGGCGACGCGAGACCCGTCGTCGAACGCCGGGTCCCAGTCGTACACCCCGATCCTGTGGTTGGACGCCAACGCGCCCGCGACGCCCGAGGGGTACCTCGAGGGGAGGGGGTGGAGGAACGCGGCTGAGACCACGGCGAGGAGGGAGGCCTGGAGGTACCCTCGGTACACCGCCTCGCCGTCGCCCTCGCGGAGCTCCGGGTGGGCCTGGCGCGCGGCCCTGAGCGAGCGGCGGAACATGTTCGCGCCCATCTCCCCCTGGAGCTTCGCGAGCAGGGCTTCCTCGGCGGCGACGCCGTACCGCTCGTCGCGGAGCGCGCCGGGGTACACCCCCACCGTCTCCTTCGCCGCGTTCTGCGGCAGCGCGGGCGCCTCCTGGGGGGGCGAACGGTCAGTCGCGGACACGCGCGCGCGCGAAACGGATAACACCTTTGAACCTCGACCGAGACCTCCGATTGAGCGTCGCGATTTTTGAACCCTGCGATCGGTCGCGGGGTCTGCCGGTCGAGCGGGGGAGCGCGTTCGGGGCGTAGGGTTTTGTGCGCGCCGCGGTGCG
>MDSW01112536.1_pt1 | contig 10396 bp, 10 predicted proteins | sample 811171 | NCBI WGS metagenome assembly MDSW01 (sample SAMN05326641, study PRJNA326480) | marine metagenome | isolation source: seawater | place: Atlantic Ocean: North West | collected 2012 | reverse complement strand
ATGAACAAATTTTCTAATTTTATAAAATTTTACTCTTTCTTTTAATTGCTCCAATAATGGACCTGTACCAATGATTTCAAGCCTTAGATCTTTATCATTCTCTAATAACTTTGCAAATATATTTATAGAGCTTATTGGATTTTTTCTTTTATTTAATTTTCCAACAAATATAATTTTTTTAATATTTGTTTTATTTAATTTTTTTTTAAATTTACTTAAATATATTTCATCTACAAAATTATTTATTATAATAATTTTGCCTAAATAGTAATTACGTATTTGTTTTCTCATTTCATCATGCATAGCAATTACAATTGAGAATTTTGTTATAATTTTATAATGAAAATAAGCTAATACATATCCAATCAAACCATAATTATAGTAATAGTTTTGAAAAATATCAGCACGCATACTGCAAATTTTTTTTACCTCTTTTAAAGAAAAATAATTCAGTAAATCGGCTTCAAGACAATAGGATATTGCTATGATAGAATTATTTTTTTTTTGATTAATAAGATTTCTTATGTAGCTTCTGTAATATTTTATTTTTTTATATAAATTATTAGCCTTTTTATCTAAATTTATTACTTCAATTGAATTATGTAAAAATGGAATTGAGGAATTAATATTTTTATAAATGATTAATTTTACATTCAATTTTTTTCGATAAAGACTATTTGCAAGTGCTATCGCTCCCTTAATTGGTCCATCATAATTTAGTTGCGGAATAATTATTAAATAAGTTTTCATATTTATAAAAATTATTTTAATTAAATACTTGTTCGTAAAATTTAATTATCTTTTCACGGTCAAATTTTCTTGCTTTTTCTAAGGCATTCTTCGAAAGCTCATTTCTTTTACTCTTATCATTCATTAGTTCAATAAGATTCGATTTTAGTTCATTAATTGAACCGGGAGTAATCAAGATACCGTCATAGTTATGACGTATAATTTCACTTGGTCCTGATTTACAGTTTGAAGCTATTACTGGTGTTCCGCATGCCATTGCTTCTACAATTACATGACCAAATCCTTCCCATAATGAGGACAAAACAAATATGTCAGAATTAAAGATAAATTTATAAGGATTTTTTTTATAACCTAATAAAAAAACTTTTTTTGAAAGGCCTAATTCTAAAATTAGTTTACTTAAATAATCTCTATTGTTCCCCTCCCCTACTATATATAATTTAAAGGGAATATTATTTATTTTGCTAATTGCTTTTATCAAAATCTCCTGTCCTTTTTGTTCTTCTAAATGACCAACATTTACTAGTTTTAAAATATCCTTCTCAAAGTTTAAATCCTCGTTTGTTAGAGTTTCTTTTTTTTGCAAATTGATTGCCTCAAGATCAACAGGATTATAAATCACTGATATTTTACTGGGATTGATTTTAGTTCTTAAAATTATGTCTTCTTTTACTCCATTTGATAATGCAATTACTTTATTAGCTAGATGGTAAGAATAATCTATGATGTAGTCAAATAATCCTCTATTCTTTTTTATCTCAGAATGATGATTGGTTTCTCGTATAATTATCTTTACACGCGTAAAACTTAAGTAGCATGACAAAATATTAATAAAATTAATATATCTTAATGTTGAAAAAGCTATATGTGGTTTTACTTTTCTTATTAATTTAGACAATTTGATAACTGAGCCTAAAGCATTCTTGGTCTCAAGAGATATTACATTTATATTTTTGTCTAATTGTTCAAATAAATCACCCTTTCTTCTAAAAACAACTAAATAACAAATAAATTGATTCTTATTTATTGCATTTAAAATATTGACAAACGTCCTCTGGGCTCCACCAGAAATAAGACTAGGAATTATAAAGAATATTTTTTTTTTAGATTTCATCTGAAACAATATTCAAGAAACGTTTTGTTAGTGAATGGCCATTTTTTTTAATAATATGTATATTCAGTTTATTGTTTGTTTTTATTTTTTTTGCGTATTTTGAGGAGCAATTAATATCTTGATCCCCAAATATGATATTTAATTTTTTTATATTAGTTTTACATATTTCATCAATAATATCTTTGAAATTGACATAATTTAAAAAGTCATATGGATAATAATAAAATCCATTAACTCTAATTTTCTCAGACATTATTAGATCAGAATAATCATTGAATGAAGATATTGAAAAAACTTTTTCAATTTTATTGCTTAAGAGGGAAGCAAAATAAGAGAAAAAACCTCCCATACTATAGCCAACAATAATTATCTTTTTTTCTTTAAATATACTTATTACGTTTTTTAAGATTACTTCATATTCATTTAAATATTCTAAAAATAATGAGCTACCAAATAAATTTAAAATCTTTGTATATTCTTTCTCAGCAGCGTAAATTGAATTAATATTTTTAAAAAGACCATTATTTAACCTTTCACCATGCAGTGGCCAATCCCATACACATAGTGTGCATGAATTTTTTTTCGCAAAATCCATGAGATACTCTTGATGATTTTTATTATTTAAAACATCTTTTGAGGATGTTTTATATCCATGTAAGTAAATTAATATTTTTTTGTTTTTAATATTATGATTACATATGTTAACTTTCACATCATGAAATAAGCTATTTGTAAAAATTATTTTAAAATCATTACTATTTTTTGAAGTAATTTTTTTTTTTAATCTAACAGATGAAATATGCTTGTGACTTTTTTTGTATTTTTTAAAGTTTTTTTTATCTAAATTTTTATATTTAAGCTTAGCTAAATTTAAAATATTTTTTTTTATTTGATTATTGTAAGTATATGTATTTGAGAAGTAGAATTCTCTAATTAAGTATATTAAGTTTTTTAAGCTATGAATATTTACTACTTTCATTTAAAATAATGATTAATGTAATCTTCAACTATTTTTTTAAATCTTGGCGTAACTTTCACTTCTTTAATTTTCATTTTACCAATACCCTCCGTAAGAATTAATCTAAGATTTTTATTATTATTTTTTTTATCCTTTCTTAATAAATCAATAAAATTTTTACTTTTAACTCCGATAGGTAAATAATTTCCCCATATTTCTCTTAACACGTTTTGCATTTTAGAAAAATCGTCATTTCCAATATATTTAAAATTTAGAGAAATGAAATTAGCCATATTCATTCCATGAGCTACTGCAATACCATGAGGAATTTTATAGTTTGTAGCGGCTTCAAGTGCGTGACCAAAAGAGTGTCCATAATTTAAAATTAATCTCTCATTTTTATCAAATTCGTCAATTTCGATATAACGCTTTTTAATTTCTAAAGTACGATATATTAATTTTTTTGCGATTTTAAAATTTCGGCTAAGAGCTTTTCTAAAATTTTTTGTAAAAAAAACATAATCTTTTTCAGATGATACAAAATAGTAATGTGCCATTTCACCTATGCCTGATCTGAGTTCCTTATCACCTAATGACTCTAAAAATATGTTATCGATAATAATTTTGACAGGAGGATAAAAATTTCCAATTTGATTTTTATTTTTTTCAAAATTTATAGAGGTTTTTCCACCGATACAGCTATCACATTGTGCTAAATAACTTGTTGGGTAAAAATACCATTTAACTCCTCTGAATAAAATAGATGATATAAAGCTCGAAATATCTTGAGTGATCCCTCCCCCGATTGCAATAATCTTATTTGATCTTGTAAAATTAATCTTATTAATTTTTTTTATTATACTGCCCAAATAATGAAATGATTTTGATTTTTCATTTGCACTTACTAAAATTATCTTTTTTTGCTTTAATATTGAATTAAGTTTATAAAGTTTGTAAATTTTTTTATCAATAATGAAGAGATCGTTTTTATCGGTATCCTTATATAATTGAACTTCAAAATTTTTTGTGAATAAGACAGTATAATTTGATAGATTAGACTTAACATTAATAATATTAGAATTTTTCATTTAATAGAAAAACCTCCATCAATTATAACATTTTGCCCTGTTAAGTATGTATTGTCCTTGCCTGACAAGTATACAACCAATTTAGATATGTCTCTTGCTTCAGCAAATCTTTTAATAGGCAATTGCTTTTCAAGTAAGTTTATTTCTTTAGCTGTAAGTATTTTTTTTGTTAATTGTGTTTTTACAAATCCAGGTGATATAGAATTAATAAGTATATTATATTTAGCAACTTCTATAGCTGAAGCCCTTGTGAGACCATTCAATCCAGCTTTGGATGAAGAATAAGATGCCCTTTTTTCCTTACTCTTTTCACTGAAAATTGACGAAATATTTATTATCCTACCATATTTATTTTTTTTCATTTTCGGTATTACAACTCTTGAGAGCATAAAAGGAATTTTTAAATTTATATGATTAATTTTTTCCCAATCATCATGTGCTATTTCTTCAATATTACTAATGATATTAATACCTGCATTATTAATGAGAACGTCTACACGACTCATTAAGTTCAATTCTTTTATAAATTCAGATAATTCTTGATCTTTTAAAAAATCAACTTTAAGCGTTTTTATAAAATTTTTCTTGTTTGTACCCTTTATGATTTTTTTGTTACTTCTCGATGTTCTATATACTGACGCTCCCATTTTATAAAATTGCTTTGCAATATCTAAGCCTATACCTCTTGTACCACCTGTAACAATCACAACTTGATTTTTAAATGAATTTTCTTTCATAAACATTCTAATAAATTATTTACCGCCTCTGACTCCATTAATATTCTACATTCCTTAGTATATGATCCTATATGAGGGGTGAGTATAACATTATCAAAATTTTTTAATAATCCATTGTACGGTTCATCAGAGAATGTATCAAGCCAGGCGCCAGAAATTTTACCATTTTGCAATGAATTCATTAAGGCTTTTTCATCAATTAAATCTCCTCTTGCTGCGTTACATATGAAAGCACCATCCTTAATTATAGAAAATTCTTTTTTTCCCATAACACAAGTATTTTCACTTGAATGAAAAGTAATCAAGTCAGCAAGGGGCAATGCTTCGTGTAAACTCATTTGTCTAATATTATTTTCAGTCTTAAAACTTAATTTATCTACAATAATAATATTTGATCCAAGGGTTATTAAAATTTTTGCTAATTTCTGTCCTATTCTTCCATATCCAAATATAACAATATTTTTGCCTTCTAAACTATTACCTATTTTGCGTTTCCAATTACCACCATGAAGTGAAATATTTGATATATTTATATTTCGAAACAAGTTTATAATATTAGAAATAGTTATTTCAACGACAGCATTAGTAGGTGCGTTTGGAGTTGAAAACACCTTTATTCCTCTTTTTTTACAATAATCAAAATCAATATTTGATGTTCCAGATCCAACTCTCGAAATAACTTTTAATTTGGATGAGTGTAAAGTATTTTGATTCAAATTCTCCAATCCAGCAAGTAATCCGACTATATTTTTTTCTTGTAATATTTGTTTTAGCTCATCATCTTTTAACTTTCTTTTTAATGGATTATTTACAACATCAAAGCCTGATTCTTTAAGTTTTAATATTGGACTTTTATCGATCTCACCAAAACTTGATGGTCCTAATAAAATTGATTTTGTCATTTACTAATTATTTAATTTGTTTTGAAACCAATGAGCAATGATATGATTTATAATTAAATGTGCATCCTCTACAGGACCAAATTCACCTTTTTTAGTTTTGACTAAAATACTACTATCGCATAGTTTTAATAGTTTACCTCCATCAAAACCTAATAATGCTAATGTAGAGCCTTTATTTTTATTCACATACTTTACTGCTCTTATTAAATTTTCAGAATTTCCGCTCGCTGAAATAACCAAAATTGCATCACCTTTTTTATAATGTATTTTTAACTGATTTATAAAAACATTTTCATATCCAACATCGTTTGAAATGGCGCTTAATACACCGTTATTGTCTGTTAAAGATAAAAATCTAAATGGTTTCTTTGTTTTTGTTTTTTTTATTATATCAAAACCTAAGTCGTTCGCTATTGTTGATGCTGTAGTTGCTGATCCACCGTTACCTGCTACAAAAATTGTACTGTTATTCTTTCTAAGTTTTTCTAAATGTTTTACAAACAATTGAATTTTCTGGTTATCAATCTGGTTAAGGATATTGTTCAAATAATCAAAATATTTTTTTGAGAATTTAGCAATATTATTTGAGGAGCTATAAATAGTATTTACTGTATCACTCATAATTTAATTTAAATATTTTTTAGACCAAGTTTTATCAGATTTATATATTTTATATATCAATTCCATAACTCGCAATGCATCTTTACTGTTTCCATTAATTACTTTTTTATTTTTCATAATTAAATCACAAAACTCGTCTATTTCTCTCTTCCAAGATAGATCTTTTGTGAAATTAAAGTTTGAAATGTTTATTATCTTATTTTTACCTTTATCTACAATTCTCAATTTTTCTTTTCCATAACTTTTTGAGCCTGAAAGAATCCCTGTTAACTCAATAAGAGCCTTTTCGAGTGTTATTTCTAACCTGAATTTGTGTTCCCATTGTGTTGCAGTTGAATGTATCATTGCAACAACACCTTTTTTATCTTTAAACATCACGTAGGCGTTATCTTCAACATTGTGTTTCCAGTAATTATTTGAAATAAAGCTGCGTACCTCTTTAATTTCACTTGTTAAATTCAATATAAGATCAATTAAATGAATACCTTGATCAAGCAAAATTCCTCCTCCTGCGGCTGATCTTTTAGATCGCCAATCAGAATTTGAAAAAGTAATAATTTTGCTTTTCCCATAAACACCTCTGAAATTGATAATCTCACCATATTTTTTTGATTTTATAATTTTTGATAATTTGACTACAGCGTCATGGTAACGATGATTAAAACCGTATTTAAGCTTTATTAATTTTTTTCTTTTTTCTTGTATTATAACTTTTTTAATTTCTTTTACAGTTCTTCCTGGTGGTTTTTCACAAAATACATGAATATTATTTCTAAGACCATCAATAGTAGCTTGTGAAGCATATCTGTTTGGCAAACAAACAAATAAGACATCAATATCTTGCTTAAGTAAATCTTTATATTTTTTTAAGTAGATAATTTTTTTTTTCTTTTCAATGGTTTTTTTAAAGGAGATATCACTAATAGCAATAACTTCAAACTTTGGATTTTTATCAATATAAAATTTTCTTCTTTTACCTACAACGCCAAAACCAGCTATTCCAACTCTTAAAATTTTTTTCATTTTAAATAATTATTGATTTTTCATTAATTTCTCAACTTTTAATAAGTCATCTTTTGTATCAACTGCAAATGTATTATGTTTTGTATCAACCAATTTGATTTTATAACCATTTTCAATAATTCGCATCATGTCAACTGACTCAGCTTTTTCTAAAGGAGTTTCAGGTAACGATAAGTATTTAAATAAAAACTCTTTTCTAAAAGAAATTATAGCTACTTGCTTACCAATTGGACTATTTTTATATAGTTCCGTTGTTGGAATAGCCTGTCTAGAAAAATACAGGGCAAATTTATTTAAGTCATAGACCACTTTTATACAATTCTTATCCCTAAATTCTTCCTTAGTTTCAATCTTACCTAGTAAATTAGTAACATGTAAGTCATCATTGTTTATTAATGGCTCAACAGACTCTGTAATCATTTCAGGATCCATCATTGGTTCATCACCTTGAACCATTGTTACTATGTCATAATTTTTTTTTACCAATTTTTCGGTTTTTGAAAGGGCTTCAGCAGATCTATCTGTGGCCCTTTCATGTTTGTCACTAGTCATTACAGATATGCCCCCTATAGACTCAATATGATCAAAAATTTCATTATCACATGTTGCAACTACAGTATCGGCTAATAGTTTATTTTTTTTTGCTCTCCTATAGACATGCTCTATCATTGGCTTTCCATTTATTTGCTTCATTGGCTTTCCAGGAAATCTAGAACTATTCATTCTTGCAGGAATTATTGCTAATATGTTCACCTAACTAATTCCTTTCCTTATTTTTTACAAATTACTTCCATATGAGAACTGTAACCAAGACTAGATAAAAAAAGTTGCATTTTTTCTTTTTGTTCCTCATTTGAAGATTGAATAAAGGTTTTCCAAAATTTATCATTTACCTCCGACAAGTTATTACACATAATATCAATGTCTAACTTGCCAGGAGTATTTACCTCTATAACTTTAAAGCCATTTGTCTCTAAGATATTTCTTATTGAGTTTGGATTAAAAAAATTTAGGTGGTGAGGTGGTGAAATTGACTTTGATTTACTCCATAATGATTGGATATCAACACCTAGCCCTGATAATGTAGTGAAATAGAAATAATCATTATCTTTCATAAGATGGTGTAATTTATTAAGAAATTCCTTAGGTGAATGTAGGTGCTCAAATAATTCGAAACTTGTGAATATTATTTTTGATTTAGGTAGATCGCTGACCGCGACACTCTCTAAAAATTTTTTTATAACAGTAATATTTTTATTTTGACAAATTTTCGACAAGTGGTCTGTTGGTTCAATAATAATTTTATTTTGAAAATTAATTTTATTTAATTCTTCAATAAAAGTTCCATAACCCCCACCTATATCAATTATGGTAGCATCAACAAGACTTAAGTTTTTTATAATCTCATCAATCCTTTTTACTTTAGGTACCCAAAGAGATTTTCTTCTAGTATCTTCAGTCTTTTTATAGAATGTTGTTGCCCAATATTTTGAGGACTCTGAATTCTCGTAAAAATCCTTAAAGCTTAATGCCGATGGCCTTGGATTAACATACAAGGTTCTACAAACTGGACACTCATCATAAGAAAAGCCATTTTTTTCTATTACTTTTTTGCCCCTAGAATCACATGCTGGACAATTAATTTCTTCAGTTTTAGCGCTGCTAAAAAATTTTTTAGAGTCTTTCTCGCATAGTTTCAAATACTCTTTAAATATACCTTCCGGTCTGATGTCAGTTTCTTTCACGTTGTTAAATCATTTGGTTTAACTGAATAATTTTCTAAAAAAATACTATCAGTAGAATAGGCTATAAATTTAAAACCTTCTTTTATTCTTTGTGTTAAATCTTTTTTTGATGGATGAACTACATGGATGCCTACAGGAATATTATTCTTTTTACATATTTTTTTTATGTATTTAATAGTCTTTTTAAACTCTTTACTTTGAAAATCCCCAGCTATACCCAAGGAGGCTGATAAATCATAAGGTCCAATAAAAATAGCGCTTATTTGCTTTAAACTTAAAATTTCCTCCAAATTTTCTATACTTTTGATATTTTCTATCATAGGAATTATAAGTATATTTTCAGCAATTTGTTTGTACTTAATAAAGTTTCTTCCATATAAATTTGCTCGACAGAAACCTACTCCTCTGCTTCCTTTTGGAGGCCAGATTATTTCGTGAATAATTTTTTCTAATTGATCCTTGCTTAATATATTAGGCAATATGACTCCCATTGCACCCGCATCTAGTGCTTGAGAGCAATTTATAGTATTACTCTCTTTTACTCTTACGAGTGGAAGAGTATCTCCTAACTCCAAAGCTCTAAAAATATCTGGGAGTTGGTTGAATTCTATTTGTCCGTGCTCCATATCAACAGCTATCCATTCATAGCCTGAAAAAGACATTATCTCAGCAGTATTGCTACTTGGAATTTGTATCCAACTTCCAATAGAAATTTTATTGTTTAAAAGGGATTTTTTTAAATCCTTAAGTAGTTTTATTTTTCTATCAATATTCATTATATTTTGTTCGCAAAAACATTTTTGACCATGCTCCTAGAGAAATGACTGACCATAATAGATTTATTTGGACATTATTTATATCTTTTATTGATTTTATATCAATATCAAATGGTGCAATTTTTTTTGACTCTTCAATAAGTGATAAAAGGTGTTCAAAATGTTTTTTTTCTTTAAGCGCTTCATTCAACGGCATATTAAACCCAAGTTTTTTTCTATAAACAAAATTACTATTAAAAAATTTTTTTGAGAATTCCTTTAACAAATATTTAGTTGTATTATTTTTTCTCATAAAATGTGGAATAATGTTTATTTTTGTTTTAAAGCTTGTTGGAAGAATATTTGAAAACTCAGCGATGCGATGGTCAAGAAAAGGTACTCTATTTTCGATTCCATGCGCCATGCACATTTTATCTTGTCTGATAAGAAGATCTGGCAAGTAAGTTTTTTGTTCATAATTAATATATTGTTGAAATTTTGACTCACCTTCTTCATTTATTAACATTTTTTTTCTGTTAAATATTGCCTTCTCAAAATCAAACTCGGCAAATACTTTCTTAATTTCTCTAATCTTTGAATTTGAAGAAAGACTCAATAAAATATTATCAATATTATTGCCATCTCTAGCCATTTTTTCTGATCGTAAGCGATTTATATAAAATGATGCTCTCGGCATTGAAGT
>MDSW01036413.1_pt1 | contig 10396 bp, 14 predicted proteins | sample 811171 | NCBI WGS metagenome assembly MDSW01 (sample SAMN05326641, study PRJNA326480) | marine metagenome | isolation source: seawater | place: Atlantic Ocean: North West | collected 2012 | reverse complement strand
TTCGCTGTTTGAGTTTTCTTTTCCGGCTTTCTTGTGCGAATGATGTCCAGTTATGTGAGAACCGCAGCCGAACCTCATCATTAAGAAGAAGAGACCCGCCCAGAATAGAAAATAGACCAATGTTTCCATTTTAATCTGTCCATTTGTTATTTTACGTGCATCTGCTCAGGTGTTTATGTCTTTGCCGTAGTATAGCAGTGGCACCTTTGGTTCGTGGCAATTGCCTCTGTAAAGTACGTGTTTCTGTTTCCACGAATTTGGATTAGAAATTCATGTGTCTAGACACGTTTCACTTTAACGACGGGGCATTGCCGAGCTAATTACCTAAATCAGCGACATTCGTATCGATTTGGGAGGATGAGGTCGTGGGATAATGTATCTTGTCCAGTCGACAATTGCCTGAACAGAGAGCCCAGAAAATGTTGTTTCAGGAAAAAATGAAGTGAAGATTCCAGCCAGTGCGAAATGACTACACTGCTCATTTTCGCTGCAATCCCATTTGTTTTCCGGTGCAAAGTACGATGCAGAAAGATCTGTATCTGTTGACAGCGTAGAAACGCAAACAACTGTCTCGGGAAGATCGCCCAAAGATTCGTTTGATACCAGGAAGGCAAATATTGTTACCGCAACAGCAATCAGAAGCCCGGCAGTAAGCCGAAGTAATGAGACCAATTGTCCATCAGCAAGATTATGCGCTAAATTGAGCATTTCTGGCTAACTTTCTCTCACTGAGCTTGCAGTATTTCAAGCACGCGAAATGGCTGAGCTCGTCTCGACGATAGTTAGGCATTCGATCAGTAGGGGCATGATGAATAAACTCTAGTATATCCTCACGCGTCAGTTTTTGTTTGATCAAAATCAATATGGAGACTTGGTTCTCTACCGTGCAATTATTTCCTCTGGCTGGTGGGTTGAAAACAAGTCAGCCCCTATTTAATAAAGTCATGAACTCGGTGCGGCTTTGTGGTCGGTTGAAAAGCGATTGCGTTAAACGGAATTTTTTATATGAGGCGCGGTTCCTGTAAGCTTTTGATATTGGTTTTCGCTCTTGCTGTAAGCCTAGTGGTAGCGGGAGGTGCGTTCACCCACTCGGTAGGCTCAACTGTTGAGGCTCACGTAAACCAATCGGTCACATCAGTTGATATTTTGCACGGTGAAATGTCCAATGATCAGGGGGGAACATTTTCAGGGAACGAAACAGTTCACTGTGGTGCCTACCTGCTTGCCTTGACCTCGGACGTGCCTCTGTCGGGGCCCGATCTCCTGCAGGTCATTGGCACAGTTCCGCCGAGTTTGGCACTGTCCAGACAGGCGAACCTGGACCCGCCACCACCACGACCTGTTCCTCTGCCCGCTTGAACTCTTACTCGGCGAACGCCGCCGATCAACCGGTTACAGGAACAGATTGATGAAATTCAAAGTAATGACCATCGCCGGCACGCTGGTGCTGGCGGGTGCCGCCGCGGCCCTGGCGCATGGTGGCGCTACGGGAGTCGTCAAGGAACGCATGGATGCCATGGGCGAGATGGGGGATGTGATGAAGTCCCTCTCTTCGATCATGCGCGGCGACAAGGGCTATGACGCGGCCGCGGTGCGCAGCGGCGCCGAGGCGATCCAGTCCCATTCGGGCGAGGCCCTGACGAAGCTCTTTCCCGAACACAGCATCGAGGGATCCTCGGAAGCAAAGCCCGAGATCTGGTCGAACTGGCAGGAATTCAAGAGCCTTGCCGATCAGCTGGACCTCTTCGCCGCGGCGCTTGGTCAGGGCGCGGACAATGGGCTGGCCCATGGTGGCGACGGTGCCGGTATGATGGGTGGCAGCTCCATGATGTCCCAGGACGGGATGATGGGGACCGCACCCATGATGGGCGACGCATCGCAGATGGCGAACCCGGAGATGCTTGCGCAGATGCCGGCGGACGGGCTTTTCAACATGGTGGCCCAAACCTGTTCGGCCTGCCACTCCAAGTTCCGGGTTGAGAAGAAATAGCCGATGCGCCGCTGGTTCATTGTTGCGATGGCTGCTCCCGCGGTAGCGGGAATGGCTTTTGCCGTGTTGCACTATTGGCCGATCAGCAAGACTGAGGAAATTCAGAACCTTGTTGGGGATCCTGGGCGAGGTGCCTATCTCGCGAGAATGTCCGGATGCATTGCTTGCCATACCAACTCTGCTCAAGGTGGCAAGCCACTCGCGGGCGGTGTCCGCTTGCCGACAGACTTTGGGACATTCTATTCGCCCAACCTAACAACCGATCCCGAACACGGGATCGGCGACTGGAACCTGGAAGACTTCGCGCGTGCACTGCGCCAGGGAGTGGCTCCCGACGGAAGCCCGTATTTTCCGTCGTTCCCCTATCCGTTCTACAGCAGCTTGAGCGACCAAGATGTCGCCGATCTCTGGGCGGCGTTCAAAACCGTCCCACCCGTCGCCGAAGCGTCAAAAGAACATGACATGCTGCCACCGTTCAATCTCAGGGCCGGGCTCAAGGTCTGGCGTGCGCGCTACTATGATCCGGCACCTTTTTCACCGGACCCCGGGAAGAGCGATCTCTGGAACCGGGGCAAGTTCATCGTGGAAGGGCCCGCTCATTGCGGCGCTTGCCACACACCGCGCAACCTGCTTGGCGCCCGGGAGGTGGAAATGGCGCTGCATGGTGCCGAAGAGCTGCCGGATGGCGGCAAATCGCCTCCCATTACCAGCGAGGCCTTGAAGGAGGGCGGCTGGGACATAAACTCCTTGTCTTACGCGCTCAAGACCGGAATTTTGCCGGATGGCGACGTCTTTGGCGGCTCGATGGGCGAAGTGGTTCGGGACGGCACCGCTTTCCTGACCAACGAAGACCGGAAGGCGATCGCGACCTATCTTCTTGAAAGAGAGAACTGAGACCATGCTGACAAGGCGCAGAATGCTTCAACTGGCCGGGATGGGGACGGCGGCTTTTTCAGTGCCGCCGATCCTGACCGCTGCACGGGCGTCCGACAGATTTCTGGAACTGACCGCCGGTCCTTCTCGCAAGAAGCTTTATCGAAACGACGCCGCGGAGTCCGAACTGTGGACCTATAACGGTAGCTCGCCTGGCCCTGAGATCCGGGTACGGGTTGGCGAGACTGTGAAGGTTCGGCTGTTCAACAATCTTGAGGAGCCGACCTCCATTCACTGGCACGGGATCAGGATCGACAACGCCATGGACGGCGTTTCCGGGCTCACGCAACCCGCGGTGCCGCCTGGCGAGAGTTTTGACTACGAGTTTGTCGTGCCGGATGCCGGAACCTACTGGTATCATGCGCATAACAAGAGCTGGAACCAGGTGGCACGCGGTCTCTATGGCCCCCTGATCGTGGAAGAGGCCAAGCCGGCCTTCAGCAGGGACAATGATCTGACCCTGGTGATCGACGACTGGCGTCTCAACCGGGACGGAAGCCTCGACGTTGCCAGTCTCGGCCATCTGATGGACTGGAGCCATGGTGGTCGGTTCGGCAATTGGCTGACGGTGAACGGCGAAAGCAATCCGGAAATTCAGGTGGTGCGCGGACAGGCCACCCGTCTCAGGCTGATCAACGCGGCCAACGCCCGGATCTTCGAGATCAACCCCGGCCGGTTCGGTGCGAAAATCCTGGCTTATGACGGCCAGGCGCTCTCAAAGCCCCAAATACCGGCCTATGCCCCATTGCTGCTTGGCCCGGCGCAACGCATGGATCTTCTGGTGACACCTGACGATGACTTCTTGCTGGAGGAGCTTTCGGGAGACGATCCCTATCCCTTTGCCCGGTTCCGGACCGTTGAGGGGGATGGGACGCAGCACAGTGCGGGCTCCTTGCCAGTGAACGCCATCCCCGAACCTGACCTGGACAACGCGCGGGTGGTGCGTGTCGACATGACCGGCGGCGCCATGGGCCGGATGGTCCAGACGGTCTACCAGGGCAAGATCCTTTCAGGGGAGGATTATCCGCGCACCGGACAGCTCTGGGCCTTCAACGGGGTCGCGAACCTGGCGGAGGAACCGCTTTTGGCGGCCCAAAGAGGGGAAACAATCATTCTGGAGGTGTTCAACGATACCGCCTTCATGCATGCCATGCATGTGCACGGACACCATTTCCGGGTGATCGAGCGAAGTGGGGCGACCATCGATGACGGTGATCCCTGGCGGGATACGTTTCTGGTCGGTCCCGAACAGACGGTCCGGATTGCCTTCGTGGCGGACAATCCCGGCAAGTGGCTGTTTCATTGCCACATGCTGGAACACGCGGCCGCCGGCATGAATACCTGGTTTGATGTTGCCTAGTGCGCTAACTCAATTGTGTAATTTTCGGTATAGAATTATTTAATCTTATCGGGTATTCAAAATCTATGAGCTCTTGGATTTCGGTCTTTCTTGTTGCTGTTTTTGCAGTGGTTCACACGGCTGCTGCGTTTAGTGCTGACGAAGTCGAAATCCAGACGCTTTCTCAGAAGCCCTCGGTTCTTCAGACAAGCTTGACAGTTCTGGCGATTGCAGGCGCACACCAAATGAAGTGCTGCGAGCAATCAGGAAATCAGTACAAATCCCCGAAAGTATCGAATTGCAGCGTGGATTGCGTTACCTTTATCGGCACGCGCTCGGTGGTTCTGCCAAAACTAATGATCGCCCATGAACAGTTGCAGCCACCCCCATTCAACGCCTCCAACCCATCTCCGGATAAACGGCCTCCAAGACACGTCTGACCAGGCACACATGCGTGAGTCCGCAAGGACCGCGCGCGACAGGTCAATCATGATTGGAGTGAAACGATGCTATCCAGGCGAAGCCTGCTCGCATGTTCCGCCGCAATTTGCGGGACCATAGTTGTCCCTGCGTCGGCGCATCCGACCGGAAAAAAACCATTTAAGGTCGACCCGAAGTTTGAACCGCAATCCGTCCGGTATTTTTCCCATCCCCCCGGCACAATCGTGGTGGATACGGGAAAACACTTCCTGTACCTCGTCGAGAGTTATGGGAGCGCAAGACGCTACGGTATTGGAGTTGGAAAAGCCGGGCGCTCTCTGAAAGGTGAAGCGGTTGTGGAGCGCAAAGCAAAATGGCCTAGCTGGCGTCCGACTGCCAATATGATCCGACGAGAACCCGGCAAGTACGCCAAATACGCAGCCGGTGTGCCAGGTGGCCCAGGAAATCCACTCGGGTCCAGAGCCCTGTATCTTTACCGCAATGGCCGGGACACGATGTACCGGATTCATGGCACAACTGAACCATCCTCAATCGGACGATCCGTCTCGAACGGCTGTGTACGCATGATCAACGTACACGTCGAAGATCTTTTTGAACGCGTCCCGTTGGGAACAAGGGTAATCATCTTATGACTATGCAATACACGAACAACCAAATCAAAACGTCCGTTCCTCAGGTCAAGGCGGCTCCCAAAACAGGAAACTCTATCGGCAGTCTTTTCGCAGGACATAACATTTTCATGATGGCTTGTTGTGCGGCGATGGTGATCGGAACTGGATTCCTGATCGCAACTACGCCAGCGGGACAGACGATCGGCCAAACACTTCTTCTGGCTGCTCCAATGCTCGGATGCGTTGGCATGCATCTCGTAATGCATCGCTTCATGGGAAAGTCTTGTCACGGTGACTCTAAGTCAGAGTCAAAAAATGACTAGACTAAGCTTGCTTCAGAGGGTTTTGCAGCAGCTCGTGATTTGGAGCATGCGAGCTCCCGGATTGCCTAAGGACACATTGGGCATGGGCTTTGCCCCATTCGCGAATTCCACGAACTCCGCGCAGGAAGACCCGTGGAAGCGTAACCCGAAATGCAATATGACGATGGGTGAATGATCTTCAAATGAGAAAACTGACAAGAAGATCTTTTCTTGCCGGGGCGGCGAGCCTTTCAGGGCTCGCCGTAACCGGCTGTATTTCGAGCAATGCACCTCAGGAGCCTCTTCCGCTCGCGGAGGACCCGGCCTACCTGAGCATGTATGGTGCAAAGCCTGCCGAACAATTTCCGCTTCCTGCGATCAACCTCAAGAAAGTGCCGGAGCGCTTCTATCGTCAACAGGTCGACTATCGAACGAGCGAAAAGGTAGGAACGCTGGTGGTCGATACACCAAACTATTACCTCTACCTCGTCCAGGAAAACGGGAAGGCGATGCGCTACGGAGTCGGCCTCGGGCGCGCCGGGTTCGAGTGGTCGGGGAGGGCACGTATTGCGCGCAAGTCGGAATGGCCTACATGGACGCCGCCCGATGAGATGATCGAGCGCCAGCCCGAGCTCGAGAAATGGAGTTGGCGCAATGGTGGCATGCCGCCTGGACTGGAAAACCCGCTTGGGGCTCGCGCGCTCTACATTTTTCAGGGCAACAAGGACACGCTCTACCGTCTCCACGGAACCGCCGAATACTGGACGATCGGAACCGCTGTTTCGAGCGGCTGCGTCAGGCTCATGAATCAGGACATCATTGACCTGTATGGTCGGGTTCCCGTCGGTTCCCCGATTGTGGTGCTGTCATGAACCGTGCAATCAAGATCTGGTCGGTCCCCATCATTCTGCTCATTTCGATCGGTGTTGCTGTCGGCGTTTTTCTAAGGGGTAGCAGCCGCTCTGCCTCCTTGGAATTGAGGCCGGGTGAAGCGGAACTCGTACGCAGAGGCGCCGAAGTTTATGCGCAAAATTGCGCCTCCTGCCATGGCGTGGATCTTAAAGGGGAGGAGGATTGGCAATCGGGCAATACCGACGGCACGCTCAAAGCCCCACCCCATGATGAAACCGGTCACACCTGGCATCACGACGACGAACTGCTTTTCCGGGTCACCAAATTCGGAACGGCAAAGGCCGTGGATCTCAAGGACTTCAAATCGAACATGCCTGCCTTTGAAGGCACGCTGACCGATACGGATATTGTCGCCGCGCTGTCCTGGATCAAAGCCCAGTGGCCCGAGGAAATCCAGGAGCGGCATGACATGATGAATGAGCGAAAGAGGAGCAACAACCAATGAATTTCCGATTGCCAAGCCTTGGGACCGTACTGATTGCCCTGTTGTTCACCGCGTCAACCGCTTCTGCAGACCAGGAAGAAGGACTGACGGAAGCCAGGATCAAGGAGTTGGCACTCGAGGCAATTCTTGAAAACCCAGAGATCATCGAACAGGCGATCGGCTTGCTTCAACAAAAGCAACTCGCGCGTCAACAAGCAGATGTGGCTTCCATTTTGGCCGAAAGGCGCAACGAACTTGAAGAAGATCCTAACGCACCGGTTCTCGGCAATCCGGCTGGGGATGTCACCCTTGTCGAATTTTTCGACTACAATTGTCCCTACTGCAAACGCGCGATGCAGGAAGTCAAAACTCTGCTCCAAGCAGATCCGAATATCAGGCTTGTCTATCGGGAGTGGCCCATTTTGAGCCCTGGTTCCATATTTGCTGCAAGGGCTGCACTCGCGGCTCGAAAGCAAGGCAAATATGAGGAGTTCCACTGGGCGCTGATGGGCTTCAAAGGGAAGGTAGAGGAAGGTTCAACGATCAAGATCGCAAAAGAGGTCGGTCTGGATGTCGAGAAGCTTAAGGTTGACATGTTGGCACCCGAAATCGAGGAACATATCAGGTTGTCTATGAACCTGGCCGAAGCGCTTAACATCAACGGCACGCCGGCGTTTATCGCAGGGGAAAAAGTTTATCCGGGTCTTCTCACGTCCGAACAATTGTCTCAGGCAATCGAGGATGCCCGGAGCGCCCAATGAAGGTAACACAGGATCTTGGTTCCGACGCACTTGGCGAAGTTGGTAGATATGTTCATCGCCATTGCAGTCTCCAATGATGCGATGGAAGCGGCTCCTTTACCTAGGTCGCAAGATCTGACCGACCCATCGTCAGTCACTTATTGGTTGTGCTGATTTGCCGGTTCTTCATTGAAATTCGACAAGATCTCCCAAGCCACTGCCGTTGCCATTTCGGTGACCGGTAATCCGTATCTTTGCCGTAGGTCTTTGCATGGATGTAAGGATCCCTTCCTGCCGCCGTCGAAGACAGACTTGCTGACAAATATGGCTCATAAATATGCCGTCATAGTCATAGGGTTGCTCATAACAGTCCGTCTCGGACTAAGGTTTCTGAACCCTCAACAGGGTGACGCCGGGCACCGATCCTGGCAAACGAAGGCAGCGTCAACGGTGCATCGGGCTCTCTATCTTTCCGTTCTCGGTCAGGCGGCGACCGGCTTTGTCTCGTCCTATCTCTGGAAAGGGGTGGTCCCGTTCCACCAAATGCTCTGGAACCTGACACTGACCCTGGTGAACCTGCATGTCCTCGCCGTTGCAATTCATCTTGTCCGCCGCGACGGGGTTGTCGGGAAAATGGTCCCGAGGCGAGCAGAACGGTAGGAAAATATCTCAAGTTAACTGTCCAAGTTTGATTTATTTTCGATGCTACCTGGTTGGCATCCGTTTCGAAAAGTCACGCTTCAAACGTGGTTTCTTATTTGCAGTGTCGGCTAGGCAGCATTCCCATCGTATGATGACTTAATATGTCGGCAAAGCACTGACGCCTACAATCACGAAGAAGGGTGTCGAGATACCAGGCTCGCCATGGCAATTCGGAGAATACGCTGCAGTTCTACTTCAACATCCGGTCAATACTTGCGTCGGAAAAAGACCCGCTAAAGAACCTGCGCTTGGTTGGACCGAACACCGGGCACCCGACTTTATCAGTTCTATTTTTTCAATTTGGGTCGGCTAAGATTTGAAAAAACTGGCTGAGGTTCGTGCTCTGAGGCACACCCTCAACTAATGAAAATGACCGGGCCAACTGTCAGAATTCGGGTCATCTTGAGCTTCCAGCAGGTAGAAGCTGTATAAACGGCAATGAACCTGATTGGAAACCGCGTTGGACCTGACCTTTCAAACATTCAGTCTGGCATTTGGTCTTGGACTGCTGGGTTTTATCGAACCCTGCACGATCGGTGCGCACCTCATATTCGTAAACCGGCAATTACAAAATCCGTCTGAATATCGACTGGCGGCAGTAAGTACCTTCATTCTTGCACGCGTTATCGTCATGGCCGGATTTGGCGGGGCTATTGTCATGTTGGGCCAAATGTTGATCGGGGTTCAGACCGGCTTCTGGCTGGTGTTTGGGATCCTTTACCTGGCCCTGGGTCTGTTCATGATTGCAGGCTTTGGCCGGATTTTGCGCCGAAAGTTCGAGGTCGCTCCGGAGCGCTGGCGAATTGCCGGAAATCCACTCCTGCAGGGGCTCGCCTTTGGTTTGAACATTCCTGCATGTGCGGCGCCGATCCTATTCGCTCTTATTGGAACAGTGGCACTCACCGGTTCCCCTGTCTCTGGCGTAGTGCTGATGGGTACTTTTGCTCTGGCCCTGTCTTTGCCGCTTCTGCCGCTGACCGTTTGGCCACGATCTGCGGGTTTTCTTTCCCGGATGGCGGACTGGTTGAGGGCACGGCGCTGGTTTCTCGGCCTAGTATTCGTCCTGCTTGGCATTTGGTCGATATGGTTCGGCCTTTTTGTCGATCCTGTGGACTGGAGCGGAAGGTGACGCCGCGCCGAAGATTTTGGCATGTGGCCGGTGCCGGAGCCGCTTTCCAGGCGGGATCGTCCGCGGTTGACAGCTCCACAGTGATGTCAGCCCTGGTCTTTCAACTGACGGGGAGCGCTGTCGCGGTCGGTGCTGTCCCGGCCATCCTTCGCTGCGGCTGGCTATTGCCGCAGCTCTTCGTTGGATACCTTGCGGGAAAAGGCGGGGCCTTGATGCCCTTTTATGTCGTCGGTGCCTTCGGCCGCACCGCTGCCATCGCTGCGCTCTCGGTGGTGCTCTGGACCGGTGCCGTTGCCGAATGGGGGTTCGAAGTCCTCGGCATCGCAACGATGACGCTTTGGACAATTTATGCCGTCCTCAGCGGCATCGTCGGTGTTCCATACAACGATATTGTCGCCCGGTCGGTTCCTTCCGGACTACGCAGCCGACTGTTGGCTTTGCGGTTTTTCGGCGGCGGGATCGCCGCAATTGGTGTCGCCGCAGTAGCCGATCAGCTCATACGCACGCTACCGGTGCCAGTCTCCTACGCGGCTGTGCTCGGCGTCGCCGCTTGCCTGATGCTCGTGTCGTCCATCGTCTTCGTCAGTATGGGAGAGCCTCCGCGGTCCACACCCGTCAATACCGGTACGAGTTTCGGTTCTTATCTGCGGGAAGGACTGACGGTCTTTCGCGATGATCCGGTATTCCGCCGCTTCGTGTTCGCCCAGTGGGCGGGAGCTGCAGTCCTGATGGCGGCACCGTTCTATATCGTTGCAGCCGGAAAGACAGGCGCAGGACTGCAGAATGTTGCAATGCTCCTGGCAGCGCAAACCGCCGGCGGAATTGCTGCCAATCCGCTGTGGGGCTGGTGGGGAGACCGCTTTGGCAAGATCA
>MDSW01189762.1_pt1 | contig 10397 bp, 7 predicted proteins | sample 811171 | NCBI WGS metagenome assembly MDSW01 (sample SAMN05326641, study PRJNA326480) | marine metagenome | isolation source: seawater | place: Atlantic Ocean: North West | collected 2012 | reverse complement strand
TCTCGGCCATGAGGCATGCGGAGCAGTTGGAGCAGCAATAGCTAGTTACCCTGATGCGGATAATGGTCCAAACTTAAATCATTTGATCAGCTACATTACTCCGGCGGTGGAAGCGAAACAAGGAGCAGAAATTAGCGAAGTGGTAAAGTGCAATGCGGAAATCAATGGCAAAAAGCTTGTAGAGGATTCAGCGATCGTAAGAAAATATGTTGAATCAGGAGACTTGAAAATTGTACCGGCGTACTATGAGTTCAAGTCCGGATCAGTAGATTTCCTCCAATAAACCTGCGTTTGTTTGTTTATTGGGTTTGATAATGTAACACCGCACCCCTTAAGGGGTAAAAATTTCGATGAAAGCAGTGCGTGGGGCTCAAAGTTGAGTATTGATGGCTCCAACAAACATTTGCTGATTTCTGATAGCGGCAAAGGAAAAACTACATTCCTGTCTTTCGTATATGGCTCAAGAACTGATTTCGATGGTGTGATTACCATTGATGATAAACCGTGGAATGAATTCAGTCTGGAGCATCGAGCTGAATTCAGAAGACGGAAGATTTCCTTTCTACCTCAGGATATTCGTCTTTTCCCGAAATTGTCAGCAATTGAGAATCTTAAAATCAAAAACGGTCTTACAGCTCACAGAACGATAGATGAGCTGGAAGACCTTTTGGCATTATTTGGACTAAAAGAGCAAATAAACCAATCAGCGCAAACGCTTTCCTACGGACAACAGCAAAGGGTTGGTATCATCAGAGCCTTGATCCAACCGTTTGAATTATTGCTATTGGATGAACCATTCAGCCATTTGGATGAAAAGAACATAAGTATTGGTGTTGATCTGATCACTCAATTTTGCGCTCTCAATAACGCGGGTTATATCATTTCATCCCTTGGGCCTGAATATGGACTTTCGCCGGATGAAAAAATCGTGCTATAATGGAGCATTCTGTTTTTTCCTACAGCAAAAAATCTCAGCTGGCATTTTCAGTCACAGGAGCGGTGATTGGACTTATGATGATCATTCTTTCCGTTCAGATTTACGTAGACATTACAACCGTTTTAAGTGCTCCGTCCATTATTGGAAAGGATTTCTTAGTGCTGAGCAAGGAAGTTAGTATGCTTTCCGACGGTAATTTTTCGGAAGACGAAATCGTTGAACTCAAATCTCAGGAATTCATATTGGACGTTGCACCTGTTGAAGGAAATCGTTTTGAATCTTTTGTTGTAGCAGACATGGGGACCAACGCACGATTCAACACATTAATGCCACTCATTTCAATCCCGGATAATTTTATTGACAATCTGTCCGATGATTTTAGCTGGACACCGGGACAAACAGAATTACCGGTGATCATTCCCACCTCATTTTTTAATTCATATAATTTCGGCATTGCGGAAGCCTCAAAATCTCCTAAGGTCACAAAGGAATTGATGGCTACAATAAGACCGAAATTGCGAATTGGAAAAACTGAATGGTACAACATCCGAATTGTAGCGTTCTCAGATCGTTTTTCGGATGGAGTGATTGTTCCTGACTCGTTTCTCAATTATGGCAATGAGCATTTCGCATCAATCGAAAACAAAAAGATGAATCGGATCGTCATTAGTGCACTGAACATAAAAAGCCCATTGTTACAAGAATTTATTGAATCACATGCCTACGTCGCAAATCAAGATAAATTAAAGGGTGGGAAAATTACAGAGTTCATGAACGTTTTACTCCCTGTGGTCCTTTCCATTGCGGCCGTTATTGTTCTATTGTCCCTGCTCACCTTTATTCAAAATGCACAATTGATGCTGGCAGGTTCAGACTATGAAGTTGGCTTGCTGGGATTTCTTGGTTATGCCCCTTTAAGCGTAAGTAAACTAGTGATGAAAAAATTCAATCGCTTGTTCTTGTTGATCCTAATTTTGGCTTTACCTCTCTGCTTTATATTGAAATGGTTCATAAACGGCCAATTCGAGTACAATCTAGGGATAAATATGGGGCTCAGTATTAGCTGGGCAACCATTCTTACCGGCTCTGCTGTGTACTTTATTTTTTATGTGGCCCAATTCTACATGATCAGAATCGCGGTTAAAAAGAAGATTGCTGCTAGTTAGCAATGAAATGCTTAATTTTTTGTTAAAAATGAACGAATTACAACTGTGAGTGGCCGCTTTATTAAATTTGGACCGTTATTTGGAACAACAATGCTATTCTTAAAGTAGTACAATATGAATACAAAACCTTTATTCGTTCTGCTCATTCTTATTTCCTCCGCTCTTGGAGCGTTTGGGCAGAATTTCAACTACACATTCAAAATAAAAGGTCTTCCCGCAGAGCAAGACGTTTATTTGGCTAACTATTTCGGAGACAGGCTCTATTATTATGATACTGCGCGATCCACTGCCGGTCAAGTCCAATTCAACCGAGAGGAGGTAAAAGGAGGCGTATATGCAGTTGTTTTGCCGGGACCAAAGACATTTGAAATCATTCTAACCGAAAATGAAAATAAAATAGTGCTGGAAACCGACACGACAGACTTCGTTAAAAACATGAAAGTCATAAAGTCAGATGAAAACAAGGCATTTTATGCTTACTTCGATTATCTCAGCTCTATGCAAAAGAAGGCTGCACCGCTTCGCGGGAAGAAAGATGAACCATCAAAAGACAAGCTCAAGGCAATTGACAAGGAAGTAAAGGATTACCAGAAGCAGTTGGCTACAGATAACCAGAAGAATTTATTCGGAGCCATCATCGCAATGAGCCTTGAACCATCAGTGCCCAGTGAGTTAGTTGGAGACACTTCCAAGCAGATGGAGCGCTACCAGTATTTTAAGAATCACTTTTTTGACGATTACCATCTCAATGATGTTAGAATTGTGCGGACCCCTATTTTCGCTAAGAAGCTGAAATATTTTTTTGAAAAGGTTTGCATTCAGCATCCTGATTCCGTGTTGACAGAAGCTTTTAAATTGATCGATCAGCTACCAGAGGGATCTGATCTGTTTAAATACGTCGTGCATACACTGACCTACAAATACGAAACCAGTAAAATTATGGGTATGGATGCCGTTTTTGTGGGTATTGCGCTGAAATACTATTGCAGAGGAACGGATGGTCAAACCAAAGCATTCTGGCTGGAGGAGCAGTACCTGAAATCCATCCGTGATGCAGAAAAAGCGTTAGCAAAGGCAAAAAAGGAATTGGAAATAGCAGAATCGGGAAGCAACAGAGAAGAACTGGATAAAGCAAAAACAGAATACGAAAACAGAGAAAAGAAGCTGAAAGAGGCAACTAAGAATGACAAATTGAAGGAGATCTGTGATCGAGCAACAACATTGAACAGACTCAAACTTTTTGGTCCGGCACCCGATCTGATTCTTCAAGATACCAGTGAAACAAAGTGGGTTGACATTACAAAGCTACCGAATGAATATAAAGTGCTGGTTTTTTGGGATCCCGGCTGCGGTCATTGCAAGAAGGAAATCCCTAAGCTGAAAAAACTGTATGATGAAATTAAGTCCAGAAAAATGGACATTGAGATCATAGGAGTCAATACTGAGCTGGAAAATAAGGCCTGGAAAAAATACATCCGTGAAAACAAATTGGACTGGATCAACATTTCAGACAATCCTGAAGTAAACGGAAACCCTAGAAAGTACATTGTAGAACAGCGAAAAACCACCTTAAATAGCCTGAATTTCAGGGATATTTACGATATTTTCTCTACTCCTCAGATCTTTTTACTGGACTCAGAAAACAAGATAATTGCAAAGAAAATTGGCGTTTTTAATTTAGTGGATATTCTCGAAAGAAAGCTGAAGGTCGATTTCAATTACCAACCGCCAAAACCGGAGAAAGGAAAAGACGGAGAGAGCCATTAATTATCCGGGGCTAATCTTCGAATTCCATTAAACTGTTGTTGTCAAAGGTCCACTCGGGCGTAAACACACTTCCCTGCTCTATTTCCGAGATACTATACCATGGACTTAGCATTCCGTTTTCAGGGTTTTTCAATATGTGTGATTGTTGCGCCGGCATATAGCTTTGTGCAATCAAAAATACTTTATCACCTGTTGTGACATTTTGAGCTACATCCAAAACCAGAACGGCATGGCCCGGCGACCCTCCTTTGATAATCACATCTCCCGCACTTACATCGTTCCATGATTTTGAGTTCAGCTCTTTTTCAAGAGAAGCTGTACCGGCATAGTTGAAAATACTCAGCATGTATTTCCTGAAACTATCGTATGAATCATCGCAACTCGAGCACGTTCTCCAGACTACGTCTCTTCCGGAAACCACCGGTTTTTTACCCGATGCCCATTTACTATACGGCACATTATCCCCACTTGTATAATTGAAATGAATCCGATCAAACTGGTTATTCTGGTAATGATACTCTGCTTTTAACCGCATTACGGCATCTGCACATTGCTGCAAGTCCCTGTTGTCCAGATCAAGATCAACAACAGCATGATGTGCATCCTGATTCCATTTTGTCTCTCCATTGTACAATAAAACATCGGGGACACCTTCTTTTAAAGGCAGGTGCCTGAGCCAGTCAGCAAATGATCCTGTTTCGTAATCCATGCGCTCGAAACCATCCGGAACATCAATTCTGTTCACCAACGTATTGACAAGCTCAAAATCTTCCAGCCAGCTGTAATTTAATCGTGTTGAGTCAAATGATTGCTCTTCAACAACTTCTATTGGATCTGAAAATTCATGAATAGAATCCGTAAGCGCATCCTCTGATGTTCTCTCCGTTTTATCATTCGTTGGTTGAGAACACCCATTCAGCACAATAGTCAAACTTGACAAAAAAAGTATTTTCTTTACCATATATCGTTAATGCAATTCACCGAAAAAGATACAATTGAAAAATAAAATAGCCACTGTTTTTGTAACGATTCTGCTCTCAGGATGTGGAATGCCAAACGATCTCGGAGTTTCGTCTGACGGTCAGCTGAAGCTCCCCCCGTCCACTCCAAACTGCATATCAAGCCAGGCTTCTATAGAAGACAAAGAGCACTACATGCAGCCTTGGACCTATGACGACCCAAAGGAAACAATGCAAAAACTAGTACAGTGTATTGATGAATTCGGAGACACAGAAATTATTTTATCCGAAGACAACTACATTCAAGCAGTTTTTACCACCGGTTGGATGCGGTGGAAAGACGACGTCGAATTCTACCTTGACTCTACAAACAAGCTGGTTCATTTCAGATCAGCTTCCAGAATCGGATATGGAGATCACGGGGTCAATCGAAAAAGAATGGAACGTCTGAAAGAATTGTACAATAATTAAGTGTGGTTATTACCTTTACACCAAACAATGAATTATGACTGATATCACTTGGCAAAAAGCACTTCCAATTTCGAGAAATGGCAACGAATTCAAAGACATTACTTATACAAAATGCAATGGTGTAGCTAGAATTGCGTTCAACCGACCGGATGTCCGTAACGCATTCCGACCCAACACAACCAGCGAATTGTACCAAGCTTTTTATGATGCTCAGGAGGATACGTCCATTGGTGTTGTTCTTTTATCTGCAGAAGGCCCATCTTCTAAGGATGGTGTTTATTCATTTTGCAGCGGAGGAGATCAAAGTGCACGAGGGCACCAGGGATATGTTGGTGAAGACGGCATGCACCGATTAAATATTCTGGAAGTGCAAAGACTTATTCGCTTTATGCCAAAAGTGGTAATTGCGGTAGTTCCGGGATGGGCCGTTGGTGGAGGTCACAGTTTACACGTAGTTTGTGATATGACTCTTGCCAGCAAAGAGCATGCAATCTTTAAACAAACGGATGCCGACGTAACCAGTTTTGACGGAGGGTACGGCTCCGCTTACCTAGCCAAAATGGTCGGTCAAAAGAAAGCTAGAGAGATCTTTTTTCTCGGCAGGAACTACTCTGCACAGGAGGCCTACGAAATGGGTATGGTGAACGCTGTAGTCCCTCACGATGAGCTGGAGGACACGGCGTACGATTGGGCCCAGGAAATTCTGAAGAAATCCCCTACTTCCATTAAGATGTTGAAGTTTGCCATGAACCTCACGGACGATGGCATGGTCGGTCAGCAAGTGTTTGCGGGAGAAGCCACCCGATTAGCATATATGACAGATGAAGCCAAAGAGGGTCGAAATGCCTTTTTGGAGAAGAGGAAACCCGACTTTTCAAAGATCAAGTGGATACCGTAACTATATTCACGGCAGTCAGTCGGTAATTACCACTTTTCCCTTGTAAAAATAATTCGCGGTCTGGATCGAATAATAATACATTCCGTCGGCAAGATTCAATGGCTCTAGAGCCACCGGTTTCTCTGTTGATTGAATCAACTGGGTCTTCAATTTTCCTTCTGAATTAAAAAGACTAAACTTCATATTACCTACGTCCGATGTGGCTATATATAAATAATTTGATCGATTAGCAGGATTCGGATAAACAGAAAAATACGGCTGTTCATCTTTCTCCAGTTCAACCGGCATCCCACCAAGATTGATGTTGTCTACGTATAGCGCCTGACCATAGCCACCATAATTTCTAAAAGAGATCCGCAGATTATTGTTACCTGAGTACAATGAGAGATCAATCGAATCTCTTCTCCATTGTGACGAAGTAGGAACAAATTGTCCGCCGGAATAATCTGGTGCTGTAGGCAGATCTGAGTCAGCTTTAAAGTAAACGGTAGTCCAGGAGAGTCCGCAATCATCAGAAACTAAGATCTCCAGAGAATCCTTATTTACAGAGGAATACCGTGCATATGCAACGTCAAAGGTTAACCATCCACTACCGGCACTGCTAAAATCCAAAGGAGCAATAATCTCACAATACTCGCCCCATGCGTAAACGTTGTAATTGTCTACCATCATAGAATTGGGGCTCAAACCGAACCCACCTGCCAATGAAGTCTGCTCCCATGTGATATTTCCTTGGGAAGATCCCGACCATTCTTCAGGTGGAAAAATGGTTTCAAAGTCTTCCTGAATCATACTGGCCACAGGTGTTTCAATTGTAATGTATAATGAGTCCTGATCTGATTGGCCACCAGCATCCACGACTGATAAGGTGACTAAAAATGTGCCTACACCATTAAACGTTACTTTAGGATTTCGTAACGAAGAGCTTGAAATGTTCGCGTTTTCAAATGTCCAGCTCCACGAAGCCCCGGCATGATTCAGCATAGAATGATCGTCGAAGTAAAACGTATCTGCCTCACACAATGCGGTTAGTGAATTCACCATAATTTCTGCGACAGGACCGTCAGGTGCTTCATACAAAGGACTCTCCCACAATCCTTTTCCGTAGCTCGCCATACGGATCTTTCCGTCCCGATAAAACGGCCTCAGAATGTCCGTATTGATCTTTGCGGGCAGACCTACATCATCGATCGCCCAATTGCTCATCGAATTGTTCTTATAGAATACCGTTGAGTTTGACCCGAGATAAATCCCACCATCTGTTCCACCGATCATGGCCATAGAGTGTATATTGTTTCCGTCCAATTCACTGCTTGTAATGTTGGCCCAGCTGACACCACCATTCATCGACTTAAACACTTTGTTTCCGTTTGGACCATTGGGAAATGCGATCCAAATCGTTGCATCGTTCTCAGGATCAATCGCAATTAAAGCTTTTGAAGAAGATATTGGCGTAGACAACGAAGTAGAGGTGGCCCATTCATCATCTGTTTTTATAAGTAAAGAAGTTCCTGACGATCGTACAATAGCATATTGAACTTCAGGTCGATCCCTTGAAACTTCTATATAAGTGACCGTTCCACCTGTAACCCCTGTATAAATGGCAGTGAACAATGCTCCTCCGTCGACGCTCTTGAAAATTTGGTTGTCTTTACCCAAATAGATGGTATTGTAACAATTCGGGTGAAATTCCATTTCCGATGATGCTGCAGCCCAATAACTTTCATTTGGAGCCATTCCCATGGAGGCTCCAATGATCGGATCTCCAATGTTTTCCGGAACGATCTTACCTCCAACGTCAGAGAAATACACGCGCCTCTCCTGACCCGGGTTAACATATCCTGTAGGAGCTTCACCCCCTCCCAAATTCAGGAAATCCCCTGGGGTATAATCCTGATAGTAGGCTGCGTTTCCATTGTGGTAAAGTCCCCCAACTAACAGATCAACATTCCAGCCGGAACCGAATCCCCAATAATCTGATCCGTGTATTCCGCGCATGAAAACATCCGGTTGTGTATTAAAAAAATCTGTTGACTTGTAGATGCCACCATCCGTAGAAGCCCAATATTCAGAACCGAACTGACGGAAGTCCTGCATATCCACGTGCATACTATAGTTCCAGCACTGATAACCATTTACACAATCAAACGTAAGTCCTCCATCATTCGAACGCCACATATTCAATCCTCCAATAACAATCTGATCCGCATCCGCTGCATTTGCCATTATCGCGCAATTGTAAAACCCCTGGTGATAATCCCACGTATCTGATCCTCTTGCCAGATTGGGAAAGGCAGCAGAATAAGGTCCTCCAACCTGGCCGATAGGATTGATCCAGCTGTAACCACCATCATCACTTCTAAATAAACCGATGTACCCAATATCCCCGGGCTTTGAATCGCCGATCAGGTAAGCATAAACCCGTGACGTGTCTGCTTCTGTAACGGCAATTCTAGCACCATGACAATACCTATCAGGATCGGTAGAATTGTACCAACCTGTGGATTGTTGTGCCCAATTCAAACCTGCATCGGTTGACACATAGAAATCAACAACTTCATCCCCAAGGCCATCCATAACCAAAAACAATTTGTCAGGATTGAGTGGATTTGCTTTAATATCATAAGCCGGATCGTTTAACACGGTAGTCCATGTGCTCCCACCATCTGTGCTTCTATGAACCCCCGCATCCCCAGCAACAAGAACAATATTTGGGTTGGTGCTGTGAATGTGAATTTCATTTGGGTCGAGAGCTGAAGTATTCAAAGAGACACCCCAAGACGCCCCTCCATCGACAGTTTGGTACAATAGGTTCCCACCCCCGGCAAATGCAATATCCGGATTGGTTGGATCGACTGCCACCGAAGTAATGCCCCAATTGGTCGCTAGACCGTAAGAAACGTTGGTCCAGTTTACTCCTCCATCGATTGATTTGTAGATTTCTCCCGGTTCTGTACCACAGTACATAACATTGGAAGATGAAGTACATTGATCCAGAGAATAAACATTGGTTTGATTTGCTTTATAATCTCCCGACTCTGCGTACACCTGAAACGGGCCCAAGACAGACCAAGAACCACTTTTGGCTGAAACCGCTGTTTCATTCTTGAATGCAAACGTGTTCAGTTGGTTTTCTAGCATGACCCAATCAACAAATCCATCATCATCAATAAAATCATCGATCTTCCTCCTCCACCTTTTGTAATACTGAGTGTGGTAGTTTTTCACAAAATTGTGATGGTTATAGTATGCCCGATACAATTCATCCACCTCAAAAACATTTGGATTGTCTTCGTACATTTTCTTTACCCATATCGGTGCGTTCTTTTGATCGAGTGTAGACGCCTTATTCAATTTCTGCGCATTAACATAGACCGACGAAAATCCTGTTATAAACGCTAATACGAGAAAAATCTGGATTACTTTCATTGTCACGATTAGTTGATTTTCCCTAAAGGTAATAATATTGACAATCGGATGGATTCCGGTACAAGACAATCTATTCGCGAAGTGAAATCGTATCGCTACTTGTCAAGCTATTTTTTAATTAGCTTTTTGAATAGCTGATTGCCGTCAGACAGATCTATTCGAGCCAGATACGTACCGGAGGAAACGTCAGACATATTAATGGTGTTTGATCTACTGCCATTTCTATTTCTCAATTCCCAGACATCTATTAGTTGACCTGTTAAGGTAAAAAGAGTGACTTTAATTGGTACTTGAATTTCCGTTTCGATCTCTATATTGATTTCGTCCAAGAACGGGTTAGGAAACAAAGAAATAGTATTGGACACTTCCAGTGAGACAGCAACAGGATTATAGAAATATTCATTACCATCAAAATCAATTTGGGACAGTTGATAATAAGATGTTCCTTGGAATGGAAAGTAATCTTCATAATCATAATGATTTACGATCGTGCTTGTACCGACCCCTTCAAATTCTTGAACAAGGCTATAATCGAAACCGTTACTACTTTTCCAAAGACGAAACTTTTCATTGTTGGATTCAGTTATCGTTGACCATTTCACACTAATTTTATCGTTCACATGTTCTGCTGAAAAACTTAGTAATTCTATCGGAAGTGAAACCGAACAAAATGTCACGGTAGCAGAATCAATGGATCCATCATATAAATGAACTTCAGGCTCTGAGCCATCTGCACAGCAAACGTTTGATTCGGATAAGAACGGCAATAT
>MDSW01126395.1_pt1 | contig 10397 bp, 10 predicted proteins | sample 811171 | NCBI WGS metagenome assembly MDSW01 (sample SAMN05326641, study PRJNA326480) | marine metagenome | isolation source: seawater | place: Atlantic Ocean: North West | collected 2012 | reverse complement strand
TGCAACGCCAGGCAATACGCCTTGGTGTCGGAGGGGCTGCGCTACATTGTCCAGTGCGTTCATGTGAGGGAGGAGGTTTGAGTCTTGGAAAATGAAGGATACGGTTTCCTGGCGAAGTTTAACCAGTTGATTTCCTGTTAGCCTGGTCATCCTATTTCCTGCGAGTTCGACCCCTCCGGCTGAGGGCTTCATCAATCCCCCCAGACACTTGAGTAGTGTGGATTTACCAGAACCGGAAGGTCCGACTATAGCCACCGCCTCGCCCTCGAAGACTGTCACATGAAGCCCCCTCAGGGCGACTACGTTACCGTCTTCGGCCTTTGAATCGTAGACGTGGTAGAGTCCGTCCGCTTTCAGAATCTCATTCCTCTCAGACATATTCTCACTCTCCCTTCAGCACCACTGCCAAGTCTGCTTGCAGTGCCTTTCTGGTTGTGTAGAGCAACGCTAGAAGCACCGCGATGAGGACGGATGCGTTGACCAATACTAGATCGGCCCATGGCCACACAAGTTCTCTTGCTATGGGGGCGCTTTGGCCCAGGAACAATTGGAAGATGAAACCGAATATTCCGAAGAATCCGTTGAACGACTCGGCTATCGCGAGACCCAGGACGACCCCCAAGGCCATGCTAACGGTGAGGATTGAGAGGATCTCGAACAGGACGAGCCTCGTTACCTGGTTGGGGCTAGCTCCGATTGCCTGCAGGATGGCTAGCTCCCTCTTGCGCTGAGTGAGTACGAGTGAGAGGAACACGAAGGCGGATGCCACTGATGCCAGTGATGCTACAATGAACTGCATGCTGAGCAATCCCGGAGTGCCGAAAATTAGGCCGCCGTTACGCTCATTTTCGCGGTGGGCAGTAGACCAGTCGGAGGCTGCACTTACCCCGTTTCCATTTATCATCTCGGCACTGACTGCTCTGAGCGCATCGGCACAATCGTCGTCAGTCTGATCGCACATCTCGAAGAACCAGCGTGTAGAGGAAAACGTATCCGCAGTAGTGTTCCCGACAAGTTCCCTGTAGGATGACTCACCGATAACTATCGCCTGCTCTGCCTCGGAAGCAGAAAGTCCCGGGACCCACCTGTGTCTCCCTTCATATTTGACCTCAGATTCAGTCGTCGTTGTCGTTACGATTAGCTCGAAGTCTGGCCCTAGTTGGAAGTCGTAATCTGTGTACTCTATCGTCTGACTCCCCCCTTCCTCCAGATTATCGAAAACATCCCTAGCGGATGACCCAGCGGTGAAACCACCAGATGCCCATGAGGAAACTATCTCGTCAATGCCATCCCCAGGAATCGCCTGTGCGTCCCATATCAGGGTGTCATCATGCCCATCGAAAAGAACCCATGTCCTGACCAGGGCATTCTCTCCCTTCGGATTAGTGAAAATATCAGCTACTGCCGTCATGGAGGATATGCTTGTGATATCACCGTCTCCAGCCCTCTCGATTGCCATCATCATCTCCGCCCTGGCCTGATCTTCTGTAACTGCGGATTCGAACTGGACCTGCATATCTGCACCAGTCTGTGCGGATGTGGTGCGCTCATCGACTTCTGTACCGGTGTAACCCTGGACAGCAGCGAGAGTGACGATGGAGAGTGTGAGTAGCATGATCACGGCCAGTCGGTTCACTGACTCTGATGACCCTGAGCCCCTGAGCCCCCTCCTAATGTCCGACACTGCTGGAGACCATGAAAGGAGGGCGGTCAGAATCCTCGGGCCGGCTGCACCGATCCTTCCGAGAACCAACGCGCCGCCTATCCATAGGAGGAACGGTCCGAACAGCAGGAGGAGCGCGTTAACGATGAAGTTGGAGATGAGTCCTCCTGATCCATATGGGCCCCACCCTCCATTGGACTGGATCCAGCTCTCAAAATACGCCAGCAGACCGAATGCGAATGACAAAATATGGAGCCATGTTCTTGGCTCTCTCTTTTCTGATACCTTCCTGACTCCCTCGTCGATCTCTATCCTGAGGAAGTCCCTGGTCCTGCTTCTTCCGAATAGAAGAGACAGGCCCACTGTTAGCAGTATGATGAAGATGGTTGACCCGAGGCTCAAGGTGGGGCTGATGTCTATTCCGCCGGACCTGAATGACATGAAGCCGACTGCATCCAACACCAACGGCACCGAAAGAAGTGCTAGGGTGTAACCGAAGAACCACGCGAAGAGGCTAGTAACTGCTAGTTCAAGCATTATCATTCCTGTGAGGGTTCCCTCGGTACCACCGATTACACGGTGTATGGAAACCTCCCTCTTGCGCTGCTCGAGGGAAAGGACCAGTCCGTAAATAAGGACTGAGAACGAGAGTACCACTATTGGAATCATCAGGATGTAGTCGAAGACCTGTATGATTCCCAGGAATATATTGAGGAAGGTTATGGTGCCGGAGATAAGGTCGTTGTACTCCACTAGTATGCCTGCACTGGTGTAGTTGCCAGCCTCGACTTGCGACTTTAGGTTGTCAAGCCACTTTGTGGCGTCGGCTGTGGAGGTGGTTGGAAGTTGGTTCCTATCGACTGCGAGTCCGAGGTACCCGTGATCGTTGTCCATGAGGATAGTCTTCTGCTCGTCGCTCAGGACGGCGTCGGAAATCATGAGCGGGTTGAACAGTAGAGTGGGGTTGCCTGCACCGCCTTCCTGGTAAACGGCTGCTACGGTCAGATCGCTCACAGTTAGGTTCTGCCAGCAGTAGACGTATGTCCTCTCGTTTGCGGACCAGAACTCCTCCTCGCCCTGACAATCATCGAAGCCATTCGAGAAGCTCTCTATGGGCAGGAAGTCTGCCACGTATCTGAAGGTCAGAGAGGAGATTGTGTCGTTCACTGCCACTCCGGCGCTGCTGGCTATCTGGGAGGGGAGTACGATTGTTCTGTTAGCAGCGGCATCTGCGGCACTAGTCGGCCAGCTACCATAGATTATGCGGGAGTCCTGGCCCTTTGTCGAGTGTCTCTCTCCCAGGGCTCCATCCCATATGCCGTCCCCATAGAAGCGAACAGTCCTTTGGTCGTTGATGGGTGGTCCTGAAGAGAGGGCCTCGGGGTACTCCCAACTGACGTTCGCCCAATTCCCAGTGGGACCCTCGGCGGCGATGACGTTGAGCGGTTGTGGGACAATGAAGTCCTCATCGAAGAACCCGTCTACCCTGACTCCCTGGCGGCCATAGACCAGACCGCAGTCCGAGAATTCGTCCATCTCTACGAATTCTATGCATAGTGACTCCCAAAGGGCTGAGTCGTTCGTCCTGCCCTCTGCATCTGACCCGGGGTCCTCTGAGAAGTCTATCTTCGCATCGAAGACCTCCTCCTGGAGTGAGAACTGGAGGAATGCTTGCGATAGTCCGACCCCATATGCGAGGACTGTGGATATCACCAGGGACGCCAGGAATACCCCTGCGAATACCGCGAGCACCCTCTCACGACTCCTCCAGGAGCTTTTGGCGGCCATAACCAGGTTATCCGGCAAGGACAGCAAGCGTACCTTCATGGGTAGTTTCTCGATTCTCTCGAATTTACCGCTGCTGATGTCAATGTTGAACAGCAGGAGGACCTGGGCAATCAACCGATATGGAAGCAATATGATGAACTTGAGAATTTCCCACTCGAGCCAGCGGAAACCATAACGACCACGAGCCATTATTCCCCGACCCCCGCGTCTTCGCCCCATGCAGAGCGTATGTCCGAGGCTGCCGTGACCCCGTCCCTGAGCAGGAGCATCCTATCAGCCATGGATGCTAAGGATGGGTCGTGTGTAACCAGGAGGATCGACATCCCGTCTTCCTCGCAGAGCTGCTTGAACAGGTCGATTATACCCTGGCCGCTCTTCACATCGAGGTTTCCGGTCGGCTCGTCTGCGAGGAGTAGCGGTCGGGAGCCCGCGATCGCCCTGGCGATTGCGACCCTCTGCCTCTGACCGCCGGACAGTTGGTCCGGAATGAACTCCATGCGGTCGCCGAGTCCGACCCTCTCGAGGGCGTCTCTCGCCTGCTGCTCCGCCTGCTCTGTTGGTACGCCAGATAGCTCGAGCGCGAAAATCACGTTGTCCAACGAGCTTAGGCGATCGATCAGGTGGAAGTCCTGGAATATCCACCCGACGCCCCTCCTCCGTACATCGACGACCCTGCTTGGTGGCTTGGTGCCGTAATTGAACTCTGAAAGCGAGATTGAGCCCGAATCTGCCTCCAAGAGGCCCCCGATTATATTGAGCAATGTGGACTTGCCGCAGCCGGACGGACCCATCAACGCGACGAGTTCACCTGACTTGATTTCGAGGTCGATCCCCTTGAGTACCTCCAGTCGCCTCCGGCCTGAGCCAAATCCCTTCTTGAGGTCCCGAACATCGAGCACGTCAAATCGTGAAATGATTTGTATTTAATTCTGTGTTACACGTTTTGGTTGGGCCTGACAGCTAGGTCATAGGCATCTGCTAGTGACTTGCCGTGAGAATCGGGGCTAAGCAGCGATTTGACGTGGTTGATCAGTTCCTCGTCTGGGTGTCTTGGAACTCCGCCAGATTTCCTCCACTCAGAGTGAATTCTGACTAGCTCATCGACCCAATCAGCGATGCTCATGGGATCCAGCAGGCAACGGTCCGGAATGATCTCGTTGTGGGCTGTAAGATCGGATGCCATCACTGGGCAGCCAGCTGCCATGGCCTCTGCAGGAGGGTATCCGAATCCCTCGCAGGCACTGGGGAAGAGGAGGACCTCTGCGTGCTGGAAAGCAGCGACTAGTTGGTCATCAGTGACCTTGACCTCGCTACCTATGTGGAGGACATTGACGTCCGAGGATACCTCATCAGGTAATTCTCCTAATACCTCTCTCGCGAAGTGAAGCCTCTTTCTGGGCTCGTCGCTTCCAACAGTGATTACGAGCATCTTTGATTCGTCGTCCAGATCCCCTAGTAGCTCCCTTGGCTTGGGGTTCTTCGTCGGACTCCAGTAGTCGACATCTACCTGGTGCCTGACAAGGGCGGTTGGCTTCCCGGGAAACGACGCCATGACGTCCATGCGGGTGCTCTCAGAAATACAGATGAGCAGATCGGCTCTATTCAGCCCCGATCTCAGTTTGGACAAGTCCCTCTTTCTGACTAGGCCCGGACTGTGATCGCCAACAGGCACGATAGCGTCGCCACCAATGACATTCCTGGGACGGAGATGGAAGAGGTCATGCACGGTAACAGCAACTGGAACCTTGCTATCTTTTGGAACTAGGTGGGCCTGCTCCTGGTCTGTTATGTGGAGCAGGTCGGCTGGGCTTTCCGCGATTTCCTCCGAAGCCCTCCGAGGTTGCTTCCACCACCTAGTTAGTATCCTATCAAGCGAAGATTTCGGCTCTTCGTGCTGAATCGTACCGACCTTGGTCCAATTCGGAACCAACGCTTTCTGGAGTAGTGACTCTATGGAAAAGTGGGCCCTTCCTAGGCCTGAACTCTCAGGCAGGTTGGCCCCTCTGGCCAGCAATACTCTCCTCACCACGCCATCAGCAAGGCGTATCGGACTTAAACGAGGGCGGGTGATGGGTCATCGATGGCGGGCAATCGCGAGGTGGCGGGGGTTCCCCGGCCTAGGCTACTTGTTGCGAAGGGAAGCTTCGAATCGATGGGCGGGGCGGAGAGGGACCTACTGAGGAACCTGCCTGCAATAGCTGAGAGCTTCGACGTCAGTGTGGCAACCTTGGCTAGCGCTAGCGAGCTGGGCTCCGCATGCGAGGGACTGGGATTGGAGCTGATGTGCCCTGAAGAAAGGTGGAGTCCCCCTCAAGGAGTCCTATCTTCAGTCTTGGACAGTGGGATGGGCAGCGCCTCGAAAGCGTGGTTGTCAATCGGAGGTCTCGTTGAATCACTCAATGGATTTGACTGCGTTCATCTGACCAGCGGAGATGGCAGCCTTGCACTTCTTGAGCACATTCCCGAGATGGTCCCTGTCCATCTTCATCTATTGGAGCCGCACAGGGGGCTGCACGAAGACGTGCTACACAGGGGATTAGACGGGACCCCGAAAAGGAGTCTCGGGCTGACTAGGGCAATCCTGTCCAGATCCAGGCGTCGAGATATTTCGGCAATCAGAGATCTCTCACTGAGAAGTAATTCTTCGATCAGCGGGAACTCGTCATACACGGCCGGAAGAATCTCCGAGGTCTACGGGGTTCGCTCAGGGGTATTGCTACCGAGCGTGGTTTCCGATGAGTTTCCCGAGAATGCGGGCGAAAGGGAGCCCGAATCGGTTGGAGAACTGGAAGGGGAATATGTCGTATCGGTGGGCAGGGCGAGTTGGGTCAAGGGCGCTTGGGAGACGATATCCATGCTATCCGGCAGCGGTGTGGCGCTGGCACACGTGGGAGGAGGCGACGAGGACGATCTGCGGAAGCTAGAGGGGCATGCGAAATCCATGGGTGTTGGATTGTGGTGTGCGCCTAGATTGAGTTCTCCCGAGTTGGCCTCTCTGTATCGTGGAGCTCTTGCTGTGGTCAGCATGGCACATGGGGAGCCTTTCGGGCTTACTCCAATAGAGGCGCAATCGGTAGGCACTCCAGCTCTTTTCGTTGACGAGGGCGGATTCAGGGAGACTATCGTTGACGGAGTTTCTGGAAGACTTCTGCCAAGGGGGGATTTTGATGAGTGGCACCGGGCTTTATCGGAGGCCAGAGATCCGGAGAATAGGTCATCGTGGTCTGAAAATGGCAGAGTTGCGATTTCAGAGGCTGGGCTTGACCCACGAGGTCATTGTGATCGGCTAATTGCAATTCTGAGGATATGAATCGGGCCTCTCATAATAATTTCACTTCCAGTGATTATTAGTTTATTTTAATATGCTATTAACAGGCGCCGCGCCATGCCTGAGGGTCGTGAAGAAGGAGGAGAGGGCGGAGACCCGACTTCTCCAGAGCATTCCGAGGAATATGATGTCATTGTCGTGGGTGGCGGTGCAGCGGGCATTGGAGTCGGGATTGCCCTCGCTCATGCGGGAGTCCAGAATTTCCTGATTGTAGACAGGGGAACTGTCGGATCGTCCTTCTCCTCGTGGCCAGACGAGACTCGTTTCATCACGCCCTCATTTCCGAGTAACTCGATCGGAATGCTGGATCTGAACTCCATTGCCATTGGAATTTCTCCAGCATTCAGCATGAGGGTTGAGCATCCCACAGGTAGTGAATACGCCGCACACTTGCAGAGCCTTGCAGACTTTTTCGAGCTCCCAGTAAGTGAGAATACCGATGTGAAGAGTATCGAGAATAATGATGGTGTATTTCATTTGGAGACTGAGGGCTCGACTTTGCTGACCAATAATGTAATCTGGGCTGCTGGGGAGTTCCTGTATCCACGTTTGGAGGGATTCGATGGCAGCGAACTATGTCGTCATACAGCAACTGTTGCTAACTATGGCGATTTAGAAGGCGATGATTTCCTGATAGTTGGGGGATATGAAAGTGGTGTCGATGCTGCTTACCATCTCGCTAGACGCGGCAAGCGAGTTCGTTTGTTCGATATGGGAAGCCCATGGGAAGAGGGTAGTTCGGACCCTAGTGTCTCGCTGTCTACATTTTCCTTTGAGCGGATGAGGGATGTAAGCTTCGAAGAAAACGTCGAGCTGTTTCCTGAAACTCCAGTCAGTTCGGTTCAACTGGTCGACGAGCGGTATGAGGTCGTGACGGAAGATGGTGAGTCCTTCCAGTCTCGAGTGCAGCCCCTCCTGGCTAGCGGGTTTGAAGGGAGTCACAATTTCGTCTCGCATCTCTTCGATCAAAGAGAAGATGGCTTTCCCCTACTATCCGAGCAGGACGAGTCGACCATCGTTCCCGGAATGTTTCTCTGCGGGCCCTCGGTTCGTCATGACAATCACGACTTCTGTTTCATCTACAAGTTCCGCCAACGCTTTGCCATAGTGGCACAAACCATAGCCTCGTCACTTGACATCCCAACTGATGAGTTCGTGGAAGCCTACAGGAGCTGGGGGATGTATCTAGACGACCTATCCTGCTGTGGACAGGAGTGCTTGACATGTTGAATGGAAGCGACATTCAGGCTCCGGGAAGCATGGTTATGGAAGCAGGGCCTGGCCAGACCCGGATCGAGAAGATGGTCAGTTTCGAATGGCTTGGTCAGACGCTTGCCAGCCTCTGTTGGATCCTCAGCGTGTTCACCTATGGAATCAGCTCCACTGGCGATTGGTTGCAATTGCTCGCTGCCTCGTGTTGGATGGTATCAAACATGGCAAGCCTATATCACGCCGGCACGGCTTAATTCTCTCAGTACAATCACTATACAGATAATGCTGATGAGAATCCCAATCGGCCCCCTCTTGATTTTAGAGGACGGTTTGAATCCCAGGATTGGCTCTGCCTTGTCTGCCAGTTTTTCTTCAATCTCACCTATGGGCTTCATGAATAATTTCGTAAAGTTCCCACTTTATGAATAATTGGTCAACTTATTGACGCCCGTATTGAGGAATCACTGTCTTTTCGACACGATAATTTCTGATGGTTCTGGACGATTCGCTTTGAAGGAATTTATTTTTTCACCACTCGGATAGCCCAAGCAAATCCCGCAAAGTAACGAGTAATTTTTACTGATTTCAAATTCCTTACGGACCGCATCTTCCCAAACTGCAACAGCGCCTTGTGGGCACGTACCGAGTCCTTTGGAATGTGCTGAAAGTATTAGATTCTGCATAAACAAGCCAGCATCAGAGGCGGAATATTTGCCCAACGATTTGTGAGTAAAAATAAACAGTTCAACCGGCGCTCCGAAAAAATCATAGTTTCGGGCCCAGGATTCATCTCGGGCCTTTTTATCATCCCTTTCGATGCCCATATGGGAAAAGAAATCCCTACCTTGATTCTTTGTCCTCTCTACCAAATCTTTGTGATAGGGCCTCGTTATTATCCAATTACTCGTAGGCAATCCCTTTCTTTTCAGAACGGCTTTAATCTTGCCAAATAAACCACCACGGGCACCCTTTATTGCCTCCCATCTAGAAAGAAACTCTTTCGAAAGTCGATCACGTACGTCATCTTTAGCAACTGCCACCCGAATAGGTCTAGTGTTACTCCAACTAGGTGATGTGAGTCCATCGGCGATGATTTCTTCGATTATTTCATCGGAAACTGGAGTGGACAAAAAATCCCGTGTCGAATGTCGTGACGATACAAACGCTCCAAAATCATTGGATCCAAAATCCATACTCACCGCTCCTCGGACCAATTAGTAGGTAATTGATGCCCACGACTACATCAATGCTGAGTAAAGGCATATTGCAATGAGTCCGGGGAAAATTACCATTGGTGGTGTTGGAATGTGTTCCAAGTAGCCCCTGAGTTTTGCTCCAACGATCGTCCCGAACACTAGTGCCAAGCCTATTGCAGTGCCAATTAGAATTGCTTCTGTTGCCACTGCGTCTTCTACATTGAAGCTACAGTAGAGGTTGATTGCTCCTATTCCTGCAAAACCCCCTCCGATAAGCATCCTCATTGACGCTGCTGGTCCCCCTTCTACGCCCTCAACATCGCCGAAAATACTCTTGTTGAGGCCAATTGGGTCTCTATTCTTCATTATTGCTACGAGGACCAAGACGGCCCCCACGATCTGCATCGCCAGTGTGTGCTCCATATCGCTCCTCTACTCCATGTGGCCCTTCAAGATACCGGACGCTGACCCCGGAAGATTAGATAGGGCTGCCCGAGAAGCACAATATAGGAATCTACAGGGGATGCATACACGATGGCGAGTTTGGAGGATGTTGAAAGGGTGCAGCAAGAATGGGGTGATGGCATTGTTGCAATTTCCAAATCTTACACGGATGGTGGCGACTATGTCGGAATAGCCGTAAATCACATCAATACATTGTACGGATATCAGATTGGATCCGTCCTGTTCAAACCTACCTTGGCCGTAATTGATCAGTTCCGTCCAACTTTTGACTCAGCTTTGTCGTACTTCGTCGCATCAAACAACGCTTGTCCAGAGGATGAGGGATTTGCCATCAAGGGCTGGACAGAGGTGAGGTTTGAGAATAACAAAGTTATCATTGATGGCAATAGGGCATTTGCAATGGGCAACTATTTCTTTACCGGTCCAGAAGGATTGGAGATCAAGGTTGAGTACACTTTTGGCTATATTGAGGATGAAAATTCGGATCTCAGAATCCAGCTGCATCACTCGTCTATGCCTTCAGCCGGAAATTGATGGATTGGTAACTGTGGGGGAAAGGAAATGTGCATTCGAGGGCTGCAATGCCCTGGAGTTTAGGACATCCGGGTATTGCCTCCGGCACAAGGGAGGTTTGCCGTGCGAGAAAACTAGTTATTCCGAAACTCCAGAGAAGACGCGCCCGGAACCGGTAACCATAACTGATCCTTTGCTGATACCTAAGATTGCTTTGGGGTATGTCCCATTT
>MDSW01031742.1_pt1 | contig 10397 bp, 14 predicted proteins | sample 811171 | NCBI WGS metagenome assembly MDSW01 (sample SAMN05326641, study PRJNA326480) | marine metagenome | isolation source: seawater | place: Atlantic Ocean: North West | collected 2012 | reverse complement strand
TCCCTTCTCAGTATATCCAAAGTAATCATCCAATTGTTGTACTTCCATTTTTTCACCTTTCTTTCTTTTCCAAGGGTGAGTATCAACTCACCTGATGGTCCCATGCACACCACGGCTTATGTATAATACGGGAATATTGCTGTTTTTCACTATCTCAATCTGAAAATCGTAATACTATTGATTCATTATTGTTAGGAATGGTGACCTTCATTTCTCCTGTAAGGTCATTTCCAATCTTGGATGCTGCATCCTCATCGGCGTGAAAAATGACTAGATTAGAGGGAGAGCTTCTCCTTGCAAATGCACAAAGGGAAGTGTGGTCTGCATGGTTCGATAAGTCGAACTTATCAATTTCAAGAGGGATTCTGGTTTGGTTGCCAAATATTGGAAGCCTTCCGTATTCCAACAATTTCCTTCCACCCGATCCCTCTGCTTGATACCCGGTTAGTAGAATTGCATTAGACCCGTTGTGCCTGAGTCTGTTAAGGTACCAAAGTGCGGGCCCTCCGTCTAGCATACCACTCGTGGTGACGATCACGTCTGCGCCTAATGCCTTCTTCCTGTCTGATTTCCCAGTCACTCTTCTTGACCAACGAAATGCAGCTTCCATTCCCTTTGGGTCGGAGATAAAGTCGGGACATCCCATCCATTCTCTTGTGACTCGGGTTCCCATTCCGTCATAGTGGACCTCAAGATTTGGGGCCTCTCTGTGGAGAATCCTGAGCACATCTTGACCTCTTCCCGAGGCAAATGCAGGGATTAATGCAGTACCTCCTCTGGATACTACCTCCAGAACTCTCGAGACCAGCCGCTCCTCCTCTTCTTGCCTATCTGGATGGTCCCTCCCCCCATATGTGCCCTCCAAGCAGAGGATGTCACAATCTATTGGTTTGGCGCCAACCGCATTGGGGCTATCCCTCGTATCGATGTCTCCTGACCAAACAAGAGTTCCTTCCGGTGTGTTGATCTCAATCATCGCTGCACCGGGAATATGTCCGGCGGGATGGAGCCGGCACCTCCAGTCCCCTACACCAAACCACTCTCCGAATTGGTGTGTGTACCAGGAGTCCAGTGCTTCTTCCATGTCTCTCTTATCCCATGCCAGAGGGTAGCCTTCTATGTCAGAGACCTTGTATGTATCTGACCACATGATTTCGGAAACCGCAGCGGTCAAACCCGTTGCGTGAAGTCTAGTCCGATAAGTAGTGAGCCAAGGGGCCATACCAATGTGGTCTATGTGAGCATGGGTAAAGACGGCGTCATCTACTTTAGGGGCCTCAGAGGGGTACCTGGGGGGTTTGGTTGGAGCCAAGCCGTAATCGATAAGCAGTCTTGTACCTGTACTATCTTCCAAAATACATCCCACGTTCCCAACTTCCTTAGCACCGCCTAGAAAGTGAAGTCGGATCCCGCTTTGGGGAGGTTCTTCTGGATAAGTGGTAAAACTACCGGCTTTGTATAGCACCATTACGTGCACCTAAACAAGGGTGGATTATCAATCAGCCGGACCCCGACCCCTCCTCTTCTATTGGAAATCAGAACAACGTTATTTTCTATGGACATAGTGTCTAACTAATACTATTAACTTCAAACTTAAGATGTTCAAATGAATGTTAAACCTGAACATTATCATTACTTTTTTTGGCTCACGTGGTCAGGAATTTAATTTCCACAGGAAAAAGGGGGGTAGGGGAAGCTTGAGATTCCGAACCAGCACCCCATGGCTATGGCAAGACTGGATGGGCACCTCTTCGTAGTAAACGAAGACAGGTGCTTTGGTTGTGCAGCATGCATCGCGCTCTGCCCCGTCGACGCCTTGGTACTCGAGGGACTCTTGGCAGTAGTAAACGAACCAGAGTGCACTCATTGCGAGCATTGCATACCAGCATGCCCAGTCCACGCTTTGTCGATCGACCCGGAGGAAATCTGTTGACCAGAGTAGCGATTATCGGAGCGAATCTTTTGGCTTATTCCACAGCACACGCTCTAATTGACAAAAACCAATCATTGGACATTGATTTGTTTACAGAAAAAGCCGAGCTTGGCCTAATGAGCGAGGGCCCAGGCATCTTCGAAAGATGGCCTCCGTGTCCAATAAAATGGATATCCCCCCTGGGGTCTCAGGAACCCAGAGGATCAGACACCGCAGTTAGAAGGTCTTGGTTCGAGAAATCTTTGGGGACCAAACTATCAACCAGGGGCTGCACTATACACCTCAAAACACGAGTGACCAGTATATCAGGTGGAGTAGCTCATTTCGTCGGAGCTGGCCCGTTAGGAACAGATAGCATTTCCTTTGAAAAAATACTAGATTTTAGAGAAGTTGACAAAAACAAACCGAAATGGCAGGGAGCAGTTTCGAGAGAAGAAGATAGCGTGGAAGGCCATGCCTCTGGCAAAAGGCCCGACGGAACCACTGAGCTTTGGTGGAAAAGCAAAAGACCACCCGGAAGAAAGTGGCTCCAAACAATGGAGTGGCATGGTCAGAACCCGACCACTTCTCTAAAAGTGAACATAGAAGCTGGTCTTTCTAAAGCTAAGGAACTAGTTGATACAATTATACAGAATCCCCCCGGACAATGACACGGGCGCTATGGGACTAATTCGAGATTATGTTTGTAATACTACTAATCAAGCTCGTCACGCTATACTAATCGATCCGGCCGACCAGACCCCCGAAATTGCCGCAAACAGAGCAATGGCTGCAGCTCATGCTGGTAGCAGTATGATCCTCGTAGGAGGCTCATCGGATACAGATATGGAAAACGTACATGGTACAATAGTTGCCATAAAAGAGGCGTTAGAACTAGTCGACTGGGCAGCAAGCCAGAATTCAGAAGAATCTCGAAGCTTTGGACAGATTCCCGTAATCTTGTTCCCTCAGGGGGCTGCGGCCCTGTCCCCATCCGCAGATGCCATCACATTCATGATGCTGATGAACTCAACAGACCCCCGCTTCCTCATTGGGGAGCAAGTAAAAGGAGCACCATTCGTAAGGAAGGCCGGCATTGAGGCCATTCCCATGGGGTATCTAATTTGTTCACCTGGCGGAAAGGCTGGCAAGGTCGGTAAGGCCGACTTAATTATGCCAGACGAAACCGAGAGAGTGGCATCATACGCAATGACAGCAGAGTTCCTAGGGTTTCAAATATTCTACCTAGAGGCTGGCAGCGGGGCTAGTGAACCTGTCTCGCCATCTCTGATTTTAGCAGCCAAAAATGCGTGCAACCTGCCAATTATCGTTGGAGGTGGCATTCGTGACCAGGAATCGGCTAAGGCAGCGTGTGAAGCTGGTGCGGACTGGATAATTACGGGCAATATCACTGAGGAATATGATGACGCAAGTGAGCTTCAAAGGGATCTAGCAGAGATGATATCCAGTATGAGATTGTAAGCATATATCAGACAGCCTCATACCATTAGTCCGACCCGACCTATCGAATGTCAGATGTCACCTGCCCGGTATGCAACACCGAAATGAGCCTGCATGGAGACGCTGTATCCGGACAAATGCACTACTGTGGCTTTTGCCGTGGTATCCTAGCATCAGACCGGTGGTTGACCTCTACCATGAGGCAGACCATTCTAAGAAGCCTTCGAACATTCGTATTTGATGGCAGTCCTGCCGGCTATAGGTGTCCCAAGTGTCAGGGGGAAATGGTCAAGGGGCCCGTACCGACAGCACAAGGTACCACCATAGAGATTGACGGATGCTTGAGGTGTGGCTCTTTTTGGTTTGACAACGGAGAAATAACACCATTCGTCCCTAATATTCAAGATATCGCTCCAGGCACTCAAAGAGAAGACCCCTTCGCGAAAACAATCTCATCAGTTTGGGGGGCCATCTCCTCGATAACTAGTCGTCTGACTGATCATTCGGACCAAGAGGAGTAAGCTTCTCAATCTGGGACTCCATATCGAGTATTAGAAGCAATAACTCCTCTTCATTCCTCAAAAGCCGGGAGTTTTCATGCTGGAGCTCTGAAAATCTTGTTGATTCTGCTTCAGCCCCCTCTCTTCTTGAACGCTCATTCTCTACTGCAGTCTCCAACTGTCGGATTTTTGATGCTGCTACACGCAAACGCTCCTCTAGTTCTGCGACATGGCTACCCTCTCCTCTGCCGCTTATTGCTAGCATTTCAGCCTCCCGGGTCCTCCTCCTCATGCTGATCAGCTCCCCTTCCAAGCGGATAACATCATCCCACCTCGACACCACCTCATCCACTAGCCTAGCTCTTGGAATATTGCCAAGCCTTTCCCTAAGATCCGGTGAATCCCCTTCTTCTGGAGTATTGACAGTCATTTGTGAACATGCCCATACAATTATGCGGCCCACTTGAACCTTGAGGGAAGCCGATGGTTGAGACGACACTATTACGAGGAAATTGGACTCACCAGCCTCAATCGAAGTTAAATCATGAACTATCGTCGGAAGTCCCATGAAGGCATTCAGGGCCAGAGGTACTTTTAGAGCGGGAAACAAGGATCAAGACTTCTCCGTCGATATTGTAGCGAATGATAAAGATGATGCTATCGAGAGGGTGTTTTCCAACTTCGGAAGTAGGCATAGGGCCTCCAGGAGGTTTGTTTTTATTGATGAAGTCAAGAAAATCGACGCATCTGAGTCTAGCGCTCCGGTAGTTCAGGCATACTTTGGAATTAGTAATATCGTGAAAACAGATATACCCAAATCAGAGGAAGAGTAGGATAGACTGGGCAATTGTGATAGCCAATAGTCGAGAGGGTATAACGTGCTGAAGAAGGCAGTAATGCGTCAGTATTGGCGAATCCAACAGAGCCAAGCGATGATCAGTCTAGGCTTCTGGACAGCTACATTGACACTTCTGGTATGGCCATATGTATCCTGGAGATTCGACTCTTCTGATAAGCTACTCTTCATTCCCATGACATATCTTGGACTTCTCGGAATAGCAGTCTTGGTGTTGTCGCTGGTTCTCCTCGCCGGTTTCCTTTACGATGTTATTTTTGGGCTCTGGAGGGATCATGTAACTATAACACAAGAGAGGAATCCGTTCACAACTTACAAACTAAATCCAACGTGGGGCATAGTGATTGCCCAGACCAATGAGATTCTACGGAGAGTGGCTCCCGATGATGAAGAAGTGCAACGGTATTGCAAATTTGTGGACAGGATGCTAGTATGGAACTCCAAGGAAGAGATTTGGGCCAGAGCCATGTCCTCATGGAGGGAGATAATGGGTGATGAGGACCCATTTTTATTCTACTTAGACGAAGAGACGAGGCAGAACCTTGATGAAGCAGCTAGTAGGCTTGAGGACTTCTAGAGGCTCTAAAATGGAATCGGACATAGAGCAAGTCATCCGCATAGCCATGGATGCTGGCGCAAGAATCCTAGAGGTTTACGACTCGCCCATTGGTATCGAAGTTCAGACAAAGAAAGACGACTCGCCTTTAACCAAGGCCGACCTAGCAGCTCACGACACAATCACGGATGGACTATTGGAACTAGGCTCTCATATTCCCATAGTCTCAGAAGAGGGGAGGATTGGTGACCCGGTTGAGAGTGACCTTTCTTGGCTCGTCGACCCGCTTGATGGTACAAAGGAGTTCATCAAGAGGAACGGGATGTTTACTGTTAACATCGCATTGATGTCAAGAAGTGGGTTAAGATGGAACCCAATCTTGGGAGTCGTTCATGCTCCTGTGACGTGCACTACTTGGATAGGTGGTAAAAATATACGAGCCGAGAAATTAACGAAAAATACCAGATCAGCCATCAAAGTGAACTCAATTACAGACGGCCCCACAAAACTAGTCGCAAGTGGAAGCCATAGATCAGATAGAGATGAGGCCTTCGCAAGTGATTTAGGCCCACACATTCTAGTTAGAATGGGCTCCTCACTCAAAGCATGTGTTGTAGCAGAGGGCTCAGCAGATCTCTACCCCCGATTCGGACCCACATCCTGCTGGGACATAGCTGCAGCACACGCTGTCGTTGAGTCGGCCGGCGGTCGCGTAATAGGACCAGACGGCGCACCTTTAGATTATGACCTAGTGAAAAACGTGCTAAATCCATACTTCCTAGTTTCCTCGTCTAGCGAGTGGGACGAGATGTGGGTGAAGAACCAGAGTTAAATGAAAAACTCGGGTCCGCGGGTTCGACAGGTGGTCGTGTGAGTAACAAAGTGATTTGGCTAATCGGGCTTTCTGGAGCAGGAAAGACAACAATAGCAGAGGCAGCAGCTAGGAGGTTTGGAGCAGAGCTTCTGGATGGAGACACAATTAGGGATTTCTTTTCAAACTCCGACTTTTCAAGGGAAGGAAGGGAGAGGCACTTACTCGGAATAGCAAAAATGGCAGCCCTAATTTCAAAGCACACACCGGTGATCTGCTCTTTCATTACCCCATATGAGGATGTTCGTGAGAAGATACTGCAGATCCTTCCAAGAGGATCTACAATGGTGCATGTGTCGACTACTCTCGAGGTGTGCGAAGATAGGGATGTCAAGGGGTTGTATGCCAAGGCTAGGTCTGGAGAAATATCAAATTTTACGGGTATAACTGATCCATTTGACCCCCCCAACTGCGCACATATCACTCTTGACTCCAGTGGAGCACCAGGCCATACGGTCTCCGATATGGTCGACCAATTGGCTCATCTCTTCGAGAAACCAAAAGCAGTCCTTTTGCCGGGGCGATGGCAACCACTTCACGTCGGTCACGAGTGGTTGATTCAACAAGAATTGGACCAAGGAAAAAGGGTAGTAGTGGGAATTAGAGACACCCCAGTGACAGAATCCGACCCATTTTCAGCAGATTTGAGGAAGAGGATGATTGAGCATAGGTATTCAGGGGAGGACGTGGAGGCTTGGATTATGCCAGACATAGAGGCAGTATCCTACGGAAGAAAGGTCGGATATGAGGTTAGAGAAGCGAAAGACATACCTCCAGAAGTCTTCCAAGTCTCAGCCACTGGAGTCAGGGGCGGCAATCGAGCCAATGTATCAGAGAAAGTAATGAAATTCATGGTTTCAGAGGGAATCTGGGACGGAGAGTAGATGACTGCAAACCCAGATAAGAGAAGCGACCCACTACGCGGATTCCTATTGGTACTGCTTTCAATCATCTTGTTAGCGTTGTCTGCGGACAGTATCTACAGACTGGATGAAGCTAACATGGAGTACGAGAAAGAGTGCGATATTGAATACAGAGCAGTAATGGGGAACTTCACTATTCCTGACTCGGGAAACTGCGATTTACTATTGGATGCAAAGTCACAAGCAACACTTCGATTCATAGCACTAATCTCACTGTTCCTCGTCTCCTCATTAGCTGGATTAGCAACACTCCTCACCCCTAGAGAGGACTAACTTGAGTCAGCGACGACTTCATTGCACCCAATGGCCCCCCCGGGCTCATGACAGAGCCGGACAAGGCTGAGCTCCAACGATTAGCCCAATTAGTCGAGGTTAACCGGGAAAGGCTACAATCTCTCGAGCAGCAGATTCGTAGTCTTGAAGGAATCAAGTTAGAGCAAGAGCACGCAATGGAGGCACTTGGCGCAATATCTGAAGATGGAGAAAAAGGAGCCATGATCCCACTGGGAGCGGGAGTGCAGGTAGTAGCGGATATTCAACCCGATGCAGGAGCAGTTGTGGACATTGGAAGTAGAATTCAGGCCGAGAAGACTCGAGAAGAAGCAATACAAATTTTGAGTAAAAGAAACGAGGACCTTCTTGGTATATTGCAGTCAATCAACCAAGAGTATAGAGATCTAGAGAACCATGTAGTAGAATTGGCCAACACATTCAATGAAACCGTTGATGGTATGCAAATAAAGGAGCCAAAACAAAACCAACCTGACCAGGCTGAAACACCTGTTCCTCGGAGAAGATCAAGGCGAAAGAGGGGCACTGAACTAACTTTAGACGACTGAGGGCTAATCATGGGTCTTTTCGATAAATTCAGAAAAAGAGTCGTCGAGGCAGAAAAAGAAGTGGGAATAACCGTAGAGGAAGGGTCAGAAGAAGCAAAACAAGCAATCAACAAGCGTGAAATAGCGCTAAGTAAGAAAAGTAATGAGGCACCTGAAAAATTGGTCATTAAGGAACCTAAGAGTGAGTGGGACGACATCGAAGACGACATCGAAGACCCTTTCCTAAGCACCACCAATTCCCGGGACAGAAAAAGAGCAAGGAGAGAGAGAATAGCGAGAAAGGCAGCGGGAGCTCACCTGATGAAAAAGGAGAAAATGACCTCTACGACGGGAAGAAGACTAGTGAGTTCCGAGGCCAATAAATTTCAGATAGATCTAGAGGAATCATTGGCTAACAGAGGTGGAAGAGTAGTCAAGGGTGGAAAGGAACTTGAAAATATACTTAACGAGCTTGAGGAAGAATTACTCTCTTCTGACATGGGCCATTCAGCCTCTTCAGAGCTGATGACCAGTCTACGCACCCATCTAATCGGGGCACGAGTTAATAGGAAGGCAAAATTGGAAGAAGTGGTTGAGAAGGCTTTGAGAGGCGCACTCCTGACTCTTCTCAAGGCTGGATACTGGGATTTTGATAGGACTATTGCCGAATTCATAGCGGAGGAAACCCCCGTGATATTGATGATGGTAGGGGTCAACGGTACCGGAAAGACCACAACTTCAGCAAAGATTGCAAAGAGACTAGATGACCGAGGATACAGTGTGGTTCTTGCCGCTGCGGACACCTTCAGAGCTGGAGCAATAGACCAGCTAGCAGTTCACGCAGAAAGACTTGGGGTTAGGTGTATCAAAAGTCAAAGAGGGGGCGATTCTGCAGCCGTTGCTCGAGATGCGATTGAGAGCGCCAAAGCCAAAGGCGACGACGTTGTGATCATTGACACATCTGGAAGGATGCAAAATAAGTCCAATCTGATGGAAGAGCTGAGCAAGGTACACAGAGTAACTGCACCTCATCTGGTAATCTTTGTCGCTGATGCTTTAGCTGGAAACGACGCTGTTTCCCAAGCAGAAGAGTTCCAAAAGAGACTTTCCTTCGACGGAGCAGCGCTGTGCAAGTTAGACACTGATGCAAGGGGGGGTGCAGCCCTATCGATTACCCATGCTACCGGACGTCCCATTGTTCTGGCTGGTACCGGACAGGGCTATGATGATCTGGAGCCGTTTAGCCCGTCTTGGCTGATAGATGACCTCTTATCGTGAGCGTTGGACCGCCTTCTTCTTGAGTCAGAGCCTCTGTGGCCATCATAGATGACTTCCGAAGAGAGGCCGATGGCACTCATTGTCCATAGTAATCGAATCACGGCAAATAGGATAAGGTCAATATTGGGTCAAAGAGGATGGAAATCAGAGATTTGTGACGATGGAGACAAGGCGGTAGACGAATACGTCAGGCTCAAGCCAGGCATGGTCTTCATGGCCCTAAACCTACCTACCTTAGACGGTCACATTGCGGCTTTGGAGATGAGGGAGAGCGACCCCAAGGCCAGAATCGTATTCGTCGTCAGTAAGGCCAGAATAGCGAAGGCCAACGATGCAGCATTTTCCGCTGGAGCAGTAGCAGTGCTAACTACTCCCTTGACTAGGTCCGACCTCGATCAGAATTGGGTTCTGATCAATGGGCCGATCCCAGACGCCCCTGGTCTGGCCGATCTAGATGAATTATATCCACAGTTAGAGCCCGAGCAACCAGACTTACCCGCTCTACCAGACTTACCCGCTCTATCAGAGATCCCCCAGCCGGGGGACATCCCCCCGACGGAGAAAAAGCTACCAAAAAAGAGGAGGATTATACCGATTATTGGAATCTCCATTCTCATTGTAGCGGGCATCTTCGGAACTGTATTATATCTAGGGATTGTCGATATTTAATCGTCTAGGTATTCAACGACTGTACCTTGAATTAGAACGCTACCCGGAGGCCCGTTTGTAATCTCCTCCACGGTTATCGAATTGTCATTAACTAGACTTTCATCTAAAGCCACGAGTCTAAGACCTAATCTCCACCTTTTCCTAAATTCATAAAACATGTAGCCCAAAATTGCTAGAATCACACTTGCTGAGCATGCCCAACCGACGACATCACCTGTCGCCATTCTACCTCTCCAACAATGAAATCCAAGAGGCTTCTGCATACTCTGTAGCAGCAGCAAGAGGGTCTTCCGCCCCATGAATCCCAGATCCCACAATCACTGCGTCTGATCCGGCGCGAACGGCGTCAGTAGGATGACCATACCTTTGTCCAAGAACCCCTTTCTCAACGTCAATATTAATTCCCGGTGTCCAAATCATCTTTCCTTCTCCTACTATTTCTCGCAGCGACGCAAGTGAATCTGGGGAGCTTCCATTGCCTATGTATCCAATCACATGAGGGGAGGCAGACCCCATCCCAATTGTCCTGTGACTGTAGTTGTTATCCAATAGG
>MDSW01212071.1_pt1 | contig 10398 bp, 8 predicted proteins | sample 811171 | NCBI WGS metagenome assembly MDSW01 (sample SAMN05326641, study PRJNA326480) | marine metagenome | isolation source: seawater | place: Atlantic Ocean: North West | collected 2012 | reverse complement strand
TAAAAGATTTGAGGTCGCTGGAATTAATGCAGAAGCATGCCAACATAGAAGTGGTAAAAAATATTCATTTGTACATATTGATTGTCCCCCTAATCATTGGCCTAGTTTAGCAAAATGGCTAAGATTTGAACAAGGTGTAGATTACTTAAGTATGATTACAGGCACACATTTTCCTTTAGAATTTGAGTTTTTTTCGGGAAAACCTGGCTATAAACCTGGAACTCCAGAAAAGGGTTGGGAAGTTGTAATTCATTTGACTCGCAAAGGTATTAAAAATCCAAAAGTAGGAGAGCAGACAGTAATCAATGCGTCTAAACTCTCTGGGATGGAGATTCCTTTAGAATATCAAGTATCACTCGTTCTCCCCCAAACAGATGAGCCTAAAGTTCCAAGTGTCCAATCTATTTGGGACGGTGCTGATTGGAATGAAAAAGAAACATGGGATTTAGTAGGTATTGAATTTGAAGGGCATGAAAATATGATGCGTGTCTTAAACCCTCATGATTCGCCCCCTGGATTTCATCCATTACAAAAACAGCATAAAATCCGATATCATGATCACAATGAAATGTACGATGATGCTCAAGGTTTTATGAGAAAGCCATTAGATTCAGACAAAAAGAAATGAGGAATAAATTATGGCGGAAATGTGGATTACTATGGGGCCTCAGCACCCAATGACTCATGGTTTATGGACCCTAAGAGTGAAAGTAGATGGGGAAACAGTTGTAGATACAATTCCAGAATTAGGATATATCCATAGAGGTGTAGAAAAGATTTGTGAATCTAGAGATTACACACAAATCACGCCATATTGTGATAGATTATGTTATGCATCTGCTATGACTTGGGCACAATCATATATTTACGCAGCTGAAAATCTACTAGGTGCTGAAGTACCTGAAAGGGCTGAATATATTCGACTAATTTCAGTGGAAATGCAAAGAATTGCAAGCCACCTTATGTGGTTAGGAGCATATTGTCCTGATGTAGGAAATCTAACCGTGTTCGTATGGTGTCTCCGTGACAGAGAGTTATTCCTTGATTTATTACAAGAATTAGGAGGGAGTAGAATGCATTATAACTTCCCAAGAGTAGGTGGAGTTAAGCGTGATTTACCTATTGGTTTCGCAATGAGAGCAAGGGCTAAAATTGAAATGTTCTTAGAGAGACTAAAAGAATATGAAATGTTATTGGATGAGTCTACAATTTTCCTTGTGAGAACTCAGGGTGTCGGGGCTTGTAAAGCAGAGGATATGATTAATTCTGGAGTCACTGGACCAAATGTTAGGGCTGCGGGAGTTAATTATGATGTTAGATGGGCACACCCATACAGCGTTTATGATCAAATTGATGGAATGGCTGCAATTGAAAAAGCATCATCTAATGAAGGGTCTGATTGTTATGATCGATATCGTGTAAGAATGACAGAAATGATTGAGTCATGCAATATGATTTTATCAGCCCTTGATAAAATTCCTGGGGGGGCTGAAACACATTACAACAAAAAAGATGAGATGATTTATCTTAAACCACCACAAAGAGCCCCTGCAGGACAAACAGGATTCCATAATTTTGAAGATTCAAGAGGAGAGTCTACATTCTACTTAGTAGGTGGAGGAGGCAAAAAGGGAAGAGGTGAATTCCCTTACAGAATTAGTATTAGATCTCCAATGTTTATTACAATTCCATATGTTGCTAAAACCATGATTGGTTACAAAGTAGCAGATATTCCAGCAATCATGGGTTCATTTGATCCATGTATTGGAGAAACGGATAGGTGAAGAAATGTCGGGCGATGCAAAATATGATTGGTTGAATGTCAATAAGGCTGTAGAAAGTTCTGCTACAGATTTACATTCAATTGCATTTAATTCAATAGATGTTAATGCTGGAACTTCATTTTGTGCTGCTGAGGGTACTATGGTTGCAAATACATTTTTCTTTGACACGATTCCTAGATGTACTGGAGAAATTTTTAATATATTCAATACTACAGTGGTAACTTTTACAATGTGTGTAATAATTTTTACAATTATTATGCTTTCTCAATTTATCACTGTAATTTGGACTGAAAGAAAATTGATTGCAAGATTAATGGATAGGAGAGGTGCCACTACCTCATTCAGAAGTCTATGGGTTGGTGAGAATGGAGTAACTGCTGGTAAATGGTGGACTCTACTTCCATTTGGATTAGGTGCGCCAGTAGGTTGGGTGGTCAACTCATTGAATCGCGTAGCTGGAAATAAGAGTACACAAGCAACAGTTAATCGTGTAAATAATCGTAGTTGGCATGGAGTATGGTATCTATTCCCTGGGTTTTTCCAAGGCCTAGGAGATGGAATGAAATTCCTAACAAAGGAACATATGGTTCCAAGTAAAGCTGATAAATTAATTTATGAATTGGCTCCTTTCTTAATTATTTCATCTACTGTGGCAATTCTTGGATTCTTACCTTTCGGTTCAGGGATTTATGCTGCAGATCCAGAAATGTCCGTGTTATTTGCATTTGCAATTTTTGGTATTGCTCCATTAGGAGTATTCTTCGCTGGATGGTCTTCAAATAACAAATATTCACTTTTAGGAGGTATTAGAAGTGCTGCTCAATTAACTGCATATGAAATCCCCCTACTAATTACAATCCTTGCAGTTTGTGTATTATCTGGAAGTTTAAACATTATTGAAATTATTGATTTCCAATATGGTTCAGGAGTATGGAATTTCTTCCTTGTTCCTCTAGGTGCACTATTATTCCTAATTACAATGATAGCTGAAGTTGAAAGGATTCCATTCGATATGCCTGAAGCTGAAGCGGAATTAGTCGAAGGATGGTGGACTGAATATGGAGGAATGAGATGGGGACTTTTATTTGCATCTGAATATTTACGATGCTACGCTGCTTGTATACTTATGGCTCATTTCTTCTTTGGAGGTTATCATGCACCATTTGCGAACCTAATTGGAGGAATTGGTACAATAGGTGATGCATATTTAGCCATACCCGGTATCGTATGGGTTTTACTAAAAGCATGGTTTTTCTTTGCAATATTTGTATGGGTTAGAGCCGCATTCCCTCGAATTAGAACTGATCAAATATTAGAATTAGGTTGGAAATATCTACTACCATTATCATTAATTAATTTAGCATTTGCTTTCGTTCTACGTCTTTATGTTTATGATGGGAATACATGGGGCCCTGGTTCAGGACTAATTGTTCCAGCGGCTATCACGATAATTTCACTAGTATTATTTGTAATACTTTCAGTAGATGAAGACCCTGACTGGGATGGATCAAGAATGTCCCATACAAAAACAAGGACCCCCGCAGGAACACACGCAGTAGGAGAAGATTAAGGAGTTGAAATATAATGCCAATGCACCCAAGAGCACAACCGAATTTTAGGAATTTAATTATCCGTCCATTATGGATGACTTTGAAAACGGCATTACGTACGTTTCCAGTAGTAGGGAAATATTTCCGAAATGAATACCATAACAAACCAGCAACATTACTAGATGAAAATTCAAAACTAAGAACTAAAGATAACAAATACAACACTCCCTCTGAACAAGATTACACTGCAGATAGAGAATCTAGTGACCTTTTTCCATCCATTTACAGGCCTGTAACAATCATGTATCCATATGAAAGATTAGAAGATATGGAGCCATGGTTATTCGTTCCAGGAGAATACAACGGAAGAATTGGAGTGATTTGGGAAACTTGCACAGCATGTAGATTGTGTGTCACTATTTGTCCAAATGATTGTCTACACATGACTACTGAATTAAGAGTAGATGTAATGGAAACTAAAGATGGAGAAAATGCTAATTTAGGTTCGGATCTTGAAATCGGAGGATGGGCTGCAATTCCAATAAAATCTGGAATGAAAGAAAATCAAGAATATGATATTTTTACAGCGCATAAAGGACCTAGTGCAGACTATAGATTTGGAGAAATAATTGACTTAAGTGGCGAGAATGCGACAATAAGATGGAATGATTCAGGAGTAGAATCTGAAATTAGTTCCTCATCATTATACCCTGCTGACGATCAAATAGTTAGTGGAAGAATAGATATCGGAAGATGTATGTTTTGTGGGTTATGCATGGAAGCTTGCGATTTTAGTAGTTTCTTTATGACAAATGAGTATGATGGTATGTCTGGATTTACCCGTCAAGATTTATGGTTTGATGCAGAAAGAACTAGAGTTCTGCCTTCACAGCATCAAGAAGCCGTAGATGCTGAATTAGCGAAAAGAGCCGCAAAAGAACGAGCAAAAAGAGAAAAGAGAAAGGCAAAAGAAAAGGCAAAAGCAGAGGCATAAACATGAGTGTTGTAGAAAATTCAATCTTTTTCATATTTGCAATTATTGCAATTGGTGGTTCACTAGGGACTGTATATGCAAAAAAGGTTGCACATTCTATGATGTCTCTAATTTTCGCATTTCTAGCCGTTGCTGGTGTTTTCATTTTACAAGAAGCCGAATTTTTGGCAGCGATACAAATTCTAGTTTATTTAGCGAGCGTTATGTTAGTAGTATTATTTGGTGTAATGCTAACTAGAACACAAATTATGGAGGATTTTGAATGAAAATGGTTTCTACATTAGTAAGAATTGGTATTCTTGTTGTAGGCATTTTAATTTTTTCCAACATCACTAATTCCTCAAATTGGGGAACTTCCTCGAGTGATTCTCTTGACAATATTAGTTTCGCCACAAATATGCTAGTAGATTGGGGATTTGTTGTAATCTTAATTGGAGTTTTACTCTCAATGGCCATGGTTGGTGCTGCCTACTTAGTAAGAGATGAGAGGAAAGAGAATTTAGTTTGGAATGGAGGTGAATCAAATGATTGATCCTTCATGGGTTGCTGGCCTTGGAGTCATTATATTCTCCATAGGACTATGGGGAGCATTTACTAGAAAGAATGCAATAATTGTATTAATGTGCATTGAATTAATTCTTAATGCAGTAAATCTCAATTTTGTGGCTGGTGCTGCCCATTACGGAGATGAATCTGGCTGGATGTATGCTGCATTTGCAATAGCCATTGCTGCTGCAGAAGTTGCTATAGGTTTGGCAATTTTCTTATCACTTTATTCAAAGCACAAAACAATATCTTTAGATGAAGTACAATTATTAAAAAATTGAGGGTTTAAAATGGCTGGTGATATTTCTGTTGAGTTTTGGATTGCTACAATTCCATTTGTTCCACTACTAACTTTCCCAATTATTCTATTCCTTGGACAATACTTCAACGGTAAAGATTGGTGGAGAGATATTCTAAAAGAAGGAGGCGCAATTTCATTAATGTCAATGGGAATCGTATTAATTCTAACTTCAATGGTTGTCGCGCAATTCATAGGAGAAATGCACAACGGTCAAGGCAAGGACATATTAGATTGGATTACATTTGATGTTTTGCGATCAGATGGCATGACAAATGGTGTTAATTTAGGATTTGGAATATATATCGACCATATTTCATTAATGCTACTATTCGTAGCTTCTTTCTTATGTTTCTTAATCAATTGGTTTTCAATTGGATACATGAATACTGACAAAATAAATGATAATAGAAATCATAGGTTCTACGCAGAATTCCTAATCTTTTGTTCTGGAATGCTAGGAATGGTATTAGCAGACAATTTCCTTTGGTTATTTATTTTCTGGGAGGTCATGGGTCTTTGTTCTTATCTATTAATTGGATTTTATTATGAAAAACCGTCTGCCGCTTCTGCAGCTAAAAAAGCATTTTTAACTACGCGTGTTGGTGATGTTTTCTTAATGATTGGATTAATTATAATGTGGAATATTTACGGTTCACTAGAATTTGATATTATTTTCAATTGGAATTATTTTACAAATCCAGTAGATATGACTTTACTTAAAACCGCTTTAATTTTAATGTTCATTGGTGCTGTAGGTAAATCTGCACAATTCCCACTTCATGTTTGGTTACCTGATGCAATGGAAGGTCCAACCCCCGTTTCTGCTTTAATTCATGCAGCTACAATGGTTAATGCAGGACTTTACCTAGTTGCAAGAATGTTTCCAATCTTTTCTGGAACTGCAGACAGTGGTTTAATTGGTGATCTTGCAGATGTTGGAATAATTATCGCAATGATTGGAGGAATTACTGCATTCATGGCTGCTGGAATCGCATTTGTTCAAAACGATATTAAGAAGGTCCTTGCTTATTCTACCATGAGTCAACTAGCGTATATTTTTACAGGACTCGGGGCAGCATTATGGTTCGCAAGTAAAGGTAAACCTGAGTTGGCATTATTTGCATTAGGTGCCTCATTATTCCATCTTTTCAACCATGCAATGGCTAAAGGAATGCTATTCATGGCTTCAGGTTCTGTGATTCATGAAATGCATCATGCGCATCATCATATCTCACATGGAGAGCATGATGGATTTGATGCTCAAGACATGACAAATATGGGTGGATTAGCGTCTAAACTACCAATTACTTCAACTGCAATGGCTGCAGGATCGATGAGCATAATTGGGATTCCGCTAATCGGAGGATTCTGGTCAAAAGAAGGTATTATTGCAAAAATTTGGAAAGCAGCAATTTATGATGGAGGTTATTTACTATTTATTCCTGCAGTTTTATTATTAATCTCTGCAGGTATGACTGGATTCTATATGAGTAGAATGTGGTTTATGACCTTCGCTGGAAAACCAAAATCAAAAGTTGCTGAACATGTTCATGAAGAAACCCCCTGGATTAAATTCCCTCTAGTAATTTTAACATTCATGACATTAGGAGGAATTGTATTTGCTTCCCTACACTTCATCGATTGGGTTTCCACAGGCCATGCTTTCCACTATGATTTAGTCTATGAAATGCAACATGCATTTTTAGCAATGGATAAAGATGGCGTCATTGATTCAACATTCTTAATATTAACATGGGCTACAATCGGCTTATCTTCATTAATTGGTCCTGTTGTAGCAATGTCATTATACGGCGGTAATCTGAAAGATGGAGAAAAAGCAATTCCTACAGTTTCTTGGTTGGTTAAATTATCTGGAATGGTGAAAAGTCGATGGCAATTTAATAATAAATCACTAGCTGAATCCGGATTAGCTGAAGCGTTAAGAAGAAGATTGTATTTTGATGATCTTTATGATTGGTTCTGTTTGAAAATTATCGTACCAATTGGTTTAGGTGCAGCATTATTTGATAAAAAAGGTGTTGACGGAGTAATAAAAGGTATTGAATCAGGCAGTCAATCAACTAGTACTTGGATTAGAAAATTAACCACTGGTTCTGCTCGTGATTATATCATGATGGTAGCTCTTGGTTCACTACTACTAGTAGGATTAATTTGGGGGATGACATAATGGCAGAAAATAAACTAAATGATGGAATGTACGTTATTGGAGGTTTATTTATTGCAATTGCTGCGCTAATGTTCATATCTCCAATGTCTTTAATGGAAGATGATTGGGTTACACTACCACTCATCGGTCTTCCAATTTTAGGTTCTTTGCTACTAATGGGATTCTCGTCCGCTGTTCCTGCTTGGAAAAAAGAAAGTATTTCTGAAACAATAAAATATGCATCTCTTGGTATCTCACTTATCGTTCTAACAATTACAAGTTTAATGATGACTGATTTATTAATTAATGTACACTGGGCAAATATCTCTTTCAATCAATATATGTATGAAGTTGAATATAATTGGATTGAATCAATTGGTGCGGAATGGCATGTTGGAATTGATGGTCTTTCAATGCCAATGGTGTGGTTAACTGCACTTTTGGTCCCAGTAACCATAATAACTACTTGGAATGAAAAGAAAGCATGGTATTATCATCCATTACTAATTTTAATGGGTGGTTGTTTAATGGGTGTATTTGTAGCACTAGATTTCTTTATGTTCTATGTCTTCTGGGAATTAACCCTTGTACCAATGTTCTTCTTAATATTAAATTGGGGAGGTAAAGAAAGAAAATATGCTGCTCAAAAGTTCTTTATTTACACCTTTAGTGCTTCAATTTTAATGCTTTTAGGTATCATCACTCTTTACTTATTACAAGATCCTTCTACAGCCAATTCTAGTATTACTGGAAGAAGTTTCGATATGCATGAAATGATTAAAAACGCTCAACAAGAAGTGATTCTTGGAAATATTTGGCTAGGTGCAGGGACTCAAAAATTGTTATTTGTATTGTTTATGGCTGGTTTCTTAGTGAAATTACCAGTTGTTCCATTCCATACTTGGTTGCCTGATGCTCACGTTCAAGCACCAACTGGTGGTTCAATGTTATTAGCAGGTGTAATGCTAAAAATGGGTGGATACGGAATGTTTAGAATTCCGATTTCTATGTTCCCACATGCAGTAGTTGAATTCCAAATGTTACTGATGATTATAGGCATGATAAGTTTATTTTATGGTGCATGGGTATGTTTAGGTCAAACAAACCTAAAACGAATGGTTGCTTATTCTTCTGTTTCACATATGGGTATTATTCTATTAGGAATTGCTAGTTTACAACCATTAGGTTTTGCTGGGGCTATATTCATGATGTTTGCACACGGTTTAATTTCACCAATGTTGTTTGGTGTTGCAGGTGCCTTCAAACATCACTATCACACACTAGAAATTGGATCAATGCGTGGTATGGCTAAACATAGTCCGTGGTTAGCTGGAAATATGATGTATTCATGGATGGCAAGTCTTGGTTTACCTCTACTTGCTGGATTTGTAGCTGAAGTAGCAGTACTAGTTGCATTATGGTTTGAATTTGGATGGTGGGTAATAATTCCAGGTATTACTTTAGCAATTACTGCAGCATATTACTTATGGAGTATGCAAAGAACTATTTTTGAAGGAGGAGAAAAAACAGAGCCTCCTGAATCTTTAGGAGATGAAAAACCTAAAGATATTTATCTTACAGAAAAAATAGGGCTTATGACATTAGCAATTTTAATTGTAATATTTGGTATATTCCCATTCATTTTCTTTGAAATGATGTCTGGTTATAGTAGCGAACTTATTGAGAATATTTTATTGGATGAAATCACAGGAAGGTGGAGTTAAATGGCATTTGATGCAGTAAGTGTAGATGGTCTAAGATATCTTTTACCAGAATTAGTATTAGTTAGCGGTATTCTTGCTTTATTTATAATAACAAATTTAGGAGATGCAAAAATACGTCTACCATTAACTCGTTTACGAATTCCTGCTCTTCTTGGCGGAAATAGATTCAAATGGAATTCTGACCCCAGATTACCTGGCGTAATTTCCGTTTTTACATTTATTTTAGCAATTGCAATGTTAATTCGCTCATTAGGAGGGGATGCATGTAATGAACTAGTTGAAAAATTCTGTTCTGAAACAACAATACTTACTACCTCAGGAAATAACCCCGTTGATCTACTTAAATTAGATTCTTTTAGTAGATTATTTGAATTAATGTTTTTCTTGGCTTTACTATTAGTAAGTGCTGCTAGTATTAATCGATTACAAGCAGATTCAAATCCAAGTAGTGATGATTTAGATCAATTACTAGATAATCGAAGACAAGTTGATTTCCATCTTCTTCTATTAATTTCTGGACTAGGAATGACAATTGTTGCAATGTCAATGAATCTATTTGTTTTATTTGTAGGTTTAGAATTGGCAACTCTTCCGATATATGTAATGGTGGCATTCCATAAAGAATCAAAAGCTGGTACAGAAGCTGGTGTGAAATATTTCATAACTGGAGCAATTTCTTCTGCTATTGGATTGTATGGGATGTCGTTACTTTATCTCTGGTCTGGAAGTTTACAATTATCTGTTCTTGAAGCAACTTGGGCAGCAATGGAAAACCCTGAGACATTACCATTATTTGGAATCAGTTTACTACTTGTAGGATTTGCATTTAAAATCAGTGCTGTTCCATTCCATTTTGTTGCTCCTGACGCATATGCTGGAGCATCAAGCCCAGTAGCAGCACTTTTAGCTACAGCATCAAAAACACTAGGATTTATTGGTTTAATGCGTATTTTAATGATTATTACATTACCAGAAACGGGTGAAACTGCTGTTTGGATGTTGGCATTTGGAATATTATCTGTAATTACAATGACATGGGGTAATTTAGCTGCATTGGGAAGCGAAAATCCAAAACGTATGCTTGCATATTCTTCTGTAGCTCATGCAGGATATATGATGGCTGCTTTAGTTGCTGTTGCTGCTTGGAAAAGTGGTAGTTTTACAGACGATGGTTTAATGGCCGCAGAACTAATAATTGGTGCAATCATATTCCACTTATTTGTCCTTATTAGCTTTAAGATTGGTGCATTTATGGTAATTTCACACCTAGAAACTGAAGATGAAGTTACTGATATGTCTAGTTTACATGGATTGGCGAAAAGAGAACCAATT
>MDSW01113535.1_pt1 | contig 10398 bp, 3 predicted proteins | sample 811171 | NCBI WGS metagenome assembly MDSW01 (sample SAMN05326641, study PRJNA326480) | marine metagenome | isolation source: seawater | place: Atlantic Ocean: North West | collected 2012 | reverse complement strand
GTCGTCGGCGTGTTCGTCGTCTCCGTCTTCGACGCGTCCGCCGCTCCGTTCGAAGACGCCATCGGGGGTAACGCGCCCGTCGTCGCCGGACGACCCCCCCCGCGTTCTCGGTCGTCACGCTTCGTTCCGTCACGCGCGGCCAGGATGAGGTTCGCGGCTTGGTCGAGCGGCACGCGCGTGACTTTGCACAGCTCCAGCGCGGAGATGACCTCGAGGTGTCGCCTCTCCAGTTTCAGCGCGGCAAACTCGGGCGCGTGGTGCTGCATCCCGAGCGCGAAGAGGAGCTCGTGGAGCTCCAGGGCGCCCCTCGGCGCGTACCTGCGCGCCTGCGCGAAGTCGTTCATCATCCGGCGCACCTTGTGCCCTCGGAACGTCCGCTGCACCATGGTCGCGGCGTTCTGCATCGACGCGTACTCCGCGGGGCGTTCGCGCTGGAGCCACTCGAGCGCGTGCGCGGTGGCAATCTCGGCCACCGCGCGGGATTTCGACGCGCTCTCCCTGTCGTCGCCCGCGACGCCGAGGAGCCCCGAGATCTTCGCCGCGGCGCCCTTCCCGCCGCCCTTCCCCAACCCCCTGGCGCTCGCGACGACGGCTCGCGCGTACCGCACCACCGCGCGGCGAAAGACGACGCGCACGACGATTTTGCGCATGTTTCTCCTCACCTTGGGGAACTCCGCGACGACGCCCATGAGGGCGTCGCGCTCGAGGCACAGGACGACGGAGTGGCACAGGGTGATCGCGGGGGGGCACGGCTCGCCGCGCTGGTCGTTCGGGTCGCGGAAGAGCCGCTCGATTCCCAGCAGCGTGCCCACGGGCTGGATCCGCCCCCGGGTCGCGATGAGGCCCTTCTCGACGATGAACAGGCAGTCGCGCTTGATCGGGTTGGCGAAGACGTCCTCGTGCGGGGAGAGCACGACGGAGCTGAGGTGCGCGCTGAGGAGCCCCGGGAGCCGCCGCGGCGCGTCCTTGAACAGGGGCATGTTCCGCACCCACCCGCCGAACACCTCCTCCGCCACGTCCAGCCTCAGCGAGTCGCTCATCATGTGCATCACCCCGGACCACTCCACCATCGCGCGCGACCGCCTGCGGAACCGGAAAAAATCGCGCAGTTTCATTCGCAAGTCGCTCGTCACGTTCTTCTCCTTCATGAACCGGTTCAGCTCGTCCATCTGGCGGAAGAACGTGTTGCTGGACTCGTCCATGTTGGTGATGATGCTGCACACGGACCCGAGCAGGTACGCGTACACCGCGCCGCCGACGAACGTGCAGCACACCGAGTACAGCCGCTCGGCGTTGGTCTCGGGGACGACGTCGCCGTACCCGAGCGTCGACAGCGTCGCCACCGCCCAGTACACCGACGCGACGTACAACGTCGCGTCCGACACTTGATCGATGTGTTCGGCCGAAGCCTCCGGGTCGTTCGCGAAGAAGTAGTTGGTGACCCAGTTCTCGCGGCGGTCCTCGGTGACGGCGACGAGGTAGAACAGGCACGCCATCCAGTGCGTGAGGAACAGGATGCCCGCGCTGAATTTGTTGAGCGCCAGCGCGGCGTAGTTCACCTCCCTCGTCGCCTCGAACCGGCGGAAGAGCCGCCCGACCCGCACGACCCTCAGGAGCTTCGCGAGCCTCAGGAGGCGGATCGCGCGCAGAACCTTCAGGCTCGCGAACGAGCCGTCCCTGGTGAACGCGCCGATCAGGTCGTACGGCAGGATGGAGACGAAGTCTATCACGAACCAGCCGGTGACGTAGTGGCGGACGATGGCGCCGTGGTCCATCACCGTCTTGCCGTGCGCGCCGGGAAGCTCGTACGGGAGGAAAAAGTTGAAGCACATGTCGACGAAGAACCCAAAGTCCACGACCCGGTTGATGAAAAACCGCAGGTTCAGCACCACCGCGATCGAATCCGTGCCGCCCTCCACGAACGCCACCTCGTACGGCGTCCAGATGGCCGTGTACAGCAAGAGGACGCCCACCAGCGCGTCCCACGACGTCATGAAGTTGGAGCGCGGATTCAGAAGCAGAGGATTTTTCGTGCCGACGTTGACGGGTAAGCCCAGCATCTCGCGCTCCTCCTCGTCCACCGTCTCCGCCGTCGCCGCGCCGAGGCTCTTCGCCCACGCGGGGCGACGGGAGCGGAACATGCCGCTTCCGACGCCGAGAGACGCGAACGCGGGCTTGAGCGGATCGGGGTCGTCGGGGAGGCGCGCGTCGCGATTCACGCCGGCGACGTACGCCGCGCCCTTCTCGTCGGATGGCGGGGAGGCGGAGCCGAGCATCGCCTCGGGGGCGACGAACGCCGTCGAAGACGAAAGCGAAGCCGCCGCGCCCCGGGGCGACGTATCGTTCGTGTTATAATCCCCGGCGGCGCCGACGCGGGCGTCGTCGTCGCCTCCGTCGAGGTCCTCGAGCTCGACGTCGTCGGCGTCGGCGAACGAGCTCCTCCTCGCGCCGGCGGGGTGATGTTGGTCCGTCAGCGATCGCTTCGACGCGGTCTTGGCGAGGCCTTGGCCGAGGACGGGGCGCGCCTCGACGGAGGCGCCGGTGTATCGCCCGCCGATGACCGCGACGCGGCCCGCGCCCCACCCGCCGCGGTCGGCGTCGGCGTTGTTCGCCTCGGTGGCGAACGACGCCGGCGCCGCGCCGCGCGGCGCGGGCGGGGGGAGCCCCGGGAGGTCGCCGCCCGAATCGGTCGCGCTCGGGGGGTCGCGACGACGGCCGGAATCCGCGCGACGCGCCGCGGCGGGGGGTGCGCCGGACGTGCGCGCGACGATGTCCGCGACGAGGCCGCCGTCCGCCGCGGGCGCGTGCGCGGTGAAACCCTGCTGCGGCGCGGCGGAGCCGCTCGCGAACGGGCTCGGGCCCTGGCGAGTGGTCGCGGACAGGCGCCCGGCGACCGTCTCCGGAGGGCCCGAACCGCGCGCCACGCCGGGGCCGTCCTTCGGACCCGTGCCCAGAAACTTACCCGCGCGGTTGTGGATCATCGCCGCGGGCGGGGGGCGTCGAGCGCGAGGGGCGCGCGCGGCGGCCGCGGGGGGCGCGCCTGCGGCAGTGGGGGCGAGCGAGCTCCGCTAACAACCGATCGCATCGGTTCGAACCAAAAGAGCGACCGACTCGAGCGCGGGGCGGGTGCTGATATTTCCCGTACACGCGGGTGATGAAGATCCGAAGATCGAGCAGCGCACACCCGTCGCGTCGGTTCGTCGTCCCGAACAGTTCCGAGAAAACGCTTCTCTCGTCCAGATCCTCGCTCCGTCCGACGAAGGTCACAGCGCTCCGCGCGAAGACACACCGTCATGCTTGCAAATCTTGGCAAGCGATCGCGCTCGGGGGAGGCGAAAGGACCCCGAGGTCCGTTGTGCCCGCACGGGAAGGCCGACTCAGGGTACTTGTGCAAGGAGTGCCCGGGGAAGGGGATCTGTGAGCACGGGAGGCAGCGAAAGCGGTGCAAGGAGTGCGGGGGCTCGGGCATCTGCGAGCACGGGAGGGAGCGATACAACTGCACAGAGTGCGGGGGCTCTCAGATCTGCGAGCACGGGAGGCGGCGAACCGTGTGCAAGGAGTGCGGGGGCTCGGGCATCTGCGAGCACGGGAGGCAGAAATACGGCTGCAAGGAGTGCCGCGCGGCTCGCGACGCGGCGGCTCCCGTGCTCTGCCCCCCCGTGCAACCCAAGCCCGAGATATTGGTGGAGTGCGAGGACGTGGAGGACCCGGGCGAGGAGGTCGAGTGACTTTCATGACTACTCACACGAGTAGGTCGGCGAGAACGCTCGCCGCGGCGGGGTGGATAGACCACGACGCGCGACCGCGGAAAGCCCCCCCCCCCCTCCCCCCCCCGCAAATCTCCTCTTCTCCTTCACCCGAACATCTTCGCGAGTTCCGCGCACACGAGCATCTCATCGTTGTGCGTCTCCCTCTCCTCCTTCCCTAGCGTCGCGTACCACTTCCCGACGCGGTTGATGGCGTCGACGACGACGGCGCCCCTGAGGTGGTCCACCGCCTTCGGACACTTCTCGAAATCCACGCACCTGGCCACGTCAAGCATCGTCCGCAGCGCCGCCTCCCGAACCTGCCCCGCCGCCGACGAGTCCCCGGCGTCCCCGTCCCCGGGGACGGGGACGCTCTTCGCGAGCGCGGCGGCGGCGCTGAGTATGATCCCGGCGTTTATCCCCGCGGCCATGGCGTCGTCGCTCGTCGTCGCGACGTGCCTGGCGAGGTGCAGCGCCTTTGTGCGGATTCTCGCGCGGTCCAGCCGGAGGCAGTCCCGAAGGACCGCGAAGCCGTCTCCGAGCAGGAACGCGCGCTGCGCCGCGGGGCACCCGCGCGTGAGGCAGCTCAGCGCGAAGAGCGCCTTCGCGCGGCACGTGAGCGTCGGGTTCGAATCGGGCACGACGGGCTCGGAGGAGGCGGGGGAGGAGGAGGGTTTCGTCGCGCCTCCGCCCGCGTCGGCGTCGGAGGGCGCCTGGTCTCCGCCCTCGCCCTTCGCCATGGCGATGAGCGGCGCGACGGCGGCGCACTCGAGGGCGTTCGCCTGCGCCTTCGGGTGGTTCTGCACCGTCATCGCGAGGGTCTCCGCGGCCGCCGCGCGGAGCCTCGCGTGCGGCGACGCGAGCGCGCCCACGAGCGGTCGGAGCCCGCCGATGGTGTGGAGGTCCCCGCCGTTGTCCACGGAGCAGACGCGGTCGCCGAGCTCCTCGACGAGCGCGACGCGCGCGTCGAGCTCCTCGGCGTCCAGGCGCTCGGCTTGCCTGGACGATATCGCCGCGGTGATGTCGCGCATGCGCTTGATCTCGTCCACCATCCCGCTCGCCACCGCCTCGAGGAACCACGCGCGGTCCGCCTCCGGGATCTCGCGCGCGGGGGCGGCGGAGGCGTCGGGGTCCGTCTGCGCGAGCGACCATTTCAGGATCGCGTTCCAGTTGTCTCGCTCGCTCGGACCGGAGCCCGCCATCGCGAGCGAGCGGCGCCGAGCGCGGAGGGAAACCGCGACGTGCGCGCGCAGGGAGGTGTGCGCGAGCCCCGAGCCCCGCGCGCGGACGAAGGTTCCGGAAACCGCGCGAGAAATAAATATTGCGCCAGGCAAACGCTTTTCCGCTGCTCGCGGTCGGCACTTCTCCCGGGCGGCGGTGCGATGCTCCCCGCGCGGGCGGCGCGGGGATCCGGTCTTGAGCTGCCCGATCTCCTTCTGGGAAAGCCACGTGGCTGTTCCGTCGCCCACACGCCCCATCACTCCGCCCGGCGCGGCGATCCCGGACGCGGACGATGTCCCTCGCGCCCCTCCCGGCCCTTCCCTCTCGCGCCGCCGCGTCCCGCGCGCCCGCGCCGCGCGCGACGCGCGTCGCCCGCGGCCCCGCCGCGCGCCCCGCGATCGCCCCCCGCGCCCCCTCCCCGACGATGAAGACGGCACTCCTCCCGGTGGCGTCGTCGTCCTCGTCGTCGCGTCGCGCCCCCGGCCGCCGCCGCCGCCACGCCTCCGGACCCGCGGCCTCCCGCCTCCGCGGCTCCCTCGCGGGCGCGCTTCGCGCGACCGAGGACGACGCCGCGCGGGGTCCTCCCGAGGCGGCCCCGGAGGCGGCGCCGGACTTCACCGCCCCGCCGGATTTCTCCCTCCCCGAGCTCAGCGACGACGAGGAGGTGAAGGGCGCGCAGATGACCGCCATCGTCACGGGCGTCGTCAGCGTCGTCCTCGCCGTCGCGTACCTCGGACTCGTGCAGCTCTTCGACAGCAGGGAGATGCTCCCGCCGCCGCCGGAGGCCATGGGCATGGGCGAGTGCCCCCCGGGAGAGCGAAGATGCTGAGCGACGAGCGCGGATGAGCGACGAGGACACCTAGTCTATCTATCATGCTTGTGACGAAGAACTCTTTGAAGCGATGACGGTACAGAAACTCCACTCCAAACGAATCGCGCCGATCGCGCTCAGACGATCCCGGAGCGCCGCCTCCCCGCCCCGTCCTTCCCCGGCGCGGCCTCGCCCGCCCCCCTGGTCGTCCCCCGCGCCCTCCGCCGGTCCTCGCGCTCGACGCGCCGAGCCGACGCCGTCTCCGAGAACCCGGCCGAGGCGGACCCCCCCTTTTTCTGTTCTTTTTCGCCTAAAGCCCCCGTCCGGTCGAGGGTCGTCAACCGAGGAGGCCCGCCGGGCCTCCGAGGGTCGCCACCGCTCGCCGCTTCCCCGCCGATCTCCGCTCTCAGCGCGTGCACGACGCGCTCCTTCCCCCACGCCCTCGCGGGGTCGTCCCCGCGCCCGGCGCCCCGCGCGAAATCCGTCCCGCGAGCCGACGACGATTTTTTTCCCGATTTTTCCGCTTTGGAAAAATCGGAGTCCCCCCCGAGCGCGACGTCGCCGCCCCTGGAGTCGGCGACGCTCGCGGACGAGACGCTGCCCACGCCGTCCGCGCCGTCCCACCGCGCGCGGGCGCGGGCCATCGGCGGCGCTGTTTTCGACTCCGCTTTCGTCGCTCTCGAACGAATAAACCCGCCGCTCTCGTGCGCGTCGCCGAGCGTCGCGACGTCGCCCTCGAGCGCCTCCGGAAGTCTCGGAAGCGTCTCGCGGATCCCCGGGTTCGCCCCCGCGCCGCTCGTCGAACGCATCGTCTCCGCCCCCCGAACCCTCCCGCGCCCGGTGCGCCCGGGCTCGGCGCCGGCGTCGAACCGCGCGTTCGCGGCGCTCTCGTACGCCCCGGGCGCGACGTGCGGGTTCTCGGCGGTGCCCGTGTCGTCGGCGAACGACGCGGGAAGGTTCCGAACCGCCGCCGGCGCCGCGGACGCGCCCCCCGCGTCTAACCGCGCGAGCGATTTGGAAACCGCCCCGAGGGAGAGGTACGCCACGTCGCGCGTCAGCGACGACTCGCCGGTGGGGTCGATTCCGGGGACGCGTCCGTCGCGTCCGGCGCGACGCTCGATGTCCACGAGCGTCTTTTCGTTCGCCGTCGGGAACACGAACGCGTCCGCCGACTCGGGGACGAGGTACAGCACGTCCCCGTCGGAGACTTCCCGACGCGCGGGGGGGAACCTCGAGCCGACGTCCGATCGCGCGCCGACGTGAGCGCGCTCGCGGAGGGACCCGCGGACGCCCGCGGACGCGGCGACGAGCGAGGCGTCCAGCGCCGCGTCCCCGGAGGCGAGGCGGGACGCGTCCGCGGCGACAGAGGTATTCTCGCCGGCGTCGGAAGTATTATACCTCTCCGCCTCGGGCGATACTCGGTCGTCCTCTCGTCCGGGCGCGGCGGCGAAATCGGGCGCGGCCGATCGCGCGTTGGAACGAAGGAACGCGAGCGAACGCTCCACGTCGTACACCGCGTCGAGCGCGAGGTCGTACACCGCGTCCTCCGAGTCTCTGATGAACTCGACGCTCGCGCGAGGGTCCATCGGAAGCGTCGCGTCGCCGTCGCGCCTCCCGCGGCGCGATCGCGTTCGCCGCGCCTCCTTTTCGAAATCGACGCCGCCGACGTCGACCCTCGGCCGCGCCGCGTTCGCCGCCCGCACGACGTCCAGCGACCGCCGAACCGCCTCGTTCGCGTCCACCCGGGTCCCTTCGGTGTCGTCCTCTTCCGGCGGGAACCGTACGGCGGCTCTCCCGAAATCGAACGCGGGCGCGCGGGCGAACCCGGAGACGGCGTCGACGCCAGGGTCGTACGTCCCGGGACCCACCGCCGCCTCCACGAGGTCGAGCGCCACCTTCCCCTCGGACGTCTCCGCGACGCGCCACGTCATGCGCGCGAAGTCCACGTGGCCGGCGACGCGAGGACGCCGAGGAGGAGAGGACGGTGAGGAGAGGGGAGGACGGAGAGAACCCTCCTCGGCGACGACCTCGCCGTCGTCGGCCGCGGCGGCGGGAAACCGCGCGGGCGCCCTCGCGAAGTCCACCGCCGCGCCGCGCCCGAGCCGAGGCGCGGACGCGAACGCGCGCGCCCTCGCGGCGTCCGTGCGGTCGTCCTTCCCTTGGTCGTCGCCGCCGCGGTCCTCCTTCTTCGTCGACACACCCTTCGAAACACCCTTCGAACCGTCACGAACGGTCACGTCGGTGTCTCCGCGTCGACCCCCGCCGACCGCCCCGGGGTCGCGGCCCGTGCTCGCCTTGGCGAACGTCGTCGCCGGGGCCCTCGGCGCCGCCGACGACGCGTCCGGGCGGTACGACCCGGGACCGACGCCCGGCCCGGTCGCGCCCTCCCCCGATTCGTCCTTGAAACGTCGAGAAGACGCGCCCTCCCCGGTCTCGAACGGGAGCGCGCCCGGCGGGTTCCGCCGCACGAGCGTCAGGGTCACGTCGAGCTCCGGTCTGTTCCCGGGCTCCGCGACGCCGCCCGCGCCGCCGCGCGCGCCGGGCGCCCGCCGCGTCACCTCCACGGGCAAAAACGACCACGTCGGCGGGCTCGGCCGCGTCGCCCGCTCGGCAGCCTCGATCGCCTCGCGCGTGAGCCACGCGGGGCCCTCGTCGTCCTCGCGCGCCGCGGCGTCGTCGTCCGCGGCGTCGAGCGCCTCCGCCGCCCGCGACGCGGTCGCGGATTCGAAGCGCCGCGCGTCAACGCGCCTCCGCCGCCCGCCGCGGCGCCACCGGTCCGCGGCGAGCGCAAAGATCGTCGAGGGGGTCGCCCTGCGGAGGTAATCCAACGCCTCCACAACCTTATACGTGCCGGCGATGCGGTCCAGGTACGAGCTGGAGGGGTCCGGGGAACCGACCCCCGCGCGACCGTCCGGAAGGTCTTTTTCTCGCTCCCCGCCTCTCCCCGCGCCGACCCTTCGCGCGCGCTCCGCCTCCTCCCTCCGCCTTCGCCTGCTCTCGTAATCCTCGAACCGGCCCAGGTACGCGTCGAGCGGTAGGGCGCCGCCGCCGAGGGCGCGCCCGCGCGCGAGCTCGTCCGCGGGCGCGTGCGTCGCGCCGTCGAGGTTCCACCGAACCGATTCGGCGAACCGATTCGGATCCGCCGCGCGCCCCGTCGGCGCCGTCAGCGAACCAAACGCCGACGCCGCGACGCGGCGACCGACCGAACGCGCCCACGACGCGAACGGATCGGACGCCGAGTCGTACGCGTCCTTGACCGCGCTGAACGGGTGATCCCGCGTCCCGGCCGCGGTCGAACCGTTCGAGTCTTGGACGGTTTTTTCCGCGCGGGCCCACGCGCCGCCGACGACGCGGCGCTCGGCCAACGCGCGGGACGGCTCCGGGGGCGCGACGATTCGACCCGCCGCGATCGCCGCCGCCAGCGCGTCCAGAGGACGGAGAGGTGGTTTCTTTTTTGTTGTTGGAGGCGACAGTTTTGTCGTCACGGTCTTGTCGTCACCGCCTTCGTCCGCGGGATTCGATCCGTCGCGACGCCGGAGACGCCGCCGCTTCTCGAGCGCGTCCCTCGCCTCCTTCGCGGCGATGAGCTCCGCGCTCGTCGCGCGCGCGTTCGCCTCCGCCGCCGCGTTCCAAACCTCCGCCGCGACGGTGACGCGCTTGGGCGCCAGAGCGAAACGCACGTGCGCGCCGCTTTTACCGGTGGTGGTTCCGCCGATCGGGGTTCTTGAGCGGGGGTCTTCTTCCTCCGCCTCGGCCTCCTTCTGCGGCGTCGCCGGCGGCTTTCTGATTTCCGCGGGCGCGCGCGGCTCGAACGACGCCGCGGGCGCGGAAGGCCGCGTCGCGGGCTCCGCCGCCGCCGGGTCGTACGCCCCCGGGCCGGGCGCCTCGCCGGTTCCCCGCGCCGCGGCGCGATCGCGAGGCGCCTTCGCGAACGTGAACGCGCTCGAGCGCCGCGCGGACGCCTCGAACGCGCCGGACGGGTCGGGCAATACGTTTTCGTTTTCGTCGTCCGAGAAAGAGTCTTCTTTTTCCGCGCGGCGATCCGAAGGCGCCCTCCTCGAAGGCGACGGCGCGGGCGGCTCCGGCGCGGGCGGCGCGGGCCACGCGGCGACCGAAACGTCCGTCCTCGGCCGCGTCGGGTCCGCGTTCGTCCTCGCGTCGAGCGTCGGAACGCGCGACGAAGGCGTCAACGGCGCGGGGACGGAACGGAGCGCCGCCGGTTTCGTCCCCCTCCTCGGTTTCGAGTTCGGTTTCGGTTTCTTCGAGCTTCGCGCGTTCGCCTCGTCCCGAACGCTCGGGCGCGCCCACCGCGTGACCCCGCGCGCGCCGACCCTCGACCCGCGCGTGCGCTCGAGCGCCGCCCTGAGCGTGTCGGGGCTGAGCATGTCCGGCCCCGGGTCCCGACCGGAAAACAAAGACCCCGCGCGGCTCGCGCCGAACCCGAACCCGCGCCCGAACCCGCGCGGCTTCGGCCGAACCTCCTCCCGAAGCCGTTCGAAGCCTTCGGGCGCCGATCCCGAAGCGCCGCGACCGTCCGACACCGCCCGGAGCGACGCGTCCCTCCTCCGCGCGCGCGTCTCCCCAAACGGACGCGTCCACCACGCGTCGTCGTCGTCGTCG
>MDSW01107861.1_pt1 | contig 10399 bp, 9 predicted proteins | sample 811171 | NCBI WGS metagenome assembly MDSW01 (sample SAMN05326641, study PRJNA326480) | marine metagenome | isolation source: seawater | place: Atlantic Ocean: North West | collected 2012 | reverse complement strand
TGCAGACATTGCTTCCAAGGTACTTTTTGGATTTCCTTCAAATAAAGAAGTAGAAACAAATATTTTATATTTTTGATAAATATTTTTTAAATCTTTGTAGTTCAATGTTCCGTGAAAGTTAGCTTTTACATTTAATTTTGAAGATAAATCTTTTAATTCATCTAATAAACTTCCATCTCCATAAATATCAATTTCTATATTTGTATTTGATAATGAATTTAGTAAATAGGAATAATTTTTCTGATGCTCAAGTCTTCCAACACAGAGTATTTTATTATTATCTCTTGAATTAAATTCTAAAAAATTTAAATTCTCTACCCAATTTGGAATAAGTTGGATATGCTTTTTTTTATTTATTTTTGACAATAAATTTTTATCTTGATTATTTGAAACTGAATATAGATCAGCAAAAATTAAAGAAAACTTTGTTAAAAAATAATAAAGAAATATTAAATATGCTGGCTTATTTTCTTTCTTGCTGAATGTATACATGTCATAACCGGTTCTTATAAAAAGCTTCTTTTTAGTTATAAGTTTGAATATTATGGATACCCAGCTTCCAAGAAGTTGATTTTGTTTAATCAAATCAAAGTCTTTAGTAAAGTTTTTTAGCTTGAAAGGGTATAAGAAGGAGGATAAGTATCTAGTAAATTTATATTTATTTTTATTACATAATGAATAGATTGGCAAAATTTCTATAAAGTCATATTCAGAAAGTGAATTTTTTTCTGATTCATCACCATAAGTTACAAGTAAAAAAGAATAACCAAAATGTTGATTTAAATACTTAAAATATTGAATTTCTCTATCTAAACTTCCAGAGTTTTCAAGTGTTTTCAAAGAGTAATCAAATGTGAAAAAGTAAATTATTCTCATTTTCTAATATTAACTTAATAAATTAACAAATAATTATCTATTTGTTTATCCTAAATTAAGAGAAATGAAAAAAATACTCATCATACATACAAAATATAAAAATCTTGGAGGGGAAGATATTGCTGTAGAAAATGAATATAACTTTTTAAAAACTCACAACAATGTAGAGATTCTTTATTTTGATAATAATAAAATTTCATTTCTTTCAGATTTTATTGGTTTCATAACCAACAATAATTATAAAAGTAATAAAATTCTCAAAAACACACTTGAGAGATTCAAACCAGACTTAGCAATTGTTCACAATACATGGTTTAAGGGAAATTTAGGAATATTTAAAATATTAAAAAAATATAATATTAAAACTTTTGTTAAATTGCACAACTTTAGATACTCATGTACCTCAACTTTTTTATTTAAACATCACTTGTATGAAAAAAATAATTGTTCTTTATGTGGTCTAGTCAATAATAAAAAAAGAATTTTTAATAAATATTTTGATGATTCATATTTAAAGTCATTAGCTGTTCTCTTGTACGGTAGAAGGTATATTGGCATATTAAATAATAATGCTACGAATCTTATTGTTCTGACTGAACATCATAAGAAATATATTGAGATGTTTCTAGATAAAAAGAAGAAAGTAAGGGTGTACCCTAATGTTTTAAATCTTAACAAAATTTCAAATAAAGAACATAATTATGATCATGAGAATTATTTACTTTATGCTGGTCGCATATCAAAAGAAAAAGGGGTCGAAAATCTTATAGATGCATTCATTAATACACAAATTAAAGATTTAAAATTAAAAATAATAGGCATCGGGCCTGAATTAAATTACTTAAAAAATAAGTTTAAAAGTAATAAAAATATACTTTTCTTTGAAGAACTTTCAAATTACGAAGTCCTTGAAGAAATTAAAAATAGTAAAGGAGTTATAACAGCAACAAAACTATTCGAGGGTCAACCAACTCTTTTGTGTGAAGCTAGCTTTTTAGGGGTTCCCTCTATCTTTCCAAAAACTGGAGGTATAGAAGAATTTTTTCCACCAAAATATAATTTTATGTTTGAGCAGTTTAATTACAGAGATTTAGAAATTAAAATAAAAAACTTAATCTCACTAAAAGACAATAAAATTATTGGAGAAGAAAATAAAAAATATATTGAGAAATACTTAGATAAGGAGAATATGTTGAAAAAGTTTAATGAGATTATAATAAAATGAACTCTAACTTTACGGTTTCGGTTATATTAAGTGTTTATAATTCTGAAAACACTATAAAAAAAAGCATTGAAAGCTTAGTTAATCAAACCTATAAAGATATTGAGATATTAATTATTGATGACAACTCAACAGATAAAACTTTTGAATTATGTAAAGAGTATGAAAAAAAACATAATAACATTTCACTTTTTAAAAATAATAAAAATATTGGATTAACAAAAAATTTAAATTATCTAATAGGTAAATCTACGGGTTCGTACATTGCACGTCAAGATGCGGATGATATAAGTGAACTAGATAGAATTGAAAAGCAAATTAAATTTATTGATACAACTAGTGTTGACGGATGTACAACTAGAGCTTTTATTATGAAAGAAAACAAAATAACGCCAAACAAATCTATTTACTTTCCAAAAAAAATTGTTATGCGTTTCAAAAATCCATTCATTCATGGTTCTTTGACAATAAAGAGATCGACAATTGAAAAGATTGGTAATTATAATGAAAACTTTTATTATTCTCAGGACTACAAACTTATGCATGATTTAATACACAATGGATACAAAATTAAGATACTAAAGGAACCTCTTTATCATTTAAATATGGAAGGTAATATTTCTGTAGAAAAAAAAGATCAACAAAAATACTATGCTGATTGTGTACGTAAAAATTTAGCTCCAGATTATATAAAATAAAATTTATGAAAATTTATTTAAATCCACCAAAAGAAAACTGGATTGTTGATCGTTTTGTCGATGAGTGGAAAAAAAACAATAAACATATATCAACAGGTTATATTAGATTAGCTGATATTATTTGGGTAATATCTCCTTGGACTTGGGAAAAGTTACCAGAAAAAGTATTAAAAAATAGAAAAGTTTTAGTAACTATTCACCATATAGATGAGAAAAAGTTTAATCCAAAAGAATTTGAGAAGCTTGATTATTATACAGATTATTATCATGTAATTTCTACAAAAACTGAAAAACAACTCCAGAATTTAACTGATAAAAAAATATTCTATTCTCCTTTCTGGGTAGATTCAAAAAAATGGTACGAAATAACAAATAAGTCAAGCCTTAGGAGGAGATATAAATTAAGTGATGATTCATTTTTAGTAGGATCATTTCAGAGGGATACGGAAAGAGACAGAGAAACTCCAAAACTGGAAAAAGGACCTGACAATCTTTTGGAAATACTTTTAGATTATAAAGAAAAATACAAAAATTTGAGAGTAGTTCTTTCTGGCAAGAGGAGAGACTATCTAATTAAAGAATTAGATAAAAATAACATTGATTATTCATATTTTAAAATGGTCAGTGTAAAAAATTTAAATGAATTATATAATCTTTTAGACCTTTATATAGTTTCTTCGAGGGTAGAGGGAGGGCCTCAAGCAATTTTAGAATGTGCTTTGACTAAAACGCCATTAATTTCTACCGATGTTGGTATAGCAAATAAAATTCTTCATGACGAGTCTTTATATAACATGGATAACTTTTCATTGGCTAAACCAAATGTGGAGTATTCATTTAATAAGGCGCAGGATTATGTGATTCCAAAAGGCTTCACTTATTTTCATAAAATATTTAAGGAAATTAATGAAAGTTAGTATTGGATCTAAAATATTTGAAGGCCCTTGGGGCGGCGGCAATCTCTTTGTAAAAAATTTAAAAAATTATTTAGAGTCAAAGGGAGTAAAAGTAATTTTTGACCTATATGATGCAGATATTGATCTAATAGTTTTGACTGATCCACGAAAATCTTCATACTCGTCAACTTACACTCATAAAGACATAATGAACTACTTAAAATATATTAATGAAAAAGCAGTTGTTGTTCAAAGGTTTAATGAATGTGATGAACGTAAAAATACAAAAGATGTAAACAATTTCATGATTCAAGCAAATGTATGCTCCGATAAAAATATTTTTGTAAGTAATTGGTTAGAAGAAATTTATAAAAGATCTGGATTAACTGATAAAGAAAACCAAATTATTATGACAGGAGCTGATAAAGAAATTTTTAACAATAAAGATTTTCATAAATGGGATGAAAAATCAAAATTTAGAATTGTAACCCATCATTGGGGAACAAATATTAATAAAGGTTTTAATGAGTATAAAAAGTTAGACAGTTTCATTGGAGAGGGAGACAATAGTAAAACTTTTGAGTTTACTTTTATTGGAAACCTTCCAGAAGACTTTGAATTTATTCATTCAAATCATATAGAACCATTGCACGGTAAAAATCTTTCAAATGAATTAAAAAGGCATCATCTATATTTAACTGCATCAAAAAATGAGCCCTCTGGTAACCACCATATTGAAGCTGCTCAATGTGGTTTGCCAATTTTATATTTAAATAGCGGTGGTATCCCTGAATTCTGTAAAGGATTTGGTTTGCCATTCGATGAAAAAAATTTTTTTGAAAGCTTATATGAAATTAAAGAAAATTACTTTGACTACAGAGAAAAAGTTAAGTCATATCCATATGATGCAAATAAAATGTGCAAAGAATACTATGATTTAATTTTAGATTTAATAGAAAAGAGAGACTTATATGTTGAAAAAAGAATTTTATCGAATCCACAACTTATAGAAAACTACAGTTATTTTTTATTTAAGCAAACTTTTGGAAGATTAATACACAGAAATAAATTATTACATAATTTTTATAATTATTTAATTCGTGGATATTTAAAATTTAAATCTATCATTATAAAATAATGCAAAATAACTTTTTAATAAATAAAGGTTCATCAATAATACAAAATATCTATTTGTTGACTTTTACATTAATGGTCCTTTTTGGTAGATCATTCACCGGTGTTTATATATTAAATTTTAGAATTGGTGAATTAATGATAGGTTTTGCAGTTCTTATTTCAATTATTTTTTTATTTACAAAAAAAGAAGAATCCTACTTTGGCGTTTCAAACTTTTATGTTCAAAAACTAATTATTGCTAATTTTTTTATAGTAGTGCTTTTAACCAATGGTTCTTTTACAAATACTTATACATTTAGAAGTAGTTCGTACGTTTGGACCTTTGCTTTTTTAATAATAGGAACATTTATATTAAGAGATTTTAATTTAGATAAAAAAAATGTATACGTATTTGCGTTATTCCTTCCTGCTCTTTATGTATTAAGCACTATAAAATTTCCAGAAATTTTAATGAATTTTTTTATTAATTTTTCAGATAAATTTGATTTCGTAAAGGCCTCAGATTTATTAGTTGCCTATGTTGGTACTAATTTTTTAATGAGTATAGTTTTTAAAAACAAGAAACAAGACTTTATATATTTTATTCTTTCAAGTGCCGTTTATTTACCTTACTTACTTTTTAAAAGCAAAGGTGCTTTTTTCCCAGCCGTAATTTTTGTCTTCTTTAATCTATATTATTATTTTAAATTTATAAATAAAAATAGAATATTTTCATTAGGCATACTTGTGTTATCAGTTTTTATATTTCTAGCGTCAACCTTTCATATTTATGGAAACTTTAACTTTACTAAAGAGGGACAAGACAACTTTGAAGATATTTCACTTTCAGATAGAGACTCTGTTGTTGATAACTTGTCAATGCTTCTAAATGAAAAGAACACCACTAAAATATTTGCTTCTTTTTATATACTTGATGGCCGTTTATATTCTCAGGAGATGATGGCTGATTGGAGATTGCAGATTTGGCAAGATATATCTCGAGATATATTTTGGCATGCTTCTTATTCAACAAACTCAAAAGGGACCGTTATAAGAGAACAAGGTGATGTCCGATACGATATGTTCTACAAGGGCTTCGGGTACAATGAAATTTTACCCGCAATGAATTTTGCTGAAAGGCAAGGTTCGGATGGTACAAATGAAAATCCACACAACTTTCTGATTTATGCATTTGGTAGAGGGGGTATATTTAACTTACTTTTAGTTTCACTGTTTCATTTAACTTTATTTATTTATTTTTACAAGAGGGAAAAAAACTACAAAATTTTATTATTTATTCTACCAGTGCTTATGACATCATTTTTCGATGCTTCTATGGAGAGTGTTAGATTTCCGTTTGTCTACTATACTTATATTGGAATCATTTATAATTTTAAAAGAAATAGGTCAAAAAATTAAAATGTTTATTTTCTATAAATTATTAACTAAATTTAAATTATGAAAAAAGCATTTATAACTGGTATCACAGGACAAGACGGATATTACTTATCTAAATTATTGCTAGAAAAAGATTATGAAGTTCATGGAACTGTACGAAGGTCTTCATCAATAAACACATCAAGAATAGACCCCCTTATTTCGGAACATTCAGATACAAAAAAGTTTAATTTACACTACTCAGACTTGTTAGACTCAGCATCTTTAAGTTCATTGTTGAATAAAATACAACCTGATGAAATATATAATTTAGCTGCTCAGTCACATGTAGCTGTATCATTCAAAACACCAGTGTCTTCAACTCAAACAGGAACGCTTGGGCCTTTGTCAATCCTTGAGCCATTGAGAAATTTTGACAAAGAGGTAAAGTTTTATCAGGCCTCATCATCTGAAATGTATGGTGGAAGTTCAAAAGAGAAACTTAATGAGACTAGTTTGTTTGATCCCAAAAGCCCTTATGCTGCATCAAAAGCCTTCGCTCATAACATTACAAAGATATATAGAGACTCCTATGATCTTTTTTGTGTAAATGGAATTTTATTTAATCATGAATCCCCTTACAGAGGTGAAACATTTGTAACTAGAAAGATTACTAAAGCTGTTGGAAGGATACATATGGGGATACAGAGTAAGCTTACACTAGGAAATTTAGATGCCTCTAGAGACTGGGGATTTGCAGGGGATTATGTAGAAGGAATGTGGCTGATGATGCAACATAAAAAACCAGATGACTGGGTTTTAGCAACAGGAGAGTCCCATAAAGTATCAGAATTTGCTAAATTAGCTTTTAATGCAGTTGGTCTTGACTGGTCGGAATATGTTGAAACATCTGAAAAATATTTACGACCGAATGAAGTGGATTTTTTACTAGGAGATTCTTCTAAAGCAAAGAAAGAACTTGGCTGGGAGTCAAAAACTTCATTTAATGAGCTTGTTGAAATGATGGTTAATCATGATATAGAAATGGCAAAACAAGAAGATGTCTTACTAAAAAATAATTTGATTAAAGCAACCTGGGAAAATCCAGTTAATAAATATTAATATTTTAATTATTTTCTTTGTACCAATCGTATGTTAGTTTAAGCCCTTCGTCGAGGCTTATTTTTGATTTCCAACCTAAATCGTTAATTAATTTTGAATCAAGAAATTTTCTTGGATTTCCGTCGGGTTTTGAATTATCAAATGAAAGATCCCCCTTAAAACCAACAATGTTCTTTATTTTTTCTGCCAACTCAATAATTGATACTTCTTCTCCGCTTCCAACGTTTATTAAATCAATTTTGATATCATTTTTTATAATAAATTCTATACAATTAGACAAATCGTCAACATATAAAAATTCTCTCAAAGGCTCTCCGGAGCCCCAGATTTTAAATATTTTATCATTATTATTTTTCGCATCGCTCATTCTTGAAATTAACCCAGGAATTACATGACTTGATTCATGGTCAAAATTATCATTAGGTCCATATAAATTTGTTGGCATCAAATTAATTACTCTATGTCCATATTGTAGATTTAAAGATTTTCCAAGTTCAATAGCTGTCAATTTAGCCATAGCATAAGGTGAGTTTGTAGGTTCTAATTTTCCTTCCATAAAAGAAGATTCCGTTATTGGATCTTTTGCATTTAAAGGATATATACAGCTACTACCTAAATTTATAATTTTAATATCAGGATATGGGATACAGGCTTCAAGTAGATTGAGGTTGATTTTTAAATTTTCAATAAGGAACTCTGACCGTTTAGTATTGTTTGCATATATACCACCAACTTTCGCAGCTGCATTAATAACCAAATTTGGCTTTTGCTCTTTAATTAAGTTTTTTACATCATTAAAAATGAATAAATTTGTGTCATCCCTGCTTGAAGGGAATATATTATATTCTGAATCTGAAAGGCTTCTAATTACAGAACTTCCAACTAAACCCTTACTTCCTAAAACAACTACTTTTATAGACATTAACTAAATACTAATAAGCTTGAACATATTATTAATTGAAATTATTGATAAATAATTTTTTCTAAATTTGAACTGAATGAAGATAAGTTAAATTCATCATTAATAGTAGAAATACCAGTAATTGATATTTTTTTTAAATAATCTTCATTGAAATAATATTTTTTTATTTCATTAACCCAGATACCTAAATCGTTATTTTTTATAAAAACTATATTTTCATCATGAATAAATTTTTCTTTATCCCAAAAACCTTTTGTTTCAGAAATCATTACTGGTGTGCCACAAGACATAGATTGTAAAGCTACACTTTGGCCAGATGGTTGATAAGTTTCTATTAGGGGGATTATTGTTAATTTAGAATTTTGATAATATTTTCTAATTTCTTCATCAGATAATAAATTTTCTCCCCAACTTCCTTTAATTAAATTAACATTCTTTAATTCGACTTCTTTAATTTGACTAGTAATAAATGTAAAATTAATTTCCGGTAAAGATTTTGCAATCTTTTCTACTAATTTATAATCTCTTTTACCATCATTCCCAATAAATAAAATCCCATCTTTATTATTTATTAAGTCACTATTATTTGCTTTCCAAAATTTTGTATCTATACAAAATGGTAAAAATCTGAATTTATTTGAATTCTTTGGTTTCATAGAAACTGCATTGCTATATTCACCTCTTCCTAGAAAGACATAACATTTAGTAACTTTATTTAAAATCCCTATAAAAATATTTTGAAAAATTTTAACCGCTCTATTTTTTGGTTGTCTTCCGAACAGACCCATTACTATTACAAAAATATCTATTTTGTGAAAAATTTTTACAACTACAAGGAAGGGCAACATTGAAAGAGCAAGCAAATCTGTAGTCAGGATTAATTTTTGTGTATTTTTTAGAATATTATAATTTTTGATAAAAAGTATGTCTTTTGTATATATTGGAAGCTGTGTAATTTTTCTTAGCACTTTATCAACAAATTCTAAGATTTTATTATTTGAATTTATTGGAAACTCCATTTCAATAATTTTTAAATCTTTTATTTTCTTTGCAAAGTATTGGTAACCGTAAAAAAATTCTTCTGCTTTTAATGAGTCTGAATTTAATTTATTTAATCTACCAGCCCCAAAAACGTAGGTTATTCCTTTTTTTGAGTTATACATAAGTGAATAATATTATAACTTTTTCAAAAACATAGAAACATAAAAATTAATTCCTGACCTATATATACATTTAAATAATAGAATTTAATTAAATGACAATTGATAAAAGTCCTAGTAATAAAACTAAACTTCCAATAGATATAGTTTCCATAAACTGCCTTACTCCGGAAGAATCAATAAAAGCTTTAGATTATTCATGCAACTTTTTTTCATTTAAAAATAGCTTTTTATTTACTGATAAAAAAATTCAATCTCTAGATCACAAGATAATTGAGATTGAGAAGTTTCAAGATTTGGACGACTATAGTAATTTTATTTTAACGTTAGATGATTATATATCTTCTAATCATGTATTAATAATACAAGATGACGGCTACATAATAAATCCAGATTTATGGTCAGAAGAATTTTTAAATTATGATTATATAGGTGCTCCTTGGCCGAAAACCTATACTTGGAGAAAGAGATGGTCAGAACAAAGATATCAAAAGGCTTCAAAGAATGCAAAAAAAAATAGAGTAGGAAATGGAGGCTTTAGTTTGAGAAGTAAAAAATTTTTGAAGTATGCATCCACTTTTAATTCGTGTAATGGCATTGCAGAGGATGTCTTTTTATGTCTTGTTAATTATGAAAAAGCATTAGATTATGATATTAAATTTGCACCATTTGAAACTGCATTAAGGTTTTCATATGAAGTTCCATTAAAGGGAAAAAAAATGCAAAAAGAGGATAATAACCAAGTTCTTAATGAACAAAATCATTTTGGATGGCACGGAAAAAGATTTATCAATTCAGATAACTTAATTAATTTAAAAAACAATGTTTAGGACAAAATAATGTGTGGTTTTTTAGGAAAAATTTCGAAAGAAGAATTTTCAACCACTAGATTTGAATCAGCAAACGAACACAACATATGTAGAGGTCCAGACTCAATAAAAAAAAGTCAAGGGCGTTTTTCAGATATAGAAAAATTTGATAGTAGAAGTTTCTACTGTTTTTTATTTAAC
>MDSW01021071.1_pt1 | contig 10399 bp, 18 predicted proteins | sample 811171 | NCBI WGS metagenome assembly MDSW01 (sample SAMN05326641, study PRJNA326480) | marine metagenome | isolation source: seawater | place: Atlantic Ocean: North West | collected 2012 | reverse complement strand
TTGGGGATGACATCGGAGGGGGAGTTGGGGTTGTGGCGGTCTCCCGGGCTTTTGTCCCTCCGTGCAGCCGGCTGTGCCGACCGAAACCTCTCGGACCAGACATCCCGAATGGGATCGGAACCCTAGATTTCTCCGCTTTTCCACTTTCTGCGGCGCTGGCGGCACGCGTGGTGTGATCAGCTACGGAACTGATGCTTCAAACCGATACAGCTCTTGTGTTGTGACCCTGATCTCCTCGATTGTTGGATCCTTAGGTCGAACCAGGCTTGATCCGTTTGTCGGTTTCTTCATCTGGTGATGAGAACGCGAAGCTTCCCGGGCAACGCGCTTGATTGGTTGAAGAGTCGAACCGGTCAGAGGATCACGATCTCAACAAGGGTGATCCCGAACAGGGTCTGTTGTTTTCTGTGGGATCTACTGGCTATGGCTTTGATGTGACCATCCAAGTTGAGTGAGATGTACTGCATCGAGCGTCTTGAGTCTGGTGGTGAGTGGGTTCGGGAGCTCTGCTTCAAGACCGAGTTCAAGGCTTTTGTGCATGCGCGCACGAAGTCGCGGATCATGCCCTGCACCTATCGGGTGATTCAGCCCACCTGGAATGACGTGCTGGTGGTTCTGGAGGGCAAGTCGGCCTCTCAGGATGCCTCCAACTGAGTGCTGAGCGGAATCTGAGCGCCATGATTCATACGCGCTACCTCAGCAGTGAAGGCTGGGTGGAGGAGTGTTCGCATCGCTCCGTTTTTGATGCCTACATGGATGCGCGCCGCCGCTGCGTGCTGAGGGGCAGTCCCTATGTCCTCTTCGATGGGGAGAGTGGGGCAACCCTCTCCGTGCTCACGGTGAAGCAGTGTCTGAGGCAGTACGGAATCGATGGGGAATTCTCATGGGCCGGATGAGCAACGGCGGTTGTTTGCGTGTCCGCTGATGCTTACTGAATGTGACGCTGCTTGCGCATCACTGAGCCCTCCTTACGTTGAAGACGATTGGTTGCATGGTGAAATGAATTCCGCTCAGAACAAAGACGACCTGGTCCGCTCGCTTGAGCGCAGGGCCTACAAGCCGATCGCGGTCGACAGCCTGATCTGGCTGAGAAAGCGACTGCTTCAGCTGGAAACAGAGATGCGCTGGGAGGATCGTCTCAGCCTGTTCGAAGAGTTCTTTCCGAACAACGCCATGGTGGGCAGGACATGACGCCATCGCTCGCGTTCATGCTGGGCGAGCTGGAGATCGGAAACCTCACGGCGGGCTTCCTGGTTGTGGTGGCCTTGGTCTTCGTCGGCAGCTTCGCGGTGGTGTCGTTGCAGACCGGTGAGCTGATCAAACCGGAGAAAAAGGACTGACGGCGACCTGCTGCATCAGGGTCCGGTCAGAAGGCGGCGAGCAGCTGGGTCATGGCGGCGGCTGAACCGATGCCACCGAAGAACAGAACGAGGGGCAGCAGCACGGGCCAGCTGGATGTGGAATCGGAGTTCATCAGGCGTCTGTGCTGGTGGTCTGCTGCTGACTGCGCGGACAGGTGGTGGTTTCCGCTGCGGCCATGTTGGCGAAGGCGGCGAGCACCATCACGGCGATGACAACGGTGCCGCCCGCAAAGGCGATGAGTGGACTTCGGTTCACTGGCCTGAGGTCATGGGTTGGCGAAACTAACCAGCTGAATCGATGTGTGGCCGTTGCCACCAAGGGCTCATGACGAACAGCTGTAGTGGGAAATCCCTCCGGCGCTGAAGAACTGACGTGGTCTGAGCTGGTCGTATCCGGCGGCCAGATCGGCGGTTGGGGTGTCGTACGGGGTTCTGAACAGGGTCTGCAGTTCCTGGATCAGGCCGTTGTCACCCAGTTCTGCCTGTTGATAGGCGGGGGCGATCAGCCATTCCCGCCAGGTGATGGCGGGGTTGACCCGTTGCATGGCTGCCGATGTCGCCTCGAACGAGCCGTTGGTTGTGATCAGGGCACGCCAGCGTTGCAGCCAGAGCAACCACTGGGCGTCCAGCTCCTCGGAACAGGGCAGATAGAAGCCTGCGTGAAGCTCCGCCGGATGCTCGGGGATGGCGCAGAGCAGGCGGAAGACCCGGGTGTAATCAGCTCTGGAGGCCACCAGCAGCTGCAGCAGTTCGCTGATCAGGGCTTCGTCGTAGGCGGCCAGCCCGAGCTTGCGGGCCCACATGTCCTCGAGCTGCTGCTGCATTGCCGCGGCGAAGCCTCCCTGCAGTTGATCCAACTGTTCCTGGGCTTCGCTGTCGTCCTCCATCAGGGTGCGCAGGGATTTCCAGAACATGCGGTAGTTGGCTTCCGCCGCCATCGGCTGGTTGAAGAAGGAGAAGTGGGCTCCTCCGCCTGTCCATGGCTGGAAGCGGGGATCGAACAGTTCGCAGAAGCCGAAGGGGCCGTAGTCGAGGGTGTAGCCGCCGGCGGCACAGTTATCGCTGTTGAAATTTCCCTGGCAGTAACCGACACGCATCCAGTCGGCGACGAGTGCCGTCAGCCGGCCGCGGAACAGGCGGGCCAGCTCCAGCACCTGCTCACGGAAGGACAGGTCGGGATCGATCTCCGGACGGTAGTTGCGGTCGATCAGGTGCTGCACGATCAGCTGCAGCTCATGGCGCGCTTCAGGGTGGGCGTTCTCGCGGGCGCGGCGGGCGAACAGTTCGATCTGCCCGACGCGCAGGAAGGAGGGGGCGACGCGGGTGCTGATCGCCGCCGGGTTGTCCACCATCACGTCCGGATCAAGGGAGCGTGAGTGCTCTGAATACCAGGGCCGCCGCACGGTCTCATCGCGCGACACGTACAGCGTGAGCGAGCGGGAGGTGGGAATGCCGAGGGCATGCATGAACTCCTGGGCGAGGAATTCGCGCACGCTGGAACGCAGCACGGCGCGGCCATCAGCCCCGCGGCAGTAGGGGGTCGGACCGCCGCCCTTGAGCTGCATCTCCCAGCGTCTGCCTTCAAAGACGCCTTCGACGATCGACATCGCCCGTCCATCGCCGTAGCCGTTGCCGGTGCCGAAAGGGCACTGCTGGATGTATTCGGTGCCGTAGATCGACAGGGCATAGCCGGTGGCCCAGCCCCAGGGATGCATCGGGGGGGTGGCCACCGATGCATCACCGGAGAAGAGGCGGGTGAAATCGGGGTCGTGGGCGAGCGCATCGTCCAGGCCCAGCTCAGCGAACAGGGTGCTGCTGTGGGCGACGTAGTCCGGATTGGGAATCGGTGTGGGTGTCACCGGCACGTAATGGCCGGACATCACCGGCCGTGGCCGGTGATCGTTGCCATCAACCGTGGCGTCCGGATCCGGTCGGAGAGCCTCCAGCAGCGAATAGTCGACCCGCGCGGCGAACTCCTGGAAGCTGTTCGCTGTGGTGGGCATGGGGTCGGATCAGATCTCTGCCGATGCTATGGAGCCGCTCCTGCGCGGATCAGAGATCCGGCACCGAGGTTTCCGCCCGCAACGTGCACCAGGGTTCCAGATCCGTCGCCTTCCCGCAGCGGGGGCAGCTCCGTCCCCTGGCCTGCACCTTGGCGAAGGGGATCCAACGGGAGTTGTCGCGGCCCTCGTAACCGCAGTGCCTGCAGTGGATTCGATATTCAGCCATCGTTCAGTCCGATGAGCCTTCCAGGCGCTTCACGGCCTCATGGGCCCGTCGCCATCCCTTCACCTTGAAACAGCTGGAGTGATGGCAGACCAGGTACTGACCGTTGCCGACGGCATCGATGGTGGAACCGCGCGAGTTGGCAAAGATGCGGCTTCTGAAGTCCATGGCGTCTCCCCTGCCCTGGATTCACTGTTGTGGGGCGGCTTCCCATCGGCAACCCGTGTAAAGGCGCATTGCCCAGAAGACTACAGACAACGAAGCTGGAAACGGCGTGCTCAGTTCGATCTCAGCTCTCGCTGCACATGTGGTGCTAACTGAGTATTTAAGCCTGAGAATTTCCTCCTAAGTAATTTACTCTGCGCAATAGTTTTCTTGACCTGAACTGAATGCTGCTTGTAAGTGTGTTGAACTTGCGAGGGTCAGGGTCACATGTATTCGCTCAGACGAGAACACAACCATGAATCCATCACTGAACGATGGCAAGCCCTGGATGAGTACTTCGTTTGCATCACTGAATGCGACATTAATGATCAGGTCTGTGTCACCACCTGCCTGACAAAGCATCTCAAGATCGACGACGGGTCCGATCTCTCGATGGCCACCTGAGCCGATTCACTCCGATGCACCGGCGATGCAGGCGATCTTCAACGGCACAGTGATGGTTGATGGCAATCTCTGCTTCCCGCGTGCCTCGATGCGGAACGAGTTCTACCGGGCATCGGCTCACACCAGCGTCTGCGGCTGGACGGGCACGGGCCGTTACTGGGGTGTGGTGGTGAGCTGAGCGGTCGATCCAGCCCCTAGAGCTGGTCTCCGTTGTTGCGCAGAGCGCACTGCGGCTGCTTGCTGCCGTACTGCCATGGTCGGCGCATGGCCCAGTACTCATCCACCAGGCCGAGCAGGTAGGTGCCGATGCGCTGGAGCCAGGAGTGTTGCTTCATCCCTTCAACATGCCAAGGGATCGTCTCAACGGCCATGGTTCGCCAGCGGCCTGACCTTGTTCAGGATCCCAGCAGAGCGGTGCATTCCAGCCGTTCCTGGCTGGCGTCCCGCCGTTTCAGCCTCAGGCTGATCAGCCGCGCGAGATACAGAGCATCGTCTTTCACACCGCAGAACCGTCCGGACCCCCAGGTGTGCAGCCAAGGCAGGCCGAGGAAATACAGGCCGTTGCTCTGGGTGACGCCACGATCGTGGGCGGGTTGTCCGGAACCATCGAACACCGGTACATCGATCCAGCTGAAATCACTGCGGTAGCCCGTGCACCAGATCACTGCCGCCAGCGGTTCACCGGTGAGATCAAGACCCGGATCCTGCCCATCCGGTGGCTGCCAGCAGGGGGAGTAAGGAGCCTCAGAGGGGGCCTCGATGCCCTGCTTCTCGATCCAGCTGTCGATGCTGCTGCGGATCCGGCAGTACACCGCATCGGCCTGATCAAGATTGCGGCTGAGGTCGTCGGCGAACCGGATCCGGTCGCTGCTGATCATCGCGAGGCGACCGTGCAGATGCAGTCCTTCGATCGCACGCCTCCGCAGATCGATTTCCCTGCCGCCATCCCGGCCCGTGAGGTAGTGGTTGGTTTTGGCACGCACGCTGCGTGGATCGTCGTGCTCGCTGATCGGCATGGCGTAGTAACCCATGCGATCCAGCCAGTCCACCACGTCCCGTCCCCGGTACATCCGTGGCGAGCGGGGGGCGCTGCCCACGCTCAGGTGCACCGTCCGACCGGACAGAAACAGGTCTTCAGCAATCTGACTGCCGGACTGGCCGCTGCCGACCACCAGCACAGGGCCTTCCGGCAGGGATCCGGCATTGCGGTAATCGCGGGCATCGAGCTGCAGCACGGAGGTCGGTAGCCGTTCCGCCAGTGGATGCCTGCGTGGTGTGTGGTAGCCACCGGTGGCCACCACCACCTGCTGCGCTCTCACCTCGCCTTCGCTGGTGAGCAGGCGGTAGCCGCTGCCGGTCTGCGAAAGCCGCTGCACGGCCACACCCTCGTGCACATCAGCCCCGACGTGCTGGGCGAAACGGCGCAGGAAGGCCACGATCTCCGCCTTGGCCATGAATCCCTGAGGCTGGTCGCCGTCGTAGGGGAAATCAGGCAGCTGGCACTGCCAGTTGGGAGTCACCAGGCAGAAGGAATCCCAGCGTTGTTGATCCCAGGCGTGTCCGATCCGGTTCTTCTCAAGCACCAGAGGACGGATTCCGTGCTGCTGAAGTGCCTGGCTCACGGAAAGACCGGCCTGTCCGGCCCCGATCACCACAACCTGATGGAGATCGGAGTGATGCGCGCTGTTGAGCATGCTTCAGCACACAACTTGGCATTGCAATGATTCAGGAAAATCATTTTCATTTGTGTATTGAAAGGCACAATTAGTTGAAGCGATTTCTCGCGCATTGCTGCTGTATTTGGTCGCAAATGGAACACTTTTCGTTGATGCCAGGGTGCACGCTTCTGTTCATCAACGTTTCTTCACATGCCTGCAGTCGACCGCCCCGCCAATCAGCCGGGGGATTTTCTCGTTGACTACGAGGAAAAAGTTTTTCCTGACGTCAAGGCTGAGCCGGGTGAAAAGGCTCTGGTCACATTCCATACCGTTGCCTTTGAAGGATCCATCGGTCTGGTGAACCTTCTGCAGGCCAGTCGTCTGATCAACAAAGGCTTCGAAACCTCAGTGCTGCTCTACGGTCCTGGTGTCACTCTCGGGGTGATGCGGGGTTTTCCGAAGCTTGGTGATGCCGCCTTTGACGGCCATCTCAACTTCAATGCACGCCTTCAGAAATTCATGGATCAGGGCGGAAAGGTCTACGCCTGCCGCTTCGCACTTCAGGCGCTTTACGGCCATGGTGAGAAGGCCCTGATGCCAGGGATCACGCCGGTCAATCCTCTCGATGTGCTCGACATCGTACTGATGCACCGCAAGGAAGGCGCCTTCATCCTCGACACCTGGACGCTCTGAGCCGGAGCTGATCCCTGTCATGGTGACCACTGTCAAAGTTGCCGCCGCTCAGATCCGTCCTGTGCTGTTCAGCCTCGACGGATCCCTGCAGAACGTGCTCAAAGCGATGGCCGATGCGGCGGCCGAGGGTGTGGAGCTGATTGTCTTTCCGGAGACTTTTCTGCCCTATTACCCCTACTTCTCCTTCGTTGAACCACCGGTCCGCATGGGCCGTCCCCACCTGGCTCTGTACGACCAGGCGGTTGTCGTGCCGGGGCCTGTCACCGACGCGGTCGCTGCTGCTGCGCGTCAGCACGGCATGCAGGTGCTGCTGGGTGTGAACGAACGCGATGGAGGAACCCTCTACAACACCCAGTTGTTGTTCAACAGCTGCGGCGAGATCGTCCTCAAGCGGCGCAAGATCACACCGACCTATCACGAGCGGATGGTGTGGGGGCAGGGCGATGGCGCCGGACTGACCGTGGTTCCCACACCCCTCGGTCGCATCGGAGCACTGGCCTGCTGGGAGCACTACAACCCCTTGGCCCGTTATGCCCTGATGGCTCAGGGGGAGCAGATCCATTGCGCCCAGTTCCCCGGTTCGCTCGTCGGTCCGATCTTCACGGAACAGACCGCGGTGACCATGCGGCACCACGCCCTTGAGGCCGGTTGCTTCGTGATCTGCTCCACCGGATGGCTGGATCCCGATGATTACGCGTCGATCACGCCGGATACGTCGCTCCACAAGGCCTTTCAGGGGGGGTGCCACACCGCTGTGATCAGTCCGGAAGGCCGTTATCTGGCTGGACCCCTCCCCGATGGCGAGGGTCTGGCCATCGCTGAACTCGATCTGGCTCTGATCACCAAGCGCAAGCGAATGATGGACAGCGTTGGCCACTACAGCCGGCCGGAACTGCTCTCGCTGAACATCAACCGTTCACCGGCGCTGACCATGCAGGACATGCCGGTCGAGCCAGCCTCATTCAGTGAGGGCACGCACCATGTCTGATCTCGGTCGTCTTGTCACCGAACTGCAGGTGAAGGGTCTGCGGGCCGAGCCGCTGAACGGCAACCAGGGGCGCCGGGGTGGAGCCGGCCCATCGGATCACCGCGCCCTCGAGATCGGCGGCCGGACCGTGATGGTTCCCGTCTACAACAACGCCTCCGGTACATCGCCATATCATCTCGATGCCTCTCCGGAGGGCGTTTCCCTCAGCGGTCCAGGGGATGCCTCCCTGGCGCAGGTCGCCGCCACCGATGAACCGGCGTTCTACGGCCTCAGCACAGCGGATGGCATCCCCTACCGCTCAATCGCCCTCCTGCACAGCCGGGATGTGCTCGCCACAACGCTGCTGCAGACCTGCATCCGCTTCCGGGATCGCTCGGAGTCCTGTCAGTTCTGTGCCATCGAACAGTCCTTGGAGGACGGCGCCACCCTGGTCCGCAAGACCCCCGAGCAGGTGGCCGAAGTGGCGGAGGCGGCGGTGCGCCTTGATGGCGTCAGCCAGTTGGTGATGACCACCGGCACGCCCAACGCCGATGACCGTGGTGCCCGGCTGATGGCGGAGACGGCGGCCGCGGTGAAACGCCGGGTGGATCTGCCCATCCAGGGGCAATGCGAACCCCCCGATGATCCGATCTGGTATTTGCGGATGAAACAGGCCGGCATCGACAGCCTTGGCATGCATCTCGAGGTCGTCGAGCCGGAGGTGCGGCGCCGCATCCTTCCCGGCAAGTCCGAGATCAGCCTGGAGCGTTACTACGAGGCGTTCGCCGATGCCGTCGCTGTTTTCGGTCGCGGTCAGGTGTCCACCTATCTGCTGGCGGGTCTCGGTGACAGCAGGGATGCCTTGATCGACTGCAGCCGCCGCTTGATCGAACTGGGCGTCTACCCCTTTGTTGTCCCCTTCGTCCCCATCTCCGGAACGCCCCTGGAGCATCATCCCGCTCCGAGCACCACCTTCATGGTGGATGTCTACAGCGCCGTTGCCGACCTGCTGCGGGAGGGTGATCTGCGCTCGGAGCAGATGGCTGCTGGTTGTGCCAAGTGTGGAGCCTGCTCGGCGCTGTCGTTGTTCGAGCAGGTGGTCTGAGCATCGTGTTCTGTCTTGATCCCAGCAGTTCCGGCATCGGCCGCAGCCTGAGCTCAGCTCCGAGATCGTTCACGCCATCGGTGCGTTTCGGCATCGGCATCGATGCCGATGATTTCCAGTTGTCTCCCACGGCGTGTTCGGATCGGTTCTCCTTCCATCTGCTACGCGCTGATTCCAACCTGATCCGCGGCTACTGGCGCTTGCGGCGCAGCATTTTCTGTCGGGAGCAGAACGTGTTCGAGCGCTCCGACCGGGACGACCTTGATGCTGTGGCCTGGCCGATCGCCGCTCTTCAGCACGGCCCACCCTCCCATGGGTTGGAGGACGATGTTGATGTGGTGGGAGTGGTCCGGATCGTCGAGACCGAACCGCGCCTCTGGTACGGCGGCCGGCTCGGTGTGCACAGTGACTTCCGTCGTCACAATCAGATCGGCAAGGGTTTGATCTGGAAGGCGGTCACCACGGCCAACGGCTGGGGTTGTGATCGGTTTCTGGCCACCGTGCAACTGCAGAACGTGCGTTTCTTCCAACGCCTGCACTGGACGTCGATCGAGGAGATGGAGATCCGCGGCATCCGCCATCACCTGATGCAGGCGGATCTCAGCTACTACCTCCCAGCGAAGCAGCAGCGGCCATCCCTGCAGCTGGCCGCATGAGCCTCGCCCTGCTGGTGGATCACCTGCGCCGCCAGAGCGGACTGCTGGCCAAGCGGGACATCCGCCCGGCGGCTTCGGTGTTCAACCATCTGCCGTTTCCCCAGCTCGGCAAGGCCGGCCGGCTCGGCGACGATGCGGCGCTGCTCCCGGCCCAGAACGGTCAGCTGTTGATGGCCTGTGAGGGCATGCATCCCGCTTTGGTGGCGGAGGATCCCTGGTTTGCCGGATGGAGCGGCGTCCTGGTCAATCTCAGTGACATCGCTGCGATGGGAGGGCGGCCGCTGGCTGTGGTGAACAGCGTCTGGACCCAGGGGCTTGATCGTCTGCAACCTCTGCTGGATGGGATGCACTTCGCCTGTGATCGCTTTGCGGTGCCGATGGTCGGTGGCCATTCCAATCAGCAGAGTCCTTACGAGGCGCTCTCCGTTGCGGTGCTCGGTGTGGCAGAGGGGCCTGTGCTGTCGGCCCGGATGGCGTCACCGGGGGATGACCTGTGGCTGCTGGTGAATCGCAGTGGTTCCTTCTACCGGCACTACCCCTTCTGGGACGCCGCCACAGAGGCGTCCCCTGGCTTGCTTCGCTCTCACCTCAGCCTGCTTCCGGCCCTTGCCGCCGATGGCATCGTTCACGCCGCCAAGGACATCAGCATGGGTGGGCTCTGCGGCACGGCGGTGATGTTCGCGGAATCCTGCGGTCATCCCATCAGCCTCGAGCTCGATGCGATCGAGCGTCCTGATCAGGTGGAGGAACAGGCCTGGCTCACCTGCTTTCCCAGCTTCGGTTACCTGCTGGCGGTGCGTCCGTCGATGACCGGCAGGCTGACCCGGATGCTGCAGGGGGATTCGAACCTGATCTGCTGCCGGATCGGGTCCTTCGGCAGCGGTCCCTGCCGGGTTGTGCTGCAGCGTTCCGGTGGCATGGAATCCCTGTGGGAAGGCAGCGAGGGTCTCACCGGGTTCGGCTGTGACTGATGAGACAGCACCAGCGGATTTGCGTGATGCAGGATCCACCAGGTCAGGTCTGAGGAATGCCAGAAGTCCGATTTGAGCTGCAATGGCCTGACGGTCAATCCAGCACGTTGTATTCACCCTCCACGGTGATTCTGGAGTATCTGAAAGCCGGCG
>MDSW01202343.1_pt1 | contig 10400 bp, 4 predicted proteins | sample 811171 | NCBI WGS metagenome assembly MDSW01 (sample SAMN05326641, study PRJNA326480) | marine metagenome | isolation source: seawater | place: Atlantic Ocean: North West | collected 2012 | reverse complement strand
GAGGGCCGCCGCGACGGTGGACGACTCCCCGAGACGCGCCGCGCGGAGGAGCTTGAAGGAGCCTCCCACGCCGAAGGCGGACGAGGAGGAGGAGGCGGCGACGGCGACGGAGGCGGCGGAGGAGGACGCGGCGGGGGCGCCGGAGCCCGAGCCCGAGCCCGAGCCCGAGCCCGCGTCGGAGCCCTTGGACGAGGGCGAGCTCGACCCGGACGCGCCGGTGGAGCCCGTGGAGGACTTCGACGACGACGATTCCCTCGGCGGGGCAGCGCCTTTAGAGCCGTAAAGAGCTGTAACGACAACGTAGACACGAGCAAACGCCTCTCGCTTCGCCTCTCGCCACTGCTGCTCGCACTCTGTGGCGCTCGTCTTCGTGCCGTCGTCCACAGCAACTCTGCCAACAGAAACCGAGAGTTTGACTTTTTAACAACTCCTGTCAGTAACCGTCGGCGCGGCCAGGGATGGCGGAGGTCGAGGAGGACGGCCCGGTCGAGGTGACGCTCGTCCTCCATGGCGGTCGCGTCGGCGAGGAGCTCGGGAACATGGCCCTCCTCGAGGTCGGCTCCGCGATCGCCGCGGTGACGTCGCCGCCTCGCGGGGAGGAAACGCGCGTCCGCGAGATCTACGCGCCCACCGGCGCGACCGACGGGCCGCGGTTCGACCCGATACCGCCGCACCCGCGCGCGCACGAGCCGGAGTGGATGCACGACGACGTCCCGCGCGCGTTCCCGGGGGCGTCGCACCCGACGACGGTGATACCAGGGGTGAAGTTCCCGTCCATGGCGGCGTGCAAGGCTGCGGTGCGACGATGCGCGCTGATCCGAATGGCGCTGCGACCGCGATGCGCGTCCGGCGCGCCCGCGGACGTCGCGTCCGCGTTCGGCGCGGAAGCGTCCGCGAGATGCGCGGCGCAGGTGCTCGCGCCAGGGCGGAAGCACATCTCTCGCGCGCAGCTCGAGCGCGTCGGCGCGGAGCTGTGGGACGCGGGGGTCGGGAGAGCGGTCGCGGTCGATCGCGCGTGGCTCGAGGCGCTCTCGGCGAGACGAGACGCGGACGCGCCGGCGAACGACGCGCCGCCGCCGCCGCGGACGATTCTCGCGCCACCGGCGGGGACCGCCGCGGGGGGTGGACCGGACGCCGCGGCGCGAGAGGAGGGAAACGAGGAGGACGAAAAGGCGAACGACGCGCCGCCGCCGCCGCCGCCGCGAAGTCCGCCGTCGCCGCCGGAGAAAACACCCGAGGACGACTTCGACGCGTCGGTGTTTCTCCACCCCGAAGGCTCGCTGTGCGCCATCGCGTGCTGGGGCGCGGACGCGCGCAACGCGCTGCGTCACGTCGAAGCTCCGAACGCGATGCCCCCCGAGCAAGCGTTTCTCGCCGTCAACGCCGCGAGGGTGAGACCCGGGGACGTCGTCTTGGACCCGTGCGTCGGCGGCGGCGCCGTGCTCCTCGCCGCGTTGAAGTTGGGCGCGAGGCGAGCCATCGGATGCGACGTGGACGCGTACGCGTTAGACGCGGCGACGCGCGCGCTGAGGGAGGTGGACGTGGACGTCGCGGGGAGGGCGACGTTGAGGCGCGCGTCGCTGCTGGACGCGTCGTGGCACGACGACGTCGTCCCGCGCGACGACGACGAGCCGGCGGCGGCGGAGACCGAAACCGCCGGCGACGACGAGAGCGGCGCCGCTCCGGCGACGGCGGCGGAGGGGAAGACGCCGTCCGCGAGCGCGAGAAAGACCAAGGCGGAGGAAAAGTACGACGCGCACCAGCGCTTCCTCGAGGAACATCGTGGGGACGTCGACGCGATCGTGACGGACTTGCCGTACGGCGTGCGGTCCGCCGCCGTCGGCGTCGGCGAGGGCGCGGAGCACTCCGCGACGCCGAAGGAGATGTTGATCGGTTTGCTGGTCTTGGCGAGGAAAACGCTGCGACCGGTTAGCGGCGTCGTCGCGGTGTGGCTGCAGCGGTGGGACGGCGACGGCGGCATGAGCGTCGAGGACGTCACCGCGTGCGTGGAAGAGCACGGGTTCGAAGTCTTCAGGGTCGCCGCGGAGGATCGGAAAAACGGCGTGTGCCGCGCGTTGTACGTCCTGAAGAGAAGAGAAGGGGAGGCGGGAAAAAAGGAAAAGGAAAACGAAGACGAAGACGCCGCGAGCGACGCCGAGAGCGACAGCGGCTCGGACGTCTCCGCGGACGCAGACCCGGAGACCGCGGATATTCTGAAACGCGTCGCCGTCATCGATGAGTGCGTCGACTTCAACGAGGCGCGCGAGGTTGAACTCCGCCGCGCGATCGTCTTACACGCGCGCTTGCGAAGGAACGAAAACTACCGCCGCGTCGCGGAGGACGGCGGCCTCGACCCGTGGCGCGCCGCCTGGGTCGGCGACATGGCCGACCTCGAGCGTCACGTCAAGCTCATCGGCGCGAGCGCGCTCGTGAACGTCAAGGAGCCGTGCGGCGCGAAGAACACGCCGCTGCTCGCGGCGGCGGGCAACGGTCGCACGACCGCGCTCGCGGCGATGCTCGATCTGAGCGCGCAGGGCGTCTCGGCGCGGCCGCAGCCGCCGACGAGGGCGGACGGGACGTCGCTGCCGGTGCACGGCGGCGCGATGGCCATCACGAAGATGACCCGCGGGGCGATCATCAAGTCCGCGGAGCACGGGCACCTCGACGCCGCGGTGTTGCTCATGCGTCGCGGCGCGAACCCCGCGGATCCGCGGGACGAGGGAGGGGCAGAGGTGGGCGGCGGCGGCGGCGGCGGCGGCGGCGGCGGCACGGCGTTGCACTCCGCCGCCGAGCGCGGGCACACCGCCGTCGTCGAGGCGCTGTGTTTCTGCGAGCGGTACTGGTCCCCCGGTCAGGGCCGCCCGCGGTGGTGGGGCGCGGGGTGGCTGCGCGAGGCCCTCGCCGCGAAAGACGCGGACGGGCGCACGCCGCTCGAGGCCGCGACGCGTTGGGGCCACGCGAACGTCGTCAGGACGCTGATCAAGGCGGACCCGGACGGCGTCTCCGCGGAGAAAGCCGCGGCGCTCCTAACACTCGCGACGCGATGGGGGCACGCGGAGACGTTCCACGCGATCATCGAGACCGCGGGGCACGGGCGCATCCCCGCGCTTCAGCCGGGCGTGGAGGAAGAGGCGAGGCGGTGGAGCCGCGCGAAGCTCGTGGACGTGATCGCGGACTGGCGTCGCAAGGTGTACCCGGAGTCCGTCCCGCCGCCGCCGCCGCCGGCGGTGGACGGCGCGCGCGTCGTGCACTGGGACCCCGCCACCGGCGCCGCGGTGCTCTACGTCCCGAGCTTTTGGGACCCAGACGCGGGGTACAAAGCCCTGCGCGAGGAAGTCGAGCGCGGGGGAGGGTACGTCTCGAGGGATGACCCGCTCGTGATGCCGGCGGATCGAAGAGGCGAGCGGAAGCCGGTGCCGCGCGACCAGGCGTATTACGGCGCGTGTTACCTCGGCGCCGCGGACGAAAACGAAAAGCGGCAACACGTGTCACGCGATGATTCGTCGTCGTCGTCCGCGAACGGCGACGCGATGCCGTCGCGCACGCTGTGGTGGTCGTCGTACCGGTACAACCCGGACCACACGCGGCAGCCGCCGCCGCGGCCGCCGCCCGCGATCATCCGCGGTGTCGCCGCGAAAGTGAAGGCGATCAGCGGGCAGACGTGCAACCACGCGGTCGTGAACCGGTACGTCGGCCCGTGGGACAGCATCGGCCCGCACAGCGACAAGGTTCTGGATCTAGATCCCGATTCTTACGTCGTCTCCGTCAGTTTCGGCGCCGCGAGGGTGATGACGTTCGAGCCGAAACGCGTCGCGCGCGACCTCGGCGGCGGTGGCGGCGCGACGCGATTCGCCGACGACGTGAAAAAGGCGCGAATGAAGTTACGCGCGGAGTTGAATAAGAATCCGACGTGGCGGGACGTCAGCGCGGCGAAAGCCGCGGCGGCGCCGTTCAGCCGCGCGAAGGCGCTCGCGATCGCGCGCGAGAGGGAGCTCGGCGCGACGCTGCGGGCGTCCGACGCGTCGGTCGCGAACGCGGCGGCGCACGCGCGCGAGGTTCGGAACAAATGGCTCGAAGCGAAAGCCGCGAGCGGGTTCCGCGTCGCCCTCGAGCCCGGGAGCGCGATCTTCTTCAACATGGCGTTCAACGCGGAGTGGACGCACGCGATACACCCGACGAACACCGCCCCGGGAGCGCCCGCGCCGCCGAAAGAGTTCAGAGGCGAGGACGAAGACGAGGCGTCGGACGAGGACGAGGACGACATCCTGGACGTCGTCGACGACTTGAAAGACGCCGCCGCGGGGGACGAGCCGGTGATGGACTTCTCCAACGCCGCTGGCGAGCGCATCGGGGTGACCTTACGACGCAGCGTCACGGTGTTCGACCCGGTGAGACAGACCGAGGCGATCGCGGGGGATAAGTCCAGGGCGTGGAGGAAACGGATTTGGAAGCCCCTGAGCGAGATGGCGGACGTCGAAGAGAGCGAAAAGCCGTGGCGGGAAAAGAACGGGTGCTCGCCGATCAAGCTGAAGCCGAGCAAAGCCCCGGGAGGGGCGTGGGAGGTCGTGTTCGAGGACGAGGTCTTGCGAGCCGCGGAGTATTACGCGAAGACGAACGTAGACGTGGACGTGCACGCGGACGAACACGCGGGCGTCAAGAGCGAAAATTAATTAGATCAGTTTGCCTCGCACGTTCGTCCCTCGCGCTCGCAGTCTCGCTCGCAGCAGGCGCCGCGAACCTTCGACCCCGCCTTTCTCTCGACGACGTCGCTCGAACGCAACGGCGGGAGTAAATCCTCCTCGCTTCGGCACGGGTGCCGCGCCCACGCCGCCATCGCCTTCAGCGCGCGCTTCTCCCGGATCCTCACCACGAGCGCCATCCTCGCGCGGTGCATCGCTCGACGCTCTTCGTCTCTCCAGCTCGGCTTGTGATCGCCGCTCTCCGCCCTCTTGACCGCGCCGGACTTGATCCCGGCTCGCCACCCGCCCAACCCCGCGCGCGCGCGCTCGCCCGCGCGCTCCGGGCCGAGCTGCTTCAGACGCTTTACGTCGACCCGCAGGGACGCGGTCGGGAACCGTCCGACCGTCAGCGCGGTCTCCGCCAACGCGACGAGCGCGACGGCGACCCTACTCATCTGGTCTTGGCGCTCCTCGAGGTCCGAGTCGTCGTCGTCTGCGGCGCGCGGCGCGTGGAGACGAGCGCGTGGACGGTCAGTCGGTCGGTCGCGCGTGCGGAACGGACGCGCGCGGGCGGTGGAAGAGTGAAGCGGACGCGGGGGAGCCGTCAGAACGTTGCGCAGATCAAAGCGCTCCTTTGTCTCTCGTCACGACGGACTTTTCAGCCCGCTCGGAGATCCCACAAAGGTATCGTGATCACTCGGCTCTCCCGCGACGCTGAAACGAAAAACACCGCTCGAAACGAAAAAGAACGCGCGCGCGTCGAACGCGCGAGACGCACCGACGCCGGCGCCGTCCCAAATTTGGGAAGTCGTCATAGGCTTCGCGCCTCCGAACCCGTCTTCGTCGTCGTCGTCGTCTTCGTCCGAGTACGCCCCCGTTTGGTCGTCTCGTTCGCCGCGCTCGTACGCGTCCGCGGCGCGCAGCACCCCGAACTGAAACCTGTGCATGGACAGCACGCGCACGGCGTGTCTCAGCGCGACGGACGGCCGCCCCGTTCTCGAGACGTAAAATTTATCGCGGCTGTTCGACAGAATACCGCGTCGGCGCAGCCAACGAAGCCGATCCATCATGTCCTTTCTCGATACCTCACCGATCCCGAGGTCGTACTCGTCGTCCGTCTCGTCGTCTTCGTCGTCGTCGTCGTCGGAGTCGGAGTCGCTCTCGGAGTCCTCGTCGGAGTCCTCGTCAGAGTCGTCTGCGTCGTCGTCGGCGTCCCTGTCCTCGGGGTCGTCCGCGAATCGATGAATCTCCGCGGTCTCCGCGGTGTACCTCGCCATCGACGCCGCGGCCATGAGCTCCCTGACGCCGCACTCGACGCCGCCACCGTGTGGGTTCTTCCTCAGCGTGAACCCGTACCGCCGCAGAAGCTCCGCGTCCCCGAGCGGGCCGTACGTGTTAAACACCTCCGCGCCCGCGGGGACGCGTTTCGTCGCGACCATCCGCAGCTCGCGCGCGTCCGGGTCGTGCGTCAGCCGCACGGACGCGTCCGACGGGGAGGCGTGGTTGAGCATGTCCCAGAACGGCACCATCGCCTGCGTCGTCCCGCCGCCGCCGCCGCCGCCGCCGCCTTCGGAGTCGGATGCGTCGTCGTCGTCGTCGTCGTCGCCGCCGCCGAGGGTGAACGAAAACCCGGCGACGAGGGCGGCGGCGTGGAGGTACATCTTCTGCGCCTCGAGCACCTCCGCGTCGGCCTCGTCGTCGTCGGCCTCGTCGCCCTCCTCGTCGTCGATATCGTCGTCGTCTTCGCCCGCGTCGCGGCGTCTTCGGACCCCGCCCGGGGCGCGCGCGAACTCCGGGTTCGCCTCCAGGAACGGCCGCGCGACGTGCCGCCAGTGCTCCGCGGTCATGGAAGGGAGCTCCAATGCCTCGTCCTCCATCTGCATCAGGTGATCCAGCGCGGACGTCCCTTCCAGCTCCGCGAGCTCCGCGCCGGACCACGCGAGCGGCGAGTGCGTCGCGCGGAGCGTCGGCAGCGCGGCGAGGTAGGGCGCGAAGTCGGACTCGTGGCCTCGGGACATCTCCGCGAGGACCGCGAGCACGAGGGCTTCGCGCTCGAGCCGCGGCGACGCCTCCGCGCTCATCGCGTCGCCGCCGAGCCCGAACTTCGTCAGCGCGTCCGCGCCGACGGACGTCTCCGCGGTGATGATCGCGTCCTCGGGGACGCTCACGAGGACGTCCCCGGGGGCGATGTCGCGCGTCGCGACACATCCGCGCCCGGTGCGAGGGAAGCGGCCGACGCCGACGCCGTTCAGAACGATGCCCCTGCGCTTCATCCATTTCACGTACGCCTTCTCCGCGGGGGAGAGCTCGTGCGAGGGCGGGGGAGGACGTTCCGCGGAGACGATGACGTACGCATCGCGCGCTTCAGCCTTGCGCTTGCCCATCGTCGCGGAGGGCGGGGCGATCCGATCTGAGGGTGGCGGCTGAAAAATGGCACTGAAATAACAACCTCACTGCAAGCAGCTTGTCTGGCGGAGGGCGGGGCGATCCGATCTGAGGGTGGCGGCTGAAAAATGGCACTGAAATAACAACCTCACTTCAAGCAGCCTGTCTGGTGCCGCGGTCGCGCGCGCCGTCGTCGTCGCACAACGTGGCGGCGTATTATTTCAACTCGACCCGACGCGATCCGAGGCGGTCGCGCGGAAAAAATCAAACGAATCAACATCTCTCTAGAGCTCCGTCTTCGCGTCGGGCCCGTCTTCCGCGGCTTTCCGCGCCGCGGCGGCGGCGGCCTCAGCAGCCTCGGCGGCGGCGGCGGCTTTCGCCTCCTTCGCCCTCCGCCGCCTCTCCTCCTCTCTTTTCAACTCCGCCTCCATGCGCTCGCGGTGGAACGTCGGCATCTGGTACGCCTCCTTGATGATCCCGGTGAACTTCGCGAGCGCGGGGGGGTACTGCCCGGGGCAATACCACGACCCGGGGGCGTCGCACAGGCGGTTCGCGGGATCCGCGAGCCACCTCTTGGACTTCTCCGAGACGTTGACGACTTTGTAAATTCTCACCTTGCGGTACTTGGACGTGTACACCTCCTGGAACCGCTCCTCGGATACCTTACCTTCGAACGACACGAGCTTGTACAGCAGCGACTGCGCCATCATCGGCGTCGGGCGGCCGTATCGATCCACGCCGAACTTGGACTGGATCTCGTACATGTCCACGGTGCCGCCATCGTGCCCGATGCTCTTCCCGATGCGAAACAAATGCGGCGACTTCGCCATGTCGTCCGCGCCGCCGCCCGTCCACACCAAGACGTAGTCCGCGAGGTGGCGGATCACCCGGTGCCCGCGTTCTTCCGTCGCGGTGAGCGACCGCGCCAAGTTCGCGATGTGCTCGTGGTTCCACGTGTTCCCGTCCGCGATCGAGGTTCGGTTCGCGATGCCGGTGATCTGGTACCCGTAGTCCCACCACGCCATCACCCGCGAGTCCTCGGGGGTGTTGTCGCGTAGCCACTCGTACGCGTCGACGTAGTCCCTCACGATGATCGTCTCGCCGTTCTGTAGCGTGCCCTTGAACATCACGCTCGGCTGCGACATCCCGCGCGCCATCTCGTGCGAGTAGTCGACAAAGTCCGGGACGTGGCGGACGCCGACGACGAGGAGGTACGCCGCCGCGAATAAACGCACGCCGCGCGTGGTCTTCGAGTCGTAGAATTTCACGAGCGGGTCCGTGACTTTTTTCTTCCAGATTTCCCCCAGGGTGGCGTCGTCGACGGTTCTCGCGGCGCCGGAGCTCCGGCCGCCTTTCCCGCCCTTGCCTCCCTTCTTCCCGGGCTTCGCCGGCGACGGCGACGGCGGGACGGCGTCGCCGTTCTTCTTCTTCTTCTTATCGTCCGCGTCGTCGCCCGCGTCGCCGTCGCCGCCGCCGTCGTCTTTCTTCTCCGCGCTCTTCTTAAAAAAGACCCCGGCGAGCAGCTCGCGGGAGTTCTCGAACGCGTCGTCGAGGAGGAACCCGACGCCGACGCCGGTGAACGCGCTCGCGATCGGGCCCAAGAAAATGATGAGGCGGACCATGCGGTTCGCGAAGTAATACGCGGTGAAGCCGTACAGCGGCAAGAACAGCGCCGCCGGGGACATCGTGCGAAGGAACCGCCACGACGCGACGATGAACCCAAACGGCGCGACGTAGAACGGGTAGTGCAGGTACCGCCAGTACGCGTCCGGAGTCCCGGGCTGGTGCTCCGCGACCGAGTCCACGAGCGGGTTCCCGGTCTTCGTGTGCTTGATGAACAGCCCGCGGACGCGCACGGACAGCGGACCGAAGTACCCGGTCGGCGCGAGGATCGCCACCGCGGCGGCGGCGCACGCGGCGGCGGCGCAGTACACGTTGACCCTCGTGCGCCACGCCGCGGCGTCTCTCAGTCCGCGTCGACGCACCAACCGCTCCGCGACCTCGAGGACCTGCATCCCAACGAACACCGCGGCGGGGCCGAGCTGCTCCATGGACTTGATCGGCGCGAGCCCGACGACGGGGAACTGAATCGCCCCCGCGGTGCCGACGAGCCAGAAGAGCGAGTACGCCTTGTGCAGCGACGCGTCGTACCTCCCCAACGAGACCAACGCCGCGGCGTGTAAGCCGATCATGTTCAACACGAACGTGTACCCGCCCCACGCGGCCACCATGTACACGTACGCGAGCCCCGCGAGCGCGCCGAGCGGCCACGACGCGGGCGTACGCAGACAGCGGCACCACGCGAAGAAGGTGAGGCACATGGCGGTGACGGCGAGGCTCTCGTTGTCGTAGCCGCCGCCGACGCTGCGCATGGTGTGCGCCGGTATGATGGCCATCACGAGCGCGGCGACGACCGCCGCGTTCGCGCTGCCGTGACACTCTTTCGTTAAGAACGCCACGAGCAGCGTGGCGACCGCGCCGAACCACGCGGGGAAGAACACGCAGACGTCGTTCAGGGACATGGCGTAGGACGACCCGAGCGCGTTGAGACACTTCCAGATGGACACCGCGGTGACTTGCATCCCGGGGTAGATCGTCGTCCCGACCGGCCGTCCGAGCGGGTACCAGGACATGTAGTCGAACCACCTGCTGAACTTCGCCCAGCCGTTGTCCGCGAGGTACTGCGTCGCGCGAAAGTTGAACCACGGGTCGAACTCGTGGATGATCCGGCCGTACTCGCGGATCGCGTAGAGGCGGATGTCGTACGCGAGGTAGCACGCGATCGCGAGCGCGGCGACTCGCAAGCCTTGGATCGCCGGGTCGAACGCGCCCGCGGGCGCGGGTTGGGGCGCCATCGCGGACGGCGGGGTGTGGCTGCGCGCGCGATCTGCGGGCGGATCGAGCGAAGCGCGCTCAGATCGTCGCCCTCGCGGAGGGAAGTGATGAGAGGAGCCGATCGACGCCGCGCCGACTTCCTCTTCTGTTGACGTCCTTTCAGTTCTTCCGTCGAGAGGTTCAACGGAGAGGTCGAATCGAGCGACGGGTGTTCATCGGTCGTTTGAAAGGCAACGCCAACAAACTTTGAAACCGAGGGTGGGTGAAAGAACATGTGGCTGCCCGAGAAGAATCTCGAAGCGTCGCCTCGACTCGCCGTGCTGTTACAAATCGAATTCGCCCGGGCGGGAGAGTCGAGCGCGCGGGACGCGGGATCCACGCTCGCCGGATCTCAGCGGGCATCGCGTTCGAATCCCGCGAAGGCGTCTCGCTCGCGCGTCGCGTCGGTCGGCATGATGACGTCCGCGGAGGCGCCGAGACGCGGGAAGCGCCGCGACATCG